>Ga0316204_10003654_pt1 | contig 29998 bp, 29 predicted proteins | sample 6monrhotite_MG_2_FD_205661 | JGI IMG/M metagenome (GOLD analysis project Ga0316204, IMG submission 205661) | Microbial mat bacterial communities from mineral coupon in-situ incubated in ocean water Damariscotta River, Maine, United States -... | ecosystem: Environmental > Aquatic > Marine >...
TATCCCATATCCTATTTTTTCGTTAAATTGTTATTGGTTGGGTACTTATACCCCCTTGATGCTAATTATTCTGGAATCCGGTTTGGGTTTTTTTCTATTTCTTGTCAGTGGTTGATCTACACCCGATTGTAAGGGGTCACTTTTCCTGTGATAAAACCCAGGCGGGCGAGGTAACCATTTTCAATAATCAGCCCTTTGCTTCCCAATAATTTGAAACCTGGTTGTTCAAGTGCAGCAAACCATTCATAGGGAATAGGTAGTGTCATGGTTCCCTGGCTGTGATGATGGAATTTTTGTCTTTCCTGTTCAGTTCAACCTTGCTCCAGCCATATAATATTATTGCTGATGGGCATGGTGGGGATTTGTGCGCACCCAGTAACAAAAATAACAAAGCTTACCAGTATTATGTTTTTCATCCGTGAATTTTCCTATTTTTGGCATGATATTCTGTATGTTAATCAGGCAAGTAATATGATAAATATTGTGTATCAATTGATTTTTATGTAAAAAATATAGGATTAACAACACATAATTATTTTATGTGCAGAGTGGTTGGCTTTTGTCTTGTCGTCAGGAAGCTGAGTTTTTGAAGGCATATCGAAGGTGAACTATAGACCAGGAGTAATGCAATTCAAGAATGCGGGCATATATACCCGTAGCGATTGAGACTTAGGTCTAATTGCACGCCCTATTTTCTCCATGGCTGCATTGAAATTCCTCACAATAGCCCGGTGATGACTCGACAACCGCTCCTGCGTCGCTTAAAGCGCCTACTGTTGTTCTACCTTACGGCCATCCCTGGCCTAGTCGTCATTTCGTCTGGCCATGAAACGAATATGAGGCACAGTCTGAACCTCAAACACCACAGGTATACAAACAATCATGGCAAGCTTTGTTGTTTCGTTCCCTCTTTTTTTACAACTGTTGGAAATGAATATATGAAACTCAATGAAAAAAATGTACTTTTGCAAAAGGTATACAATACGACGGCATTTTTTTACGATATTTTGGATTCCCCTTGGGAAAGGCGATATCGAAAGTGGCGACCCGTTTTGGTGGATGATTTGCGAGGGAAAGTATTAGAGGCTGGGGTTGGCACTGGAAGGAATCTGCAATTCTATCACCGGGATGTTGATTTGCTGGGTATTGATCTCAATGAAAGAATGTTGTGTAAGGCAAAAAAACGAAAGGCAAAGGCTCGGTGCGATGTGACATTGATTAATGAAGACGCTACGGTTATGTCATCGCTACCTTCTGATCAATTTGATTGGGTTTTTTCTACCTTTATGTGTTGTGTGATGCCGGATGACATACAGGCTCTGGCTATTGAACAATTTGCCAGGGTGTTGAAACCCGGTGGACGATTCCGTTTGTTGGAGCTGGTGTATTCAAAAAATAAAATTATACGAAAAAGACAGGCGATTTTTGCGCCTTTTGTGGAAAAAATTTATGGTGCGAGATTTGACCGGAATACACTTCAGTATCTTGAGAGGTCAACAATGTTAACGGTGAGTAGTACGTCTTTTTTGAAAGGTGATACTTATTTAGTGATTGAAGGTGTTCGTGATTAGAGGAAGAAGGGAGAGGGAGTCTCCTTTCGTATAGGTTGTTATTCTTCCGCATCGGAACAGGCTGTCGAAAAATAATACCTTTTGACAGCCTGTCAACGTTTTTGACAGAACCTTTGCAGGCCCTGCCGGTTTCATCAAATGTTTTTCAAGCCGCTTGCTGGCGTGCAATATCCTCTACCAACTGTTCTAGTTTCAGAGTATCTGCAGTGAAACCACGAATACCTTCGGCTAGCTTTTCGGTGGCCATGGCGTCTTCATTCATCATCCAACGGAAGTGGCTTTCATTCAGCTCGATACGTTCTATGGAGGCTTTACTGGCCGTTTCCGGTGACAATTTGCGTGACAGTTCACCTTCACTGTTTTGCAATTCTTCCATCAGGGCAGGGGCAATGGTGAGCAAGTCACAACCTGCCAGTTCGATGATCTCACTACTGTTGCGGAAGCTGGCTCCCATGACGACGGTGGCGTAACCGAACTTTTTGAAATACTGATAAATCGTACTGACAGATTTTACACCGGGATCATCTGCTGCTGTGTAGCCTTCCACACCTTCGGCTTTTTTGTACCAGTCCATAATGCGGCCGACGAAGGGTGAAATGAGCGTTGCACCTGCTTCGGCGGCACCGATGGCTTGAGCGAGGCTGAACATCAGGGTCAGATTGCAGTGAAGTCCTTTTTTCTCCAGTTGCTCGGCGGCACGGATGCCTTCCCAAGTAGAGGCAATTTTAATCAAGATACGTGAACTGTCCACTCCAGCTTCGCGGTACAGTGCAATAAGTTGCTCAGCACGGGCGACGGTGGCGGCGGTGTCGAAGGACAGGCGTGCATCTACTTCTGTGGAGACTCGGCCGGGCACTGTCGTGAGGATTTCCTTGCCGAAGTTGACGGCGATTTTGTCCAGCGTCAGCAGGCGCTGCTGTTCTTCGGTACCACCTTTTGCCTGAGCATATTCGATGGCCGAATGCACCAATGACTGGTACTGCGGCATTTGCGCGGCCTTGAATAATAGTGAGGGATTGGTGGTGGCATCACTGGGCTGGTATTGCTGGATTGACTCGATGTCACCTGTGTCGGCAACCACGGTGGTCATATTACGTAATTGGTCAAGTTTGTTCATTGCGTCTGTCCTTTGTGCTGGATGGAAATGTCCTGTTTGTCTATTCGCTTATGGATTCAGGGCTTGTCAGTTGAAGCGAGTTGCCTGTCCGGGTGATGAGAAGTCTGCTGCGGAAAAGCCATTGGGGTCATATTTTTCATTTATTTTCGTTAAATAAAACCACTATTTTCCTCAAATGAATGAAAAATCTGCTTCAAAATGACTTTCTCTTGAGACGACTTTCATTCTTAGACAGGTTCCTAGCGGCTTGGTTGCGAAGGACTTTAGTCGTGGGAGCACCAAAAGGATGTGGTCGGCTTGGCGGTTTAAGAAATAAATACTGCAAGTGACCGCGTTATTGGCTACGGCAGATGTCCTGTTGATTTCACGCAAGGTGTGTTGGAGATTGTTGTTGCTCAGGAGGTATTGTCAAGTTTCGATCGAAAATAGCGGCTCTGGGCCCAGCCACTGGGTGCAGGTACTCATAATTGCGCTGTTTATTGATTCTAAGATTTATGCTTTTCATCCGGTTTACTCCATTCCCGACGGTTAATAGCATACCCGGTAATTTTGCCCACAAATGGCAACCCCAGCATGCCGGGCAATTGGTTTACTTGTTTGGGGTTACGATACCCGTGAATACCGATGATCATGTTTTTGTGGCCTTCGCGTGGCTGGGCGATGTAGGTACCGAACAAGCGATCCCAAATGGAGAGATTAAATCCAAAATTGCTATTGGCCTCGTTATCTTCCACAGAATGGTGCACGCGGTGCATGTCGGGGGTAACCACAATCCACCGAATAATACGCTCTAACCTGGGGGGTAGGCCCACGTTAGCGTGATTAAACATGGCCATGGCGTTGAGCACTACCTCGAAAATCACCACGGCGACCACTGCTGGACCAAGCACGAGAATCGTGGCGAATTTGATCAACATGGAAAGAATAATTTCCAGGGTATGGAAGCGCGCTCCGGTCGTCACGTCATAATCGAGATCGGCATGGTGCACCCGATGTAGTCGCCATAGTACCGGTACAGCGTGTACCAGCACATGTTGCAGATAGATGATGAAGTCCAGGGCTACAATCGCCAGCAGTACACTGAATGCGAAGGGTAAATGGAAGTAATTGAGCAGTCCCCAGCCCTGTTCAGCGGCGAAAGCGGCGACACCTACTGCAGCCATGGGGGAAATCAGTCGCAGGATGACGCTGTTTAAAAATACCAGTCCCAGGTTATTGGCCCAGCGCACAGCCTTGGATACCGTCAGCGCGCGGCGTGGGGCAAGTACTTCCCACAATCCCATTATGGCGAAGACACCAAAAAAGAAACCCAGGCGGATGGGTATTTCGTTTTTCAGGATAAAGGCGTCGAACGTCATGGGAGGTTTTCTCTTCGGTTGGGTGTTGGGCCCACAGGCTGGTGGTTTACTGATAACAAGCTATAATCAACAAAAATTCTACTATTCAATAGAATTGTTGAATAGTAGAATAGCATTCCGAGCCTGTCTGTCAAGCTACAGCGGTTGATTTCGGTTTTGGCATTCTGCCTTCATGTGATGAGTGCCAGCGGAATGACAGTAACGAACTCAATCAGCGTTCTCAGTGAAGGCGAAATGTCGAGCCAGAGGTGTCAATCAATGCCCAAAACAATCAAGCCCGTTGTTGCTACATCTGCTGATTCATCCACGGTACCTAATTTTAAACAAGAATTGTTTGTCCAATTTGCCCGCGTGGGTAAAGCGTTAAGTAACGGCAACCGACTGGAATTGCTGGAACTGTTGGCTCAGGGAGAGCGCAGTGTTGATGAGCTGGCCAGGGTTTCAGGGTTGGCGGTGGCCAATACTTCCCAGCACCTGCAACAGTTGCGTCAGGCGGGGTTGATCGTCGCGCGCAAGCAGGGGCTGAATGTTTTTTACCGGCTCAGTGGTGATGATGTGCTGAGCTTGTTCGAGATCTTGCGTGCGGTGGCAGGGCGTCACGTCGCCGAGGTGGAACGCTTGGTCAATACCTTCCTTACTGTGAAAGATACGCTGGAGCCCATCTCGCGCGAGGAGTTGTTGGAACGCACCCAGCAGGGGCGAGTGACGGTACTGGATGTGCGGCCTCCCGAGGAGTTTGCCTCCGGGCATGTGCCGGGAGCGGTGAATGTCTCGTTGGCCGAACTGGAGGATTATTTACAAAAAGCGGACCCCTATCAGGAAATAGTGGCTTACTGTCGTGGTCCATATTGTGTGTTGGCTTTTGATGCTGTGGCGCAGTTGCGTGCATGGGGGTTGAATGCGCGACGCTTGCAGGATGGTTTTCCTGAATGGAAGCAAGCAGGTATGCCAGTAGAGACTACGGATAATGTTATGCGGGCAAGTGACAAGGGAGTGCTGCCCGGTTGATCGAGGTAGGGTTACAGGGTGGTGTGAAATAATAATGCGTCCGGCATTCAGGATTATTTCAGTGAAATACATCGGATGCACATAGAGTGAACGTACTTGCAAATTTATTCCGATCCGCTATAACGGCAATGTATTTACCGAATCTTGTGAAATTAAAAAGGAGAAGCAAGTGATGAAACAGCTACAAAAGTTATTGCTACCGATACTCGGCGCACTGTTGTTAGTAGGGAATGCCAGTTTTGTTTTTGCGGAAGATGATGTTATTCATAAGATCGTGATACAGGTCAGCACTGATGATCCACGTACTCAGACAATCGCGCTTAATAATGCGGTTAATCTGCAAAAACTTTATGGTATAGACAATATTATGATTGAGATTGTGGCTTATGGTCCTGGTCTTGGTTTATTGACTAAAAAAAGTAAGCAGGCCAAACGCGTGGAAAGTCTGGCCATACAGGATATCACCTTTACAGCTTGCTCCAACACGATAAAAAAGGTCACCACAAAAACGGGCAAAAAGCCTGAGTTGTTGGCTGGCGTGGGTACTGTGCAAGCTGGCGTAGCGCGTATTATGGAATTGCAGGAGCAGGGTTACAGTTATCTTCGACCTTGAATAGGGCGTTGTAACAATTCTGAGCATGGTGATAGAAACCACCTGATGAACCAACAAGGACGTTTATGCAACCCTTTGATTTACTGAAAAGATGAGCGTTTATTTCACGACGGTTACTTTGACGTTACCTTCCCGCCGTAAAACATTAACCCCTACATCGTTGTCGTAACGCTGAAGAGAAACATCAACGGATGTATTGCCCACAGCGAGCTTTTTGATTTCCAGAGAATCCAACCAGGGTGGCAGCCAAGGGTTACAAAAAATGATTTTCGGCTGTGGGGTATTACTTATTTCTATGCCCAGGCAGGCTTGCAACAGGGCGAATACCACAGTGCTGGACCAAGCTTGTGGCGCACAGGCCAGCGGATAAAGTGTTGGGCCTTCGCCTTTGCGTTTGAGAAAACCGCAAAACAGTTCTGGCATGCGTCGTAAATCAAGAAACAGGCTGGCTTCAAATAGACCGGTGAGTATTTGCGCTGCTTCTTTACGATAGCCATAGCGGGCAAAGCCCAAGGCGATCATAGCGTTGTCGTGAGGCCAGACGGCACCGTTGTGATACGACATGGGGTTGTAACGGTTTTCGGTAGTGGCAATGGTACGCACTCCCCAGCCGGAATAACCGGTTTTATCCAGTAAGGTTTCAATGGTGCGTCGGGCATATCGTCGGGTGGCGATGCCGCTGAACAAGGTGTGTCCTGCATTGGAAGAACGCACTTGGCAGGGACGTTTGTTACCATCCAACGCCATTGCATAGGTGCTTAGCTCTTCACACCAAAAGCTACGGTTGAAACGTTTTTTTAACGCGTTAGCCTTTTTTTCCAGTGCTTCAGCTTTGTTGTTCTCGTTTAACGCTAAGTAGAGTTTTGCGGCGCAACGCCAAGCATCATAAACATAGGCTTGTACTTCGCAAAGGGCAATGGCACCCGTGGCCTCACTGCCATCGGCATGGAATATCGAGTCGTCAGAATCTTTCCAGCCTTGTTGTGATAAGCCTTTTTCATTCTGGCTGGCGTACTCAAAAAAACCATCACCATCTTTATCGCCGTAGTTATCGATCCAACTCAGTGCGGCTTCAATGTTGTGCCAGATGGATTCAATAAAAGCACGATCACCGGTGTGTTGGTAATAAGTACCAGCGAGCACCACAAACAGTGGTGTCGCATCAACGGTGCCGTAGTATTGCGCAAAGGGTACTTCAGCCAATGTCGACATTTCGCCGCCACGGGTTTCGTGCAGAATCTTGCCGGGTTCGGCTTCGTGCAGGGGATTTATTTCGGTGGCCTGATTGGCGGCAAGAAAGGCCAGTACACCACGGGAAATGTTGGGGTTGACCCACAGTGAATGCAAGGCAGTGATAATACCATCACGTCCAAACGGCGTGCTGAACCAAGGTACACCGGCAAAGGGGTAGGGGCCGTAGGGAGTGTCGCTGATCAGCAGGTTGAGATCCACTTGTGAGCGATTCAGCCAGTCGTTGAATTGTTCGTTGGAGGTATGGATCGCACAGTGATTGTCGCGTGCTGTTTTTAATTCAGCCGATAACTTTTGCAGGGCATCGAAGTAGTCGGTGACGGGGGAGGTATTCTGCTGCGTGTCACACTGGATGCTGAGATAGATGTCTTTGTTTTCACCGGGAGCAAGCGCTACGGCAAAGTGGACATTGTTGTCACTGATGTTGGCGTTGGCGTTTTCCAGATGAACATGAGTGAGGCGGGTGACTTTGTCCAGGCCGGTGTAGGCCAGGGTGATGGTTTGTTTCTGTTCGTCCACATCCACGGGCAGGCAATGTCCGTGTGCTTCACGTTGCCTGCCGCGCACTTCAAAAATGTCAGCGAAGTCAGCATCGAAGGCAAGTACAAAACTGATGTTGATGGCTGTAGCACCGTAGTTGCTCAGGCGTAGGTGTTCGTAGCAAGTATCCTGGTAGAGCAATTTGGCGCGAAACACATGCACGGTATCGATGTGTACTGTTGGTTTGTCTGCTTCGATTATTTCCGGAAGGGTCAAATCGACGGTGAGAAGACTGTTGTCCTGTTTGAGGGTTGAATTCAGCAGCACCGGGCGACGGCCATCGGCCAGACGCAGATCCAGCTGTGATAGAAACCGGGTATCCTGATGGTAAATGCCCTGCTCACTGTGTCCCTGGGCGTGGATGTCGCCGTAACGGTCAAACACGGCAAAGCTGTTGCCGTGTTTGAGTACCAGGGTGCGATCGTCCAGAGAGTAGCTGCCGGTTTGAATGGCATCGTCATTGCTCACAGGCGGTTTATCCTGTTGGGGAGAATGACGGGAGTCGTTAAGGTGTCATTGCTGGTCGCGAGCAGGTTTTGTATTGCGTGGTTTGTTTCCGCCGGAAGCACTTTTTTATTGTGCAATTTATCTGGCTGCTGTTGGCGGATTTGTTGCTCGTACAGGTGCAGATAGCTTTGTGTCATGTGTTGTGCGGAGAAACGTTGTTCAAATGCGCGGCGGCATTGTTGCCGATCGATAGTATCCAGCTGACCAACCGCATTGATGGCCTCTTGCTGTGTGTTGACGATAAACCCGTTCACCCCGTGCTCCACCACTTCGGGTACTGCGCCACGATTATAGGCGATTACTGGTGTGCCGCAGGCCATGGTTTCGGTCATCACGAGGCCAAAGGGTTCCGGCCAGTTGATGGGGAACAGCAGGGCGCTGGCATTGCCGAGGAAGTTCTGTTTTTGTATATCGTTAATTTCGCCAATGAATTCAATATTCGGTTGTTTCAGCAGTGGTTGAATGGTTTTCGAGAAATAGTGTTTGTCCACAAGATCGACTTTGGCGGCAATTTTTAATTTGCGTCCTGTCTGCTGGGCAATATTGATGGCCTCATCAATGCCTTTTTCGGGGGAGGAGCGTCCTAGAAAAGCCAGATAATCGTCCGTTTTGGGTTGATATTGGTAGAGGTCTAGGGGCAGGCCGTTGTAGATTGTGCCTTGCCAGTTGGCATAGGGCATAGGTTCGCGTTGCGAGTCGGAAATGGAAACCACAGGAATTTCATGAAATTCACGGTTCAGGCCTTCCAGCTCTGCAATGTCCAAACGGTCATGGTGGGTGGTGATGTGCGGTATCGTTAATCGACGGCTTAAGGGAAAGTGTTGATAACCCGTATGAAAGTGAATGATGTCAAAGTCAGCAGCCCGCCGACAAAGTTCTTCAAACATGACCAAATGATGGGCTGCTGACTCCTGGCAGGCATCGAGCCGCAAGGCACGTTTGCAGGGAGAGATCAGTCGTGCCGAAGTTATCGAGTCTCCACTGGCAAATAGAGTCACATCGTGGCCCAGGGCCACCAGTTCTTCCGTTAAATAAGAAACGATACGTTCGATGCCACCGTATTGCCGGGGAGGTACGCTTTCGATAAGCGGGGAAACCTGGGCTATTTTCATCGTGTGCTTTTTCCTTGTCAGCGAGACTGTTCAGTAACGCGCAAAGACTCGCAGTGAGTTGGCATTGGTGGATACCAGAGGAGGCTATGGTAAATTCATTCAGCCAATGGTTTATTCGTTGGCTAATTGTAGTTCGTTTTTTTAAATTTCAAGGCAGGTTTCCAGGTTTTGTGAAAAAATCTTTAAAAAAAACAAGGAAATGAGTGAAAGGTGCTATTGCAGGGCGGGCTCAAAGGTCAGCAACAATGTCGGTGATGGACTGGGTGAGAGTGGCGAGATCACCCTCATCAATAATGAAGGGTGGCATCAGGTAGATCAGTTTGCCAAAGGGGCGTACCCAGACACCAGCATCCACGAAACGCGGCTGTAGAGTTTTCATCTCGACAGGATGATGTAGCTCCACCACACCAATAGCACCCAGCACACGGACATCTGCGACTGAATCAAAGGCACGACAGGGAGCGAGTCCTGCTTCCAGGTTGCGTGCGATGCGTTGCACGTTTTGTTGCCAGGGGGAATCGAGCAACAGTTGCAGGCTGGCCAGACCCGCAGCACAAGCGAGGGGATTAGCCATGAAAGTAGGGCCATGCATAAACAGCCCCGGTTCGCCTGAACTAATCGTGTCTGCAATAGCGTTTGTGGCGAGAGTAGCAGCCAGGGTGAGGTAACCGCCAGTGAGCGACTTACCGAGGCAAAGAATATCCGGGGTAATATCGGCGTATTCGCAGGCAAATAGTTTGCCGGTACGGCCAAAGCCGGTGGCGATTTCATCGAATATCAATAACACACCGTATTCATCACAGAGTGCGCGTGCCTTTTTCAGATAATCGGCAGAATAAAAACGCATACCGCCAGTGCCCTGTACGATGGGTTCTAAAATAAGTGCGGCAATGTGTTGGTGCTCGGTCTCCAGCGTTTGCATCAGCGAGCTGATGTGCGCATCTGTGCAAGGCTCGCCAAACCGGCATTGCGGCGCGTCCACAAAAAATTGCTGGGTCAGCACCTCGGAGAATAGCGTGTGCATGCCGGTAACCGGATCACATACTGACATGGCAGCAAAGGTATCGCCATGGTAGCCGTGGCGCAGGGTGGCAAAGCGTTGTTTGTGTGGCTGGCCTTTAGCGTGCCAATACTGGATCGCCATCTTCATTGCCACCTCTACCGCTACAGAACCGGAATCGGCAAAAAATACGGTTTGCAAAGGCTCTGGTGTCAACGCCACCAACTGCTGCGCCAGCTCAATGGCTGGAGGATGAGTGAGGCCGCCGAACATCACATGCGCCATGTTTTCCATCTGTGCCTGTAATGCACGATTCATTGCCGGGTGGTTATAACCGTGGATGGCACACCACCATGATGACATGCCATCGATCAGTTCCCGGCCATCGGCCAGAGTGAGTCGTACCCCTTTGGCAGATACCACAGGATAGACAGGTTGCCCGGTGCCCATGGCACTGTACGGATGCCAGACGTGGGCCTCATCCAGTGAAATCAGTTTTTTGTTGGAGAAATTATTCATGCACGTAGGGTACTAATTTTTGCATGGAAAGAAAACGCCACTTGATAGATCAGACAATATAAAAAAATAATTGATGTAGTCAATAATGGTGCTTGAAAAATAATCGCTGGCACAGGTAATGGTGAAGTACTACAGCATAGTTATATGAGAGTTATAGCGATATACTGAAATGAAATTAGAACATCAATGTATTACGAGGGCTTTAAATTGGCGCTTTTGTCGTTGAGTCATTTAAGCATAAATGTTATGCACTATATCGAAATTTATTTTTTTGATTTGCCTAATCAGAATTAAGGTTGATAGAAAATACAAAGGTTATTATGAGGAAAAGATACAAAAAATTAATCCACTTCTTACTTTTTATTTTTACTTGTCTCAGTATGAATGCATGTGGGTATACCGAAAGAATTCACACTTTGTCTGAACTAGGTAGAATCAAGGACATTCAAGAGTACCTGGATAAAGGCGGTGATATTAACCAGGAAACCAAACGGAACTGGCTTAGTGGTTCGTCATCGAGTTTAACTCCGCTGCATTTTGCCATTATAGGTGGACAAACAGAAACCGTAAAATTCCTATTGGATAAAGGTGCCAATATAGAGGCCCGCAGTGCAAAAGGGCACCCCCTCTATTTAGCGACTAACTTGGCAGAAGCCGAAATTATGCGCTTGCTGTTAGAAAAAAATGCTAGCGTCAAGGCGGCAACAGGGGATGGTGCACCACTCTTGCATCTTGCAATTTGGTCGACAGGCTTAAATTCAAAAGATATTAAACGCACGCGAGACAACCAACGTCGTACTAATGCAGCTCGAGTACTACTTGAGTTTGGTTTACAGGCCGATGTGCGGGATCGTCATGGTGCTACTCCACTGATGCGAGCCGGCAGGTTTGATAATCAACTGGCCATTGAATTGTTACAACAACATGGCGCTGATATAAATGCGATTGATGGACGAGGTGGCAATATCTTGTTTTATGTTGGAAAACGGCAATCTGGAAGAACGGAGCAACAACAGTTACAGACGCTAAAAATATTTGAGAGGCTATTGCAGCGCGGTGTGGATATAACTCACATGAATCAAAAAAACAGAAGCCTGCTGTATACCAATTGCAATCCTCATATTATTCGCATTTTGTTGGCTGAAAAGCTTGATGTTAATCATCAAGATAATGAAGGAAATACACCGCTACACTTAGTCATGAAGTGTGAATTAACGGCACTTAGAACACTGATCACGGCAGGTGCAAACCCGAATGCTAAAAACAAGAAAGGGCTTACGCCATTGCATATCGCATTGCTGAGTCGAAAAATAAACGAAAAGAAAATGAGTTACTTGCTGGATCATCTCGATGATCCAAATGTTCGTGATATTAATGGCGTAAGCCTGTTACATGCAATCACGCAGCAGGGTAAAAGCACCTGGGCTTTTGAAAAACTTATTCAACGAGGAGCGAATATAAATAGTAAAGATAATTCTGGTTGTACACCATTACATTGGGCCGTGCATCATCGACACAGCCGTTTTGTGAAGGCCTTATTGGATGCCGGTGCCAACCCAAATTTGCAGGACATGCAGGGGAGAACTGCATTACATATTGTAGCGGGTAATAATAACTTGAGCACGTTACATGTAAAGCCGTTGCTTAAGGCGGGTGCGCGACGAGACATCAAGGATAATATCGGTTTTTATCCATTTCAGTTAGCGCAGAAAGCACATAAAAATGAAGGAGTAGTAAAGCAATTGCTTGTAGCCGAATTAAGTGATAGTCCAATGCCAACGGAGCCAGTGTTACGAGATCTATGTGTACCAAGACTGTTTACGTACCAACTTTTTATGTTATGAATATTACTGATGGTCCTGGTAAGTTTGAAAAATTTAATGCTGTTTTCATTGGTGATTTTAGCCCCTGTGACTATCATGTGGGGCTGTGCAAGGTCTGGGCATTAGCTTGCGCATAAAAAGCACGGTTTTGAATGGTGTCATTATTATTTCGGGATATCTAAAATTGAAATTCAAGATTGATTCTGCTGAAGCACTAAAAGTAACAAATGACGAAATTTCGGAATTGCTTACAATTGTCTACGTAGATGGGGGCTACACCTCCAAAAATATAGCAGAAAAAATATTTGAGCCAATAGCTGTCAAAGGCAGAGGAATATTATTCGTTTCCAGGGAGACGTCCAGTATGAAATTGGCGGGTATGGTGATAATTGTACCCCCAGGTTCAGAATCAATAGTCCGAGCGAAAGCAAATGAATGCGAAATGCATCTATTGGGAGTCAAACCAGCCTATAGAAAGCATGGGTTGGGAAAAAGCTTAATAGCTAATGTGATAGATTTTGCGGGAAAAAATAAATGGTCAAAAATTATTCTTTGGACTCAGCGCTCTATGCTAGAGGCACAAAGGCTATATGAGTCATTTGGTTTCTTGAAAACAGAAGAAATGACAAAAAATGGCGTAGTGTTTTTTGTTTATGAGAGAGAATGTACTTAATAAGCGCAATAGAACAGAACGGATTCCTTTTCGTTTAAAATTGCCACCCAAAAGTAATTATGACAACCTTGGAACCCTATATAGCGCCCAAGGAGACCTTGAACGCGTCAAGGAAATGTATTAGGCATCCTCGTTGTTGTTCAATGAAATAAGTCCCCTAACGCCAAACATCTCTGATGTGTGTTTAACCTTAATAACAACTCTCACCGCATAAGGTTATTTTCAGGATATACCACGAAAATGAGATATCATTTTAGTGTCATTAAAACATCATTCATTGGTCATCCTTTCGTCATCTTCACCAGCAATAATGCACTCTTTTTAATGGGATAATGAAAATGGCTTTTAAAAGAAATGCATTGGTACTGGCAATGGTTGTAGCGATGACATCAATGGCTGCATGCAGCGATGACGATAATGATAATGATAATTTAACACCGGATACCACAACGCACTCTTTTGAGCGCATTAGCAGTTTTCCCGTTTATTTAAATAGCGACATTGCCAATGAAACGGTAGCGGAAATTGTCGCTGCCACCGATGATGGCAATACATTAATCTATACAGATGGCGCCCTTAAACGCATTGGCTTTGTCGATATCACCAATATAGCAATGCCAGTAGCAGCAGGTAGTGTTGATGTTGGAGGTGAGCCAACATCAGTCTCAGTGATTGGTCATTATGCCTTGGCAGCGGTTAACACTTCTGTCGACTTTATCAATACCAACGGTAATCTGGTCATCATTGATATTGCGACTCAAACCGTTTTGGTAACTCTCCCCCTGGCAGGCCAGCCAGACGCCATCGCCGTATCGCCGGATGGAAATTATGCGGTGGTAGTCATTGAAAATGAGCGAGATGAAGACCGGGGTAATGGTGAGCCACCACAAGCACCCGCAGGCCTTATGCAAATCATCAATCTCACTGGCGAGCCCACTAACTGGAACTTGAGCGATGTTAGTTTAAGTGGGTTAGCTGACCTTTTTAGTGATGACCCTGAGCCTGAGTTTGTAGATATCAATGATAATAATATTGCCGTCATTACCATGCAGGAAAATAACTATATTGTGATGGTTGATCTCACCGATGGCAGTATCGTTAATCACTTCACAGCAGGCAGTGTCGATTTAGCTAACGTTGACATTGACAAGGATAGCTTAATTATACCTGGCAGTAGCTTAACCGCCATTCCACGTGAGCCAGATGGTGTTTCCTGGGTTGGTAATGATCGCTTTGCCACGGCTAATGAGGGTGATTTATACGGCGGTAGTCGTGGTTTTACAATTTTTAATAGTGATGGCAGCGTTGCTTATGAATCAGCAGAGCGTGTTGAGCACATTATTACTGCCCATGGCCATTTTCCCGATAAGCGTGCGGGCAAAAAAGGTAACGAGCCAGAAAATGTTGAATATGCAAAATACAATGATAAAGAATATCTTTTTGTCGGTTCAGAACGTGCCAGTGTGGTGTTGGTTTATCGCCTTACTGTCGGTGCAGAACCTGAGTATTTGCAAATACTGCCGACCAGCGTTAAACCAGAAGGGCTTTTAGCGATTCCAGAGCGAAACCTTTTTATTGCGGCAGGTGAAGAAGATGCCCGTGGCGATAAAATCCGTTCATCACTCACTATTTACCAACTGCAAGCTGGTGATGCCAGTTACCCTACAGTAGTTTCTGAAAATGACAGCAATAATTTACCTGTTGGTTGGGGCGCACTTTCCGGTTTGGCAATAAGTGCTGATAATGATAATACTGCTTATACCGTACAAGATAGTTTTTATGATTCCAGTCGTATCTTTACCCTGGATCTTGAACAATCACCGGCAAAAATTATTCAGCAAATGGTGCTGAAAGATACCAATAGCACTCTTTCTGCGATTGATTCAAGCCTGGTAAATGATGATGCTGAAATGACCGTCAATCTCGATCCAGAGGGTATTGCCATTGCTCATAGTGGCGGGTTTTGGGTTGCCTCTGAAGGTAAGGGGAGTATTGGTGATTTAGATAAACCCTTTGAGTTTGAAAATATGCTGTTCAAAGTATCAACCAGCGGGGTGATCGAAGAGGTGGTTACGTTACCCAGCGAAACAGCTAATCGTCAGATACGCTTCGGCTTTGAAGGTGTGGCGAGTGCCATTGATGGCAATTCTGAAGAAATACTTTATGTTGCTTTCCAGCGTACCTGGGCAGGTGATCAAAGTAACCATGTTCGCATTGGTCAGTACAACACAGTGACGAAAGCATGGGCATTTTTCTACTACGAGTTGGATCAAGTCGAGTCGCTCAATGGCGGCTGGGTTGGGCTTTCTGAGATCACCTATCTGGGGAATGACCAGTTCATGGTCATAGAGCGCGACAATCAAGGTGGCCCAGACGCAGCAATTAAACGACTGTACTCTTTTTCGATCGCAGGACTAACCCCGCTAGCTGACGATGGTAGCAATACGGTTTCTTATCCTGTTGTCAGTAAGACATTAGTCGATGATTTGATGGATAAGTTGGCCGCAACGGGTGGGTTAACGTTGGAAAAAATTGAAGGTCTAGCGGTAAAAGCTGATGGCACTGTATTGGTCATCAATGACAACGATGGCGTTGATGATTCGAATGGTGAAACCCAATTACTCCGCTTAAAAAATCTACTATAAACTGTCCAGATGGCCTAATGATAGAACACAGTGTCACTGTTCCTAAAGGGATCGCCCACATCAGGAAAGGTATCCCCTTTGGCCGGAGAAATTATTCATGTATGGGTACTGATTTTTGCCTGTTGCGACGATCAGCTAAGCCCAACTAGGTATCCAAGGATGCACTATTCACCCAAATTACCCGGTTTCTATGGGCGTATCCTCACTATTTCCCCAATCGGACCAGGAGCCTGGATACCCTTTTATCTTGGAATAACCTAATATCTTTAACGCAAAATACGTGAGTGCGGAACGGTGGTGGGTCTGACAGTAGGTTACGATGGTTTTGTCTTCAGTCAAGCCACGTTCTTCCATCAGTGCGCGTAATTCAGCTTCCGGTTTGAGTCGCATGTTGCGTGATTGATCCATTATGTCAAGCCAGTTCAGGTTCACGGCTCCGGGGATATGTCCGGCACGCTCAGCGAATTTTTTTTCACCACGAAATTCTTCCGGGGAGCGGGAGTCCAGCAGCATAACGTTGTCATCATCAAGGTGTTTACGAATGAATTGCTGATTGGCTATGGCAGTGTCCAGGATGGTTGCCTGGTATTTACTGGGTGTGGCTTGTACCGGTGTATCTTCCGTGGGATGCCCTTCGTTGAACCAGGCGCCAATGCCGCCGTTGAGCAGTGAGCCTTTTTTGTGTCCGATAGCATCCAGTGTCCACAGCAGGCGGGCAGCGCGACCGCCACCTTCGTCGTCGTAGGCAATGACATGGGTTTCGGGGGTGAGTCCGATACTGGAAAAGGTTTGGCTCAGGGTGGCAGCATCAGGCAGCAGACCCATGGCTGGCTTTTGTATAGTGATGATTTGTGCGTAGCTCAGAGGGACTGCGCCGGGTACGTGGGCTTTGGCGTAGGTTGAAGGTTTGCAGAGATCTACGATCAACAGGTCGGGTGCGTCGAGTTGTGCGTGTAATTGCTCGGGCTCAATAACAAGAGGGATTTGTGGCGTGGTCATGTTCTTCCTTTGTTTTGTCGAACGCAGTGGATAGTCTAACTAGGGATTCATGTTTGTGTCGGCAGAAGTGTGAGGTGGCACTCCCGATAAGCGCATTTGCAAACGCATGTTACTGCGAGATTCGGCGTAGGCTAAGGCTGTTTCCTCGGTGATTTTACCGTCAGCGTATAACAGATACAATGATTGATCCATGGTACACATACTGGAGTTGGTGTCTTTTTCCATAACTTCAGCCAGCTCGGTAAAGTCACCGCGGCGAATAAGGTCGCGTACCCGAGAGGTGGCGATGAGCATTTCCACGGCTACGGTGCGACCGCCGTCCCTGGTGGGTACCAGCACTTGTGAGATTACCGCTTTGATATTTTGTGACAGCGAGTAACGTAATAGTTCGCGTTTTTCCTGCGGGAACATATGCACAATACGTTCGAATACTTGGCTGGCATTGTTAGCGTGCAGCGTGGCGAGACAGAGGTGACCCGTATCGGAAAACTCTAATACATCTTCCATGATTTCATGTTCGCGAATTTCACCAATCATCAGCATGTCGGGTGATTGACGCAGGGCATTGATCAAAGCCTTGTGATAGGAGTGGGTATCGACGCCGATTTCGCGTTGATTGATCACTGATTGTTTAGCTGTCAGTACGTATTCGACGGGGTCTTCCACGGTGATGATGTGGCTGGTGGTGTTGGTGTTGCGATGGTTGATCATTGCCGCCAGGGTAGTGGATTTGCCTGCTCCGGAGGGACCGACTACCAACACCAGTCCACGCTTGAGCATGGTGATATCTTTAAGTAATTCGGGAATGCCTAGCGTTTCAAATTCTGGTACTTGCAGAGGTACCGAGCGGATTACCAGACTTACTTCACCGCGTTGGCGAAATACGTTGAAACGAAAACGGCCAATACCGGGTACGCTGTAACCCAGACTGATTTCGAGTTCTTCCTTGAAAGCGGTCGCGTGTTTTGGACGCATCACCAGTTGGGCCATTTTCTCTGTGGTGCCTGCCGTCAGGGGTTCTATGGCATAGGTTTGCAGTGTACCGTTGATGCGAAATGCGGGAGGGGAAGCGGTGCATAAAAACAGATCTGAGGCATTTTTTGCAACCATGATTTTTAATAATTTTGATAATAATTCCATTGTTAGGTTCCTTTACCGCATGTGACTCATGTTGGACTTTATTATTTTGGCTGATCACGCCAGTGTACCAAAAATTGTAAAACGCGGATGGCTCTACGCGGGACGGATGACCCGAAGGTGAACTGTGCTGTGATGGGGGGTTATTTAAAAATAAGCATCAACACGGTAAAGGTGATGATGGTGACAAGTATAGCCAGTGAAATGACTTTGAGTGATGGCAGGATGCTATTATCGTCTTTACGGCGATTGTATTGGAGAGGAGTGGAGGAGACAGGTTGTGTCTCCCCCAATATATTTGCACCATCGTCGATATCGGGTAATTTGATGTTGTCTGGGACGGACTGTCGGCCGTTTTCATGCACTTCCAACTTGGGTTTGTTCGTTGATGGCGGTGTGGCGGCGGTAGGTGTGTGCAAGGGGGGATGGAGCGGGGTGACCGACTGGTTTTTGTGTGTGGTTGCTTTCACGCGGTCTTTTTGTTTGGCTTTTATGGCCAGTTCTTCGAGCTGGGGGGTGCCAATCATCATGGTAAGGTTGGTATCCTGGACTGCCGTGACCACTTTGCTTTGGAATAATATTTGATAGTGGCCCAGAGTGAGCACATCGCCGTTGTGCAGGGTGTGCATTTTGACCTGTTTACCGTTAATGAAGGTGCCATTGGTGCTGCCAAGGTCTTCCACGTAGGAGGAATCAAATACGGTGACAATTTGCGCATGGTGGCTGCTTACTGCCGGGTCATCGATGCTCAGAGCGTTGTCGTGGTTACGGCCGATGCTGAGAGAGCCTTGCTCAAGCTCGCGTTCGTCGACTTTAAAGTTTTCCCGGTTAATAGTGATTTTGGCCATGATGCTCAGACGCGCAGTTGGCGATGGGTTATTAATTGGAAGTATTGCTGGTGGTCGATATGTGTGCCAGCGTAAGTGGTGTGGGTTTTCCTGACAAGCTATTTTCGCTATCGGTTGTGTCACCAATGGAGAGAATTTCAAATTGTGTATTTGCAGGGGCGGTAGTAGCGTAAGCCACTTGCAGGATGAAATCTTCCAGGCCATCGAGGCTATTTTGCAGGGTGATTTCCAGCGATTTATCTGGCAGGTTAATATGGGTGTTGTTGGTCATGCGTTTGTGACGTGCGTAATGCACCTGCCTTTTTCGGGTAAGTTCGGGCAAGACAACGGCATGTAAGGACAATACTTGAATAGGACTTGCCTGAGATAACGGTAGTAAAGAAGTCATTATCTAGCAAGTTTTGCGGTTAAATGTGGACGGATTTTTTGTAAGATGGCTTTGAAAACTTTAGGATTGCCGGCGACCACGTTACCGGTATCAAGGTAAGTGTCGCCACCGCTAAAGTCACTGACCAGTCCACCGGCCTCTTGCACTAGCAGTGCGCCAGCAGCCATATCCCAAGGGTTGAGGCCAATTTCCCAAAAACCATCGAGACGGCCAGCGGCCACGTAGGCCAAGTCCAGTGCGGCAGAACCAGGACGACGAATCCCGGCTGTCATTGGAAACAAGGCTTTGAAAGTGGCCAGGTAGGCATCTAAATGTTGTTGCTGTTTGAAAGGAAAACCGGTGCCGAGCAGGGCGCCTTCCAATCCTTTGCGCGGGGTGACACGCAGGCGGCGGTCGTTGAGTTGTGCGCCACCGCCACGAGAGGCCGTGAATAGCTCCTGACGCATTGGGTCGTAGATGACAGCGTGTTCCAGGCGACCTTTATGGCGTACACCAATGGACACGGCAAACTGTGGGAAGCCGTGTAGGAAATTAGTGGTGCCATCCAAAGGATCGATGATCCATTGATAGTCTGTACCCTCCTTTTTGCCTGCCTGTTCACCGCTTTCTTCGCCGAGAATACCGTGATTGGGGTAAGCCTCGTGAATGATGCTAATAATGACTTCTTCGGCCTGACGGTCAACCTCGGTGACAAAATCATTGCTGGTTTTTTCGGTGATTTCGAGGCGATCCACCTGTTCCACAGCATTGGCGATGAGGTTACCTGCGCGGCGAGCGGCACGAACGGCGATATTGACAATGGGATGCATGGGTTTTCTTACTTTTCCAACTATATTCCAAAAATGGTCGCTAGCAGTCCGGTAGATGGGGAGCGGCAGCCGCGCGGGACTCTAGCAGAATTGCCTTTGAATTGCGACAGGCGTTCGTAGTTAACGATGTCGGCAAACGGCAGGGAGTGCGTGTGTTGTGTGGCCCGTGATATGGTGTGTGCAATGTTGAATATGACAAACGCACAAAAACAATTACAGGATCAGGTACGTATTGTACTGGTGGATACCAGCCATGCGGGCAACATCGGCGCTGCGGCCCGGGCGATGAAAAATATGGGTCTGACCCGGTTGTATCTGGTGAATCCCAGGCAATTCCCTCATGCAGACGCGACGGCGCGGGCTTCGGGGGCGGATGATGTGCTAGCCCAGGTTACGGTTTGTGCCACACTGGATGAAGCTTTGATCGATTGCAATCTGGTGATGGGCGCCAGTGCGCGGTTGCGCAATTTATCGATTCCCTTGCTGGATCCTCGGCAGTGCGCCATAAAGGTGTTGGGCGAAGTGACTGCGACGGGCATTGAATGCGCACTTATTCTTGGTCGTGAGCATTCAGGGCTGACAAATGACGAGCTAGGTCGTTGTCATCATTTGGTGCATATTCCCACTAATCCTGAATACAGTTCACTGAATTTGGCGGCAGCGGTGCAGGTACTTAGCTACGAACTGCGTGTGGCAACGCTGGGCGAGCAGGTCAAGGTAGTTTCCGCTGAGGCTGAGGATGTTGAACCGCTGGCCAGTGCCGATGATATGGAGCGATTTTATGTGCATCTGCAACAAACATTAGAGACTATCGGGTTTCTTGATCCAAAAAATCCGCGTATTATGATGCAACGTCTACGACGTTTATTTAATCGTGCACGCCCCAATGAAGTGGAAATGAATATTCTGCGGGGTATTCTAACGACCACGCAAAAAAACACACATCAATCGGATTAACGACGAAGCAATATATAACTTACCGGCTCGTAATAATACTTATACCACTAAACATAACTACTAATGTACTACTAAACATAACTGCTAATGTTCAGTCATATTCGAGAAGACATCAACTGTGTATTTGAGCGCGATCCTGCGGCGCACACCACATTTGAGGTCATCACAACTTACCCCGGTGTGCATGCACTGATGATGCACCGTTTTGCACACCGCTTGTGGAATATGAATTTGCGCTGGTTGGCGCGCATGTCATCGGCCTTGAGCCGTTGGTTGACGGGCATTGAAATTCACCCCGGCGCCAAAATTGGCCGACGCTTTTTTATCGACCATGGTATGGGCGTGGTAATCGGTGAAACCGCCGAAATTGGTGATGACTGTACCCTGTATCACGGGGTGACTCTCGGTGGTACCAGTTGGAAAAAGGGCAAACGTCATCCTACGCTGGAAAATAACGTGGTCGTGGGTGCTGGCGCCAAGGTATTGGGACCGATTGTGCTGCGGGAAGGCGTACGAGTGGGTTCCAATGCTGTGGTAATCAAAGAGGTCCCCCCCGGCGCTACGGTAGTGGGTGTACCGGGACAAGTCGTCAAGGCCAAAGTAAAGCAGGCAGCCTCCAGCGAAGATAAACGGCGCCATGCGACGGCCAAAAAACTGGGCTTCGACGCCTATGGTGCTACCAGCGATGCGCCGGACCCGGTGGCTCATGCCATCAATAGCCTGCTTGATCATGTGCATGTGATGGACAGCAAAATGACGGCGATGTGTGACTCCATTAAACAGCTGGACGCGGGCTTCAATGATGTGCGCCTGCCGGACCTGGGTGATTGCGGCATCGGCAAGAGTGATGAATCGAGTCATTTGGACGAAGGGGCTGATAAACCTGCGGATAAAAAACCGGCTGGATAGGTTACGCGGATCTTTTACCCGGCTTCATTCTTGTGGCACTATCCTTCATGCAGATACCGTGCAAACTGTGTGTGATATCGCTTATTTATTGGCTTTATAAGAAATTTTCTTCAGTTATCTATTATTACCGATACGCGAATTTCTCAGAGAATTTTTTGTAGAACCAATACCTTGAGTGATATTCATATGGATATTGTGAAATATTAGGCTTAAAATTATTTCTTGACTATAATTGTCAGGTATACATAATAGCTGACTAAATTGATCGGGAATTTGCGCAAACCTGTTTCCCAGGATTTATGGCGGTATCGGCGCAAATGGGAGGCAATTGCGGTTTGACCCGTAAACACAGTTTCTGTAGGCTTCCGCTTAATCCCCACTTTTTTAGTGTGTTTTTTTTGAGGTATAAACAACACTGGTGGCATTGGATTTATACATATATTTTGTATATATATTTAATATCGCAAGGTTTGAGACCACAGAGGTGAAGCTATGAGATTGACAACTAAAGGTCGTTATGCCGTTACGGCCATGCTGGATTTAGCATTAAACGCAAAGGATCGCCCCATCACATTGGCGGATATTTCCCAGCGGCAGGGTATTTCTCTGTCCTACCTTGAGCAACTGTTTTCGCGCTTGCGCAAACAGGATTTAGTGTCCAGTGCTCGTGGTCCAGGGGGAGGGTATCGCCTGAGCCGGAAGGCCGACGAAATTAGTGTGGCACAGGTGATTGCGGCCGTGGATGAAAAGGTGTCCGTGACCCGTTGTGATGGCAAGGGCGATTGCCAAAACGGTGAAGCCTGCCTGACACACAAGCTCTGGTGTTCGCTAAGCGATCAGATCCAGGGTTTTCTTACCGGTATCTCGCTGGGTGATCTGGTGCAGGAGGATCACGTAAAAATGGTTTCCGAGCGCCAGTTGACGAGTGCGAAGGATCAAGCGACGCAAGATATCGCAGAGAATCCTTTGCAGACCGCAACAGCCATGTAATCAGGCAGCAATAAGTACTATGTCCATTTATCTTGATTACAACGCAACCACACCTTTAGACGGGTGGGTACTGGATGCCATGATGCCGTTTTTGCGTGAGCAATTTGGCAATGCCTCCAGTGGCCACCAGTCCGGGCGTGCTGCCCGTGCGGCGATGGATGTTGCGCGAGAACAGGTGGCGGCGCTGGTGAACGTACATCCTTCGCAAGTGATATTTACCAGTGGTGGTACCGAGGCCAATAACCTTGCATTGAAGGGCCGTGCAGCTCGTCTGACACCCGGTTACATTGTGTTGAGTGGGGTAGAGCACAGTTCAGTGCGCACTCCGGCCAATGTCTTGCAAAAGTATGGCTGGATGCTGGATGAAATTGGTGTTGATAGTAATGGTCAGTTGGTGTCTGAAAATTTGCGGGCGATTTTTTCCCGCATGCCGACGGACAGTGCAAAAATGTTAGCCGTGATGTTGGCAAATAACGAGACCGGTGTCATCTACGATACGGCACCCATTGCGGCATTGGCGCGTGAGTTTGGTGCCACGTTGCTGGTCGATGCAGTACAGGCTGCAGGCAAAATGCCGGTGGATTTTACCGACAGCGGTGCACAGTTCATGAGCCTTTCCGCACATAAAATTTACGGCCCCAAAGGTGTGGGCGCGCTCATTGTCGACAAGGCTGTGGACATGGAGCCAATGTTGCATGGCGGTGGTCATGAAAAAGCACGCCGCGCTGGCACCGAGAATGTGGCGGCTATTGTCGGTTTTGGCAAGGCCGCAGAATTAGCGTTGAGTGAATTATCGACGCGCCGTGCGCAGTCGCAAAAGCTGCGCGATCATCTGGAAACCCGTTTGCGCTCAGAATTGCCACAGGTGTGTATTTTCGGTCAACAGGCAGCGCGTTTGCCGAACACCAGTTTTTTTGCGCTACCCGGGTTGGATGGTGAAACGTTGTTGATGAGTCTTGACCAGACGGGGCTGGCGGTGTCCAGCGGTTCTGCATGCGCTACCGGCGAAGTGGAACCCAGTCATGTGCTGCTGTCTATGGGGGTTTCGCCGGAGCGCGCTCGTGAGGCAATTCGTATCAGCTTAGGTAAAGAATCACGCCGTGATGAAATTGACAGCTTTATTGATTGTCTCAAACAACAGGTGCGTGTTTTGCAAAGCTTTGCAGCTGTCGCCTGTGCCTGATCTGCTCTGTGTGTTGTGTTTGAATTGAATTAAATTGAAAATAAAAGGCAAGTAATCAATGGCAAGCTCGAATCGACGACCGATTTACATGGACTATGCGGCCACCACGCCCATGGACCCTCGTGTCGCAAAAAAAATGATGGAATTTTTGACACCGGACGGTGAGTTCGGTAACCCGGCTTCGCGTTCCCATACTTATGGTTGGACGGCGGAGGCGGCAGTTGAAGAGGCACGTAAACAGGTTGCGGCCTTGGTGAATAGTAACCCCAAAGAAATCATCTGGACCTCGGGTGCCACAGAATCCGACAACTTGGCCATCAAAGGTGTCGCGCATTTTTATGGTGGGAAAAACAGCAAAAAAGGTAAGCATATTATTACCAGTAAGACCGAACATAAAGCGGTGCTGGATACCTGTCGACAATTAGAGCGTGAAGGCTACGAAGTCACCTATCTCGACCCGGAGCCTACCGGACTGATTGACTTGGCCAAGCTGGAAGCGGCCATGCGTGATGACACCATCTTGGTATCTATCATGCATGTCAATAACGAACTGGGTGTTATTCAGGACATTGCTGCTATCGGCGAGTTAACACGAGCCAGAGGGATTGTTTTTCATGTGGATGCCGCTCAAAGCGCCGGTAAGGTAGAAATTGATCTGTCGAATATAAAGGTTGATTTGATGTCTTTTTCCGCACATAAAATTTATGGCCCCAAGGGCATGGGTGCGTTGTACGTGAGTCGTAAACCACGCATTCGTCTGGAAGCGCAGACGCACGGTGGTGGACATGAGCGTGGTATGCGCTCCGGTACTCTGGCCACGCACCAGATTGTTGGTATGGGTGAAGCCTTTCGCATTGCCAAAGAAGACATGAGTAAAGATCAGGCTCACGTTGCTGCTTTACGTGACCGTTTATATGCTGGCGTAAAGGATCTCGAAGAGGTGTATGTCAACGGGGATATGGCCCAAAGTGTGCCAAACATCTTTAATATCAGCTTCAACTATGTTGAAGGCGAATCGCTGATTATGTCCTTGAAGGATGTGGCTGTATCGTCCGGCTCAGCCTGTACTTCGGCAAGTCTGGAGCCCTCTTACGTGTTGCGTGCTCTGGGGCGTAACGACGAACTGGCACACAGCTCCATTCGTTTCAGCATAGGACGATTTACCACGGAAGCAGATATTGATGATGCAATCGTTCATGTGCGTGCGGCAATCGAGAAATTGCGGGCATTATCACCGCTATGGGACATGTACAAAGACGGCGTTGATTTATCTCAAGTGAAATGGGCAGCGCATTAGGTGATTAGATCGAATAACGCAGAAAACAGACGACTAACTACAGTGGCAAAACTGTGAGGCAGGTGAAAAATGGCATATAGCGACAAAGTTCTAGATCATTATGAAAATCCGCGTAATGTGGGCACCTTGGAAAAGGATGACCCTTCTGTGGGCACCGGTATGGTTGGTGCGCCGGCATGTGGTGATGTGATGCGTTTGCAGATCAAGGTCAGCGACGACGGCATCATCGAAGAAGCGCGTTTTAAAACCTATGGTTGTGGTTCTGCCATTGCCTCTAGTTCTCTGTTAACTGAGTGGGTGAAAGGTAAAACTTTGGAAGAAGCGGGTCAGATTAAAAATACGGAACTTGCTGAAGAATTGGCTTTACCGCCGGTAAAGATTCATTGCTCGGTATTGGCGGAAGATGCCATCAAGGCAGCCATCGAAGATTTTCGTGGCAAGACAGGCAGCCAAAAAGCCGATGACTCTGGCAAAGCTGCATAACACAACACAATAATTTGCAGAGATAATAATGTCGATAACATTAACGCAAGCCGCCGCAGATCGCATTCACGGCTTTCTTGAAAATCGTGGCAAGGGTGTCGGCCTGCGTCTGGGTGTAAAAACCAGTGGCTGTTCAGGTATGGCTTACGTGATTGAATTTGCTGATGAGGTCGGCAGTGATGATGATGTGTTTGAAGACAAAGGCGTGCGTGTTTTGGTGGATACCAAAAGCCTGATTTATCTCGAGGGTACCGAACTTGATTACGGTAAAGAAGGTTTGAATGAAGGGTTCAAGTTCAATAACCCCAATGTAAAAGATAACTGTGGTTGTGGCGAAAGCTTCACGGTTTAACTGTTTCGGTTTTTTGTATGCAAGCGGCGGACCTCTCTAGCAGTTTTTTTGCATTATTTGACATGCCGGTTTCCTTTGATGTTGATTTGGATGCGTTGTCTGCGCGTTACCGTGAGGCGCAGCGTGCTGCACATCCTGATAAGTTTGCTTCTGCTTCAGAGGTTGAACGTCGTTTATCAGTGCAAATGGCCGCGCGCATCAATGAGGCCTATCAAGTGTTGAAGAACCCCTTGTCGAGAGGGCGTTATTTACTTGAGTTGCAGGGCGTTGATCTTGATGATGTCGATACGACCTTCGATAACGCTTTTCTTATGGAGCAAATGGAATTACGTGAACGCCTGGCAGATGTTAAAAACAGTACCGAGCCCGTTCGGCAATTACGTATTATTGCCGATGATGTTGCCGTACATGACGAGTCGTTACTTACACAAATGGCCAATCTGTTAAACGAAGCCAGTACGGAGTCTTTGCAGCAGGCACGGGATGTAAGCCGAAAATTGCAATTTTTCCAGCGTTTAAGCGAAGAAATTGAAACCTTGGAAGATGAGCTGGCTGATTATTAACGGGCTTCGTGCAGCCCGTCTTCATGCACAACAACACAACTCTCAGAACGATTAACAACACATCTCAAGATATTTTATATGGCGCTTCTGCAAATTAATGAACCCGGTCAGGCGACTGCACCGCATCAGCACAAGCTGGCAGCTGGTATTGACCTGGGTACAACCAATTCTCTGGTTGCTACAGTGCGCAGCGGCAAAGCAGAAACCTTGCCGGATGCGCAGGGCACGCACTTATTGCCGTCGGTGGTGCGTTATCAGGCAACCGACTTGCCACAGGTTGGTGCCATCGCTAAACAATCCGCCATTAATGATCCACGCAATACCATCAGCTCGGTAAAGCGTTACGTGGGACGTGGTTTGGCTGATATTTGCAAGGGCTGTTCCTTTAGCGAATATGATTTTGTTGACAGTGATTCTTCTGTGCCGCGTATTCGTACGGTAGCGGGAGACATCAGCCCTGTTGAAGTATCTGCAGAAATTCTTAAAAATTTGAAACTGCGCGCTGAAGAAACACTGGGTGGTGAATTGACCGGTGTGGTAATTACCGTGCCTGCTTATTTTGATGATGCGCAACGGCAGTCCACTAAAGATGCTGCTCAGCTTGCGGGTTTGCAGGTATTGCGTCTGCTGAATGAACCCACCGCAGCGGCAGTGGCCTACGGGTTGGACAAAGGTTCAGAAGGCGTGCATGTGGTTTATGACCTGGGTGGTGGCACCTTTGATATTTCTATCCTGCGACTTAATCGCGGTGTTTTTGAAGTGATGTCCACAGCGGGCAATACGGCGTTGGGCGGTGATGATTTTGATCGCGTTATTGCGCAATGGTTGATAGAGCAGGCCGGGCTTGACCCGTCTGCGTTTCCCGCCGGACAGATGCGTGCCATCTTGCTGGAAGCCTGCCGAATAAAGGAAGTTTTGTCGGACGAAAAAGTGGTGAGTGTTTCTTTGTCTGTTACCGACGACAAGGTGTGGCAAGGCGAGCTGACGCGTGAGAGCCTGTATGAGCTGATTGATCCACTGATACAAAAAACGCTGTCCTCTTGTCGTCGTGCCTTGCGTGATGCCAGCATTGATGTGGATGAAATCGAAGATGTGGTAATGGTGGGTGGCTCAACACGCTCACCACGGGTACGTGAATTGGTCGGCGAGTTTTTCCACTGCGAACCCATGGTCGATATTGATCCTGATAAAGTCGTCGCGGCAGGGGCTGCGATTCAGGCCGATATCCTGGTGGGTAATAAACCTGATGACGAAATGTTACTGCTCGATGTGATTCCGCTATCTTTGGGGATCGAAACCATGGGGGGATTGGTGGAAAAAATCATTTCCCGCAATACCACCATTCCTTCGGCCAAAGCTCAGGATTTCACGACCTTCAAAGATGGGCAAACTGCGTTGGCAGTGCATGTTATGCAGGGTGAGCGTGAACTGGTGAGCGACTGTCGCTCTCTGGCACGTTTTGAATTGCGCGGCATTCCACCTATGGTGGCAGGCAATGCGCGTATACGTGTCACTTTCCAGGTGGATGCAGATGGTTTGCTTTCTGTTACCGCGCGGGAACAGATTTCGAGTGTGGAAAGCACAGTGCAAGTTAAACCATCTTTTGGTTTGACGGATGCTGAGATTGAAACCATGCTGCGTGAATCCATGAGTCATGCGAAAGAGGATGTTGTTGCGCGCATGTTGCGTGAACAGCAGGTGGAAGCTGAACGGATTCTTGAGTCCGTGGAATCGGCCATTGCCGCAGATGCAGCATTGCTTACTGATACGGAACGCACACAAATTGATGTTACGCTGACTGAACTACGGAAAATGCGCGATGGTGATGATCCGCAAAAAATCAAACGCGCTATTGAAGCCTTAAACCAGGCTAGTACGGATTTTGCTGCGCGGCGTATGGATGCCAGCATCCAGTCCGCAATGACAGGTCACAAAGTTGACGAATTTTAACGATAGAGAACGTAATGCCACAGATCATTTTTTTACCGCACGAAGAAATCTGTCCCGAAGGGGCTGTTATTGAAGCTGAAACAGGTGTGACCATCTGTGATGCTGCGTTGGCTAACGGCATTGAAATCGAGCATGCCTGCGAGAAATCCTGCGCCTGCACGACCTGCCATGTTGTTATTCGTGAAGGTTTTGATGCGCTGCAAGCATCCACCGAAGAAGAAGACGACCTGCTGGACAAGGCCTGGGGATTGGAGCCGGACTCACGCCTAAGCTGTCAGGCGAAAGTCGGTACGGTGGATTTGGTGGTGGAGATTCCCAAGTACACCATTAACATGGTGTCCGAGAACCATTAAACGACTATTTACCAAGTAATGGGAAGCAGATAATGAGCCTGAAGTGGACTGATACTTTGGAGATCGCCATTGAGCTGGATGAAGCGCATCCTGATGTTGATCCATTGCACGTTAATTTTGTGGATTTACGTAACTGGATAATGGCATTGGCCGAGTTCGATGATGCTCCTGAACATTGTGGAGAGCGTATTCTTGAAGCGGTACAGATGGCCTGGATTGAAGAACGGGAAGATTAAATTTGTGTGCTGGTTAACCCAATCGGACACTTTGTTGAGACCTTTTTCTAACGTAGAGATCGAGGAGAAAATTTGCGACTTCTACGTTTATCACACGTCACTTGTTCAGTGCCACGATAACCCCCATACAGTGAGTTCAACATAACCTGAAAAAGACTTTAGATTCTGTGCCTTAGGTGTTCGCAGTAGGTTTAACCGATTAATTTAGGTTTAATGTGCTGAGGTTTAAACTCCTGGATTCTGCTGAAGAATCAAAAATGCTAACAGAGCGATTCAGCCCTTAATTCACATTTTATTTCCCTTGTAAAGTATGTTGGCGTCTTTTTTTAAGATAGCTTTCTCTACTTTTAGCTCACGATTTTCTTTGCGGAGTCATCTAAGTTTCGCGCACTCATCCAGCGTTAATGTTTGGCACTGGCTTGTTCTTCAAAATCAATATGAAGTGAATGGTGCGGCTGTATGGCTTTTAAGTCATTATTAATTGCCCACCATCCATCAAGTTATCCAATGTCAAATGGCTGCGTTAGTCCCGATAGTCTGTTGCGATGTGTTTTTCCGACACTCTGCGTGGTTCTTGACAGGATAGGATGATTGTCCTACCATCTATGCTGCATAGGACGTTTGTCCTATCCTGGTTGCCTCAGGCTCGATTGCTATAGTGAGGAAACTTAAACGGAGGGTGTTTTTATGGGCAACAAAACGACACGTGATCACATTGTTGAAGCTGCCGATCAGTTATTTTATCGCCACGGTTACGAACATACTTCGTTCTCAGATATTTCGAATGCTGTACAGATTTCCCGCGGC
>Ga0316204_10003656_pt1 | contig 29990 bp, 23 predicted proteins | sample 6monrhotite_MG_2_FD_205661 | JGI IMG/M metagenome (GOLD analysis project Ga0316204, IMG submission 205661) | Microbial mat bacterial communities from mineral coupon in-situ incubated in ocean water Damariscotta River, Maine, United States -... | ecosystem: Environmental > Aquatic > Marine >...
ACCAATAGGCCACAGGTAAGCAGCGCCGCAGTGGGCGACAGGCCGCAAGGTGTGGCAGGGGACTGTAACTCCCTCGAGGCGACTCACGCCTGGTTCGATTCCAGGGTCGCCCACCATTCCGCACTTTTGTGTTGAAATTTCCGCTAACACCTTGAAGGGAAAGGTGGTTTTAGCGGTTCGATAACCACTTTCACGATTGTAACTCAAAGGCTCTACAAAGGCTAGTTTGAGCACCGTTCGCCGCAGGGCAATTCCCCCATTTTCGTATATACTCCAAGGGCTTGCTAAGAAAGTCATGGTGTGTTCGATAAAGTCGTCGAACCTGCCCTTCGGCGGCACGGCCTGCGCCGCTTGATCAGCAAGCAATAGCTTTTGCTTCTCAAGCTTTTCGATTTTTGCCTCATAGGCTCGTACCAATGACTCGCCGCTTGCATCCACCACGCGATCCAACAGAACCTCTATCTGCCCATCGATCTCCTTAATCTGTTCCGCAAGCGTATCCTTGGCCATATGAGCCTGCCTAAGGCGCATCTTCCAAGCATCCGCAAACATAGCTTGTGCCATTGCATACATCTGTTTGGCAGGCTGCAAAGAGCGCAGCACCTCAGCCGCCCCGCTTTCGATTTTGGCACGAGGGATAGATTTACGTTTTGATGGGCACTTCGGCGTGTCGCACAAATAGTATGGATAGTGTTTGTTCCTTCCCTTCGACCAGCAAGAGGTAAGCGGCTCGCCACAATCGTCGCAGCATACAAAGCCACGTAGCGGGAAATCTTCGCTGATGTCCTTGCGCGCAGGTGCATAGACTTTGCCGCTCAGGACCGCCTGAACGCGCTCAAAGGTACTGAAGGAGATCAAGGGTTCGTGGTGGCCCTTGCGCAGGCTAACACCCCAATCCGGCGCTTCTACGTATCCAGCGTAGACAGGACGTTGCAGGATGTCTTTCACCTTCGAAGGATGGACATAGCTGGTCTTTCCACTTTTGGGAAAGTCTGGCTTGGACTCTAGGAACCTTTTCACCTCGACTTGCGACCCAAAACGACCGCTAGCAAAGCCTTCCAAGGCCTCTGCCAAGATCGAAGCGATGGGCTCATCACGCACTAACAGCTTACCGTGCATACGGTCTTTGGAATATCGATACCCGATGGGCGGATGAAAGACGTAGTAGCCTTTTTCAATGCGGGCACGCATCTTTTGGATCACCTGCCGCTTGTTCTGTTCGCGTTCAAGCTGGCCTTGAGCCGCAATGATAGTCTCGATAAACTTGCCTTCCGGCGTGTCTTCAAAATTGAAATTCAGGCATTCAATTGATGCTCCACGCTCTGCGAACTCGCGGCGCAATTTGATATGGAATTCAGTGTCGCGGGCAAACCTCTTCATATCGTCGAAAATTACTTTGTAACGCTTGCCCGGCTGCGCATCCAGAAAAGCGAGCATGGCACATATACCGGGACGTCGCATGAAATCGCCGCCACCGGAAACATCATCAGGGAACACGGCCTCGACATTATAGCCCTTATCTTCAGCGTACTGACGGCATCGATGCTCTTGGCTATCGAGCCCCGCCCCCGAAGTGCGTTGCTTAACAGACGACACGCGACAGTAGATAATGGCTGCCTTTGGTTCTGCTTTAGTCTGTGGGACACCCATGAATCCTCTCTTTCTCGCGCCACTCGCTAGATGGCGGGCGCGTCTGTGTCTGGGTTTTTCTTGTGTAGCTTAAGTTTAGTGGACTCCGATTTTACCTTTAGATCAAGGGCCGTTTTGGGTTTTCCACAGGCTTGCTGAACCGGATGGACGCCAAAGCCCAGCTCGACAAAGGCGGTGATGATCGTCCATAGCGCGCTAGCGATTTCTTCTTTCTGTTTGGGCGCTAGAGCCGGATCATCCAGATAGCGCTGGTAGTGATCGAGGTCTATCTCCAGCCTACTATGGTGGCCTGCGGTGGCCGCTTTGTTCATGGCCTCGGCCAGATCGGGACAGTCTTTGACTTCAGCATCTTTCACGACGATTGATCCTTATCATGCTGGCACGAAGAAGCCTCTCGCGGCCATCTTGGGACGGCGCGTTCAGGCACTTGGGTGTCCAGGAGTTTCCGCAACCGGAACTAAATTCGGGTCGCTAATGGTGCGATAAAGCGTGTAACGCTTGATGAGCGGGGCTTTCGCCCTGACACCTACTTTCAATTATACCATGGATTGCAGGCCCTTGCCAAAAACGGAGGCAAATTTTCGGAGCGTTCGGACACTGCCGAACGCCCCGGTGATATTGACTCACCGCTCTCTATCATCGCGCTGACGGCGACGCGGCTCACGCTTGTCAGGCCCGTCTTGCGCATGTTGCCGCAACCTTGCGATGCTCTCGTAGGCCTTTTGATCCAAGCGCGCTGCTTTCAAGAGATCACGCTCAGGAATGGAGTGGGTTTTCTTCCACTTCCCATCTTCGTCGCGATAAGAGCGCGTTCGCTCTGTATTATAGACCGGCCCCTTGTCCGTCTCTCGCTCCCAAACGGCGACTTCCACGAGCCCATCGCGGTGTCGCACTTTCGGGTGCCTATCTTCCTCTTTCTTTTGGGACATTCATTTCTCCTGATTTAGCTTAACGCGGGCGATAACCTTGGACGTATGACCAAGAGCCAGCGTCATATTGTGGGAGGTGCGCAAACTTGTTCGGCACCGCTTCCGTGATCACTTTAGCAGTTCTACGTCGCCACCTGCGGGGGATAGAAACGCGATCAAGCGACGAATGAAACGGATTGGGCAAGAACCGTCCCGCAAATTCAGGACGCGTGTAGTACGGATACTTGTGACCAAGGATCGGTCCCAGGCTTTTGCCTGAGACAAAGCAAATTTGCCTGTCTTCGGGCATCGCCAAGATTTCATCGGGCGTCATCAATGCACGCGCTTGCTTGGTTCGATGCGTTTCCTCGAACGCGTGGTGTTGGAAACTCTGAGCCGCCGTGAAGGGATCGCTGCCGCCAAGGATACTCATAGCTGCATGCCGTTTCGCCTGACGAGCTTGCGATTGGCGTAGCGTATCGTCGTATTCGAGAGTTTCCTGTCCGAGCATAGACGAGACCAATTGAGCTGTCTGATAATCCCGCACTCCAAAGAATTGCCGTAGGGCCGCTGACCCCATGAAGCCCTGCAATCCTGTCGGGCCAAAGTTTCGGGTGATTTGCCCCGCATCCTGAAACAAGGCCCAGGCACGAACACCAGCACCGCGACCGAAGGTGTACGAGCGAAGAAGCGCATCGAAATTGCCGAGCTGCCCCGCTTCATCGATGATCATGTTGACAGGCGGCGAAGACGGGCTTCGAGATTTATACAGCATTTGCACTGTGAACATCGTTCGGAGCACCGGAGCCCAGATCGAAACATACTCGATGGGGACATTGATGAACCACGTTGCAGGCTGCACGGGATCACAGGTCGCGGAGAGTGATGAGCGCGGGTTCTCAAGCGCGCGTTGTAGCATCGGGTCATCAAGAAAGTTCAGATAGGCGTAGAGTTCACCGACGATGCTTCCAAACTCACGGGGGCTGTCTTGCTGCTTGGCCAGCATCTCGCCTGCACAACGCCGCACGCTTTCCATCCTGGAGCCCAGCATGAACTCAAGGATGTCGGGCCACTCACCAGTGTTGGACTCGATGGCATTTAGGGTTCGGTACAGCGATGGGAACGACACCTCACCGTCACGCTCGACAAGCATTTTGACAAAGGCTTCACCCCATTCCTGCGCTCTTAGCTCAAAGTATTTGCCGCTAGCAGAGCCACTCACTGGAATAAGGCTTTGCAGAATGAACTTGCAGTCCGCATGGAATGAAGGGCTTTCCAGCTTCAAGATATCGAGCGGCTGCATGGCATGTTGTGGCAGGTCGTGCAGACCCGTTGGGTTCCAGCAATACAGGTATGCGCCCGCTGCCGCGAAATTGACCATTGTGACCGAGGCGATTTCGCCGCGCGGATCGAGGATGAAGTTGCGCATTCCTGCCGCTCTGGCCACGGCCATTGATAGAAGATCGCGCATTTTGCCCGACCCGGCACCGGCGATTGTGAGCCGTGGCGCATCAGTTTCAAGGGACAGCGTAGTTTGGCAGAAGTAGCCGAACTGCGTGCCAGCGCCACCCAACAGGTCGGCACGAGATATCTGACGTTCGGTGGCCCATTCGGCGTTGCCAAAACGCTTGGCCTCTTTGTCAAAGTACATTTGTTTCTCCCAATAAAAAAAGGGCCGCCAAATGGCGGCCCGAGTTTGCGTTGACGTAGATGCGGTCAGTGGGTCAATGCCATGCCGACTGCGAGCGAAAAGAAGAAGAGCGAGAGGCATACACGAGTCCAGAAGAAAGGTTCCTTCTCCTTTTTGTAGACCTTGCCAACTTCATTGTACTTCGCCATTTTCTAATCCTTTCTCATCCGATGGCTGCGCCAATGACGATCAGCACGATCACCACGGCGATCACACCCGGCCAGGCGCTTTCCTTTTTGCGCCAGACAGTTCCGGCAGGTTCCCATTTTGCCATTGCACTTTCTCCTTGTTTTCAGTGCTCACATGAAGCGGGTGACGATTGCCAACCCGCCGAAAATCAGTGCTGTTCCAATTGTTGCGCGCGCTACGAAGAAAATGAGCAGGTAGCTCAGCCCGTACCAAACCAGTTTTGCGAGACCGATGATCTCACCGCCGTAGGTTTGGTATGTCAGTTCCAGAACATACGGCGCTGTGTAGTAATAGAAGGTCGGACCCCCTAGAAACGCAGCAATGAAAGCAAGCACATTTGCAAGGCCGGTGACAGACGACATGAAGAGATTCTGCCCCGCCTGCGCGTGGTTTGAGTTAGCCATTCCTTTCCGTTTCCATTGATGTGAATAGTTTGAGCTGACCCGCCGAAAAGGCGTTTCGGACTGCCGTGGCAATTGCGTCTCTCCGGTTGCCGTGGCGGGCCAGCTCTGATTCCAAGCCTACCTCTCATTGAGCCTCGCGATTGGGGGATACGCTCAGCCGGTGACCGATTGGCTGGATTGCGCGAACAGCCAGATGCTGCACAGGGCAAACATCAGACCGCCGATCTGGTGATAGTTCATGCGCTCGCCGAAGGCCGTCACGCCGATCAATGACACGATGATCAGATGGGTCATGCTGGACATGGCGGCACCTTGACCCAACCCTTTGGCGAGCACTTGTGCGTAGATCAGGTTGCTGAGCGCGAAGATCGCGAAAGCACAACCTAGGTCGAACAGGGTTCCGAGATCGGCGTAGCGTTTGAGAAAGTAGCTCCCGCCCGCAAAGCCCCCGCTGGAGGCAAGCAGGCTGAGCCAGGACACTGATGTCATGGTTGCACCTCGATTGTCTGGATAAGAAGAAGCACCGCGCTGTTTCAGGCGGTGCTTCAGACTCTAGGCGATGCTTTTTCGGTTTTTGGTGGGTGGACTAGTCGCTTGCCGGTGCGCTGTTGTCATTCGCAACGCGGATACCCCACAGCATTGCATCGAACGGGTAGTGTGCGCTCAAGACCGTCGCGAAGATGCGGACACGTTCGCGTGCTTCTTCACGGACTCTGGGCTTAGCACCGTCTCTCAGCGGCGTGCAGAAGTCGCGAAACCACTCTCTGATGTTAGGGCGTTCGAACTCGTCCATATCGAGGAACACTTCCTTGCCGTCCGGTCCGACGATCCATCCTGGGTAGTCTTTGTAGAGGTCGGTAAGATACTCGTGCCAACGGCAGTCGCTGACATCCAGAAACCTCACAAACTCCTTGAAGTCTCGTAGATAGTCTGGATCGTTGAGTTCGTCGTCGCCGACTACAGCAACACTTTTTTTCGGGCAGAACCCGCTGGTCATGCAAGCGGTACAAAGTTGGAATCTCATCGCTCGGCCTTTCGCGCGCATGTTGTTCTCATTTCATCGCGAGGATTCAGCGTTGAGTTTTGTCGGCCCAATCCGTCCGAGAACTGATTTGGACAGTCGGGTTCAGGGCGGAGCACGCCGTTGGTTGTTGGGATACGAAAGGACAAGGATAGCCTCCTATCTCGAACTGAAGGCGCCAAAATGTGCCGCCGCAGTCGTGTCGGGTGCACGACCACTTCTGCAACCGTGATTGCCCTAAACCACTGATGTGGTATACAAAACGGACTCCAAACTTTGAGCGCGAGATCCCTTGAAGACACCCTTACGTACAATCGCCGCACGACAGGCTGAGACAGTAACTCCGTTCGTTCGGCAGCAAGTCCGTTGGGCTCTGTCTCGTTACCGCGCCAACCAAAAAATCGGCGTCCCGCGAATACTGAACGAGATTGTGGAAGCTCTCGGAGATGGAATCTCAGAAGAACTATCCACTCAGGACATCTACAATTTCCTGGATAACGGTCGTGAAACCAGACCACACAAGGTCCGGCTGTTTCTGAGGTTTCTGGAACATAAAGCTCCAGACTACGTTCGTTCGATCAGTTTTGATCAATTTGCCATCACTGCTGCTGACTTCGTGCACGCTTATTCAAGCGGATTGACTTCAAGGAAAGATGAGGCAGCACATGAACGCGGTCTCGGAAGGTTTCAGACGGAGATTCTTTTCTCCGCCAAGAAAAACGGTAATCTAGACGATGCGTGGATGGAAGTGGGGCACCAGTTTGAATTTCTTGGTGTGGACTTGACAATCTTTGCGCTTAGATACCCCGGTTCCGGGTCCCACTTCCTATTCCATTCATTCAATCTGTACTTGAACAGCGGCTACTTCGATAGTCAGCGACTTGCCCCGACAGCCGATGAGAGAGTCGAGAAACATTTTACGCTAGACTCGCTGGCCGCAACGAAAGAAGTGATGGAAAACTTCACCTTTTCTGAAGACTTGCCGATATCTGAAAAGTCGCATGGCGTTGTGATCAATGGAAACAGTGGAGATTTGAGTAGCTCCGAAGGTCCGTTCCTCCTGATGAGACGAGGAATTGAGCCTGGCGTCCAATTTGAACATTGCTCAATACGATCCTTCAAGAGCGGCCCATACGCCGGTGAGTTTGGGCTTTCAATGAAGCGCCATTTCAATGATGACGAAGAGGACACCTTCGCCACGCGCAAAGTTGGCTTATATCCAATGTACTCAATGGATTACCTACTTGATGAGCTCGTGGGTGAAACTGAGAGTTTTAACTCAAAAGGATCAGTGTTTTTTATTCCTCTTAAAAACAGCTCATTAGAGGAATTTATTGACGGCTTTGATTGGGGGAATGTATAGTGGCTGTTCCGCGAAAAAAGGTTTTGAACCGTCCTCGCGGAGGAGAAGGCGAGGAGAGAATTACACCAGATATTGTCCGGGCTGCGAAGAAAAACAATTTAAGGGGCGTTATCGACGCTTTGGCCGAGGACCCGTCATGTGTAAATTCCTTTGACACTGAAACCCATATGACAGCGCTCCATTGGGCCTGCGCAAATCGAAACACCAAGATTTTCAACACTCTTGTTGATCATCCTGGCATCAAGCTTGAACCAGTCTCCAAGACGGGCAAAAAACCGGCACAACTAGCGTTGGAAAGTAGCGCACCAAACTTGGCTGATCAGCTTCACCGGAGAATCTTCATTCAAGATCACCTGAGCGACGACCCCTTCGACGAGTCTACCAACGTGGAAAAGTTCGATCCAAGGGAACCCTAGAAGCTTTTTCATAGGTAAGACGCATTGTCAGGCCGCTGAACGGTTCGTTGTGTCGGAAAGCACGCTCCAAAGAGGCCTGCGTCGGCTCCAAATGGAAGCGGCAGCATAGGCGGATTGCCTACTCCTTGCGTGCTGAACACTATCGTATTCTTGCACAGCACAATTCCCCAGTTTTCCCATTATCTCTCACCCGCAAGATGTGCGGTGTAGTACCCACCGCATCTTGCCAGGGAGACGCTCCCGCTCTCCCGTGGACCCTCTAGCCTTGGCTCTTCTGGGCATTGAACCCACCCAAAGCCATCAAACCGTATCGCCGGTTTTAAACCACTCACAGGGGAGCCTTCGGCGCTCCCCTGCACCCCATCGACTTGGCGGGCGTTCCTGCCCCCATGACCCCAGACCACTTCATGGAGACAATTTCATCGAGAGCAAAGGGCGTTCCTGCCCTTGTGCAATCCTGACCACGACGGGAGCTATCGCGCTGCCCTTCCTTGGAACCATCCCATCGATCAAAGGTGTTTCACGCCCTTGGAACCCAGACCAACCCTGCGCAGCTTGGATGCCGAAAAATTATCGAAGCAGACTCAATCCGCATTTGATTTGCCCCCTGAATCCAGCACCATGGGCCACCAAAATGCCGTTCCAACCAGTGCTTGAGATTTCCCACTTCTTGCTGTATTTTCCCACTTTGGTAGATTTTTCAAGGGGCCTCTGATGGATAGTGATATCATGACCATCAAGGACGTCTCTGCATACTTGAAAATTACTGAAAAAACCGCCTACCGCCTTACGGCCGACGGAGAAATACCTGGCTTCAAAGTCGGTGGAGCTTGGCGCTTCAGAAGGCAGGAAATCGACGCTTGGATCGATGATAGATTAAAGAGTAATGGGACAAGCGATTAGATGCTTCTTGATAATAAAAAAAACGGAAAAGTCGGTGACGAATTGCGTAAGCATCTGTCATCACAAACCAAACTTTCCGTCATGTCCGGCCTGTTCTCGATCTACGGCTTTGAAACGCTTAAGAAGGAGCTAAAATCCGTAGATAGCGTTCGGCTACTCCTTTTCCCCGAAGAACAAAACGACAATGCATCGCCCGCTTTCCCAATGCTGGCAGGCGACGAGTTTGAGCTTCGTTTCAAAAACCAGTTGAACCAAATGCAGATCGCCAAAGAGTGCTCTAGGTGGCTGCACGACAAGGCGCACATTCGCTCAGCGCGCACACCCCAGTCTTTTGGTCAAAACCTCATCTTAGCGAATGACGCGAATGGAGACTCCATAGGCATTCAGGGTAGTTCCCCCTTCACCAGTACGGGTCTAGGATATTCGGATTCAACACGTTTTCACATGAATATGTGCGCCAAGGACGCGCCTAGCACATCCGCCATGCTTGAATGGTTCGAGGGCATCTGGAATGACTCAAACGCCGCCGAAGACGCCAAAGACCTACTTCTCAAACAGCTTGACCAACTGATCAGCGACCAGTCAGCAGAGTTCATATACTTCCTAACGCTGTACAATCTCTTCAAGGATTTCCTTGAGGACATTGATGAAGAAAATATCATCAAATCAAAGACGGGCTTCAAAGACACAATAGTCTGGAACAAGCTCTATAAGTTTCAGCGCGACGGTGTTCTTGGGGCGATCGACAAACTCGAAAAATACAACGGTTGCATCATCGCTGATAGTGTTGGGCTCGGAAAGACCTTCGAAGCGCTGGCAGTCATCAAATATTATGAGCTACGCAACGACCGTGTTCTGGTCCTTTGCCCTAAAAAACTACGCGACAACTGGACCGTCTACACTATCAATGACAAGCGCAATCTGATGGCCGCAGATCGGTTCAATTATGATGTTCTAAATCATACCGATTTAACTCGAACTCAGGGCCGCTCTGGTGAGATCAACTTGGAAACCCTGAATTGGGGTAACTACGATCTGATTATTATCGATGAATCCCACAACTTTCGTAACGCAAGTTCGGCGAAAGAAGGCCTGACGCGCTACTCACGCCTTATGAATGAAATCATTCGCTCTGGTGTGAAAACCAAGGTCCTTATGCTTTCTGCAACGCCGGTCAATAACCGAATGAACGATCTAAAGAACCAAGTGGCGTTCATTACCGAGGGAATCGATACTGCGTATTCGGACCAAGGCATCAATAGTATCGAAGAAACTTTGCGAAAGGCACAGACTCGATTCAATAACTGGCTGCGTCTGGAAGACCATGAGCGCAAAGTCGAGTCGCTGCTCGACAGTATGAATTTCGACTATTTCAAGCTGCTCGACTTGCTCACCATCGCGCGCTCACGTAAGCACATTGAAAAATACTATGATATCGCCGAGATCGGCTCATTCCCTGAACGCTTACGTCCCGTCAACATCAAGGCCGACATTGACTCCAAAGATCAGTTTCCACCACTCAAAGAGATAAACCGCACAATACGTAAGTTGAATTTGAGCGCCTATTCACCGCTTAAATATGTCCGCGCTGATAAGCGGGAAGAATACAGTCGGAAATACGATGTGAAAGTCAAAGATGGGGCTTCAGTGTTTCGTCAGGTTGACCGTGAGCAAAGCCTTATCCACCTCATGCGAGTAAATTTATTGAAGCGCATGGAAAGCTCAATCCACTCTTTCGGACTGACGCTCGGCAAGCTCTTGAGTGAGGTTGAGAGGCTTCTGGAAAAACTAGAGAGCCATAGCTCTTCTAATATTGAAGAGTTGGGAATTGAGGACATCGAAACTGATGCTCCGGAATTCGACGACTATCTCATCGGACGCAAAGTGAAAGTCCTGATAAAGGACATGGACGAACATCGTTGGCGGCAAGACCTTGCTGACGACCGGGACAAGCTCGCTGCTCTTCTAGACGAGGCCCGGAAGATTGAAGCAAGCCGCGACGCAAAGCTTCACGCATTGAAAAAGCTAATTGCTCGAAAATGCGAAACCCCGATCAACGAAAATAACCGTAAGATAATCGTATTTACGGCCTTCTCGGATACCGCAAACTATCTCTATGAGCACATTGCCGAGTGGGCGCGAGACGAACTTGGCGTCTACGCCGCACAGATCACAGGAAGCGGCACGAACAAAACGAACCTGCCAGGGCAAAGTAGCAATTTTGACAGCCTGCTTACGTCTTTCTCACCTGTATCTAAAGAACGCAGCAAAATTGATGAAGGTGCGACCAAAGAAATCGACCTTCTGATCGCCACAGACTGTATCTCCGAAGGGCAGAACCTTCAGGATTGCGACTATTTGGTCAACTACGACATTCACTGGAACCCGGTGCGCATCATCCAGCGTTTCGGGCGAATTGACCGCTTGGGATCGAAGAACAAATTCATCCAGCTCGTCAACTTTTGGCCCAACATGGAGCTTGACGAGTACATCAATTTGGAGGCGCGGGTCAGTGGCCGCATGGTGCTTCTCGACATCTCTGCCACGGGCGAAGAAAACGTCATCGAGCAAGATGCCTCGGGCGCGATGAACGATCTAGAGTACCGCCGCAAGCAGCTTCACCAGCTTCAAAACACCGTGGTCGATATGGAGGAAATGTCGGGTGGCGTATCGATTACGGATCTGACGTTGAACGATTTCCGCATGGACCTGTCTGAGTTCATGAAGGAAAACCTTGGAGCGCTTGAACGCGCGCCGACGGGCCTCTTCGCAGCGATCACTCTGGATACTGGGCTGAAGCTCGATGGCCTGCCGCCTGGCGTGGTTTTCTGCCTAAAGAACGTGGGCAAGCCAGTGAACCGTGAAGACGGCTATGCGCTCGCGCCTTACTACCTCACCTATGTCAGCGAAGATGGGCCAGTGAACCTAAACTTTGTCCAATCCAAAAAAATTCTAGACGTGCTCAAGAAACACGGGCACGGGAAGGGAACGCCCGACACGGACGCTATCGCCCGCATGGATGCCCGCACCAAGAGCGGCAAGGATATGAGCTACTATCGCGGCCTTCTTGAGACCGCAGTCAGCAGCATCATAGGGAAGTCCGAAGAGAAAGGCGTTGAAAGTCTGTTCACGCGCGGCGGCACTAATCTGACCAAGGAGAGTTTCCAGGGCATGGAGGACTTCGAAGTCGTCAGCTACATGGTGGTGAACGCCCCATGAGCGATGTCCGTAGCATCGAAGACTTCTACCAAAGCTTTGCAGTGCCAGATGCATGCGCCTTGGGTAAACGCCTTTTCAAGAAGCAGTTCTACGAGCACGGCCAGCTTGGCGTGGCGGACAAAAAGGCCTTTGTCGAAGATATCGAAGGCATTGATTGGAGTTACACGCTCAAGCCGTCCACGATCAACATCCCCAAGCTGGAAGACGATACACATGAGTATCTGGAAGTCGCAGTGCTTAAGGTCGTACTGACAGCAGTCGAACGGCACGCACGCATCGCGGCGGTGATCCAGAAGGCGATCCCTTACCCGCTACTGATCATCTTTGTGCACGTTAGCAGCCTTTCGATCAGTGCCGCTGACAAGCGGATCAACCGCGCCGATGCGAACAAGATCGTGGTTGAGGCCGTCTACGATACAGGCTGGATCGACGCGTCTGAGCCGAGCGCTGAACAGGACGCGTTTCTAGCTGACTTCCGCGTGACAAACTTCAGTTTTCGAAACCTCTTCGATTTCTATCAAGATGCCGTTGGTAGGATAATTGCACTCAACTGCGCGGCGCATTCTGGTAAGTACGATCCACCGGTCGCAAACGCCAAACCTAAAGCGGTCCGTTTGGAGGCATTGCGCCAGATGGACAAGCTGCATCAGGAGCGATCTGAAATCCGCAACAAATTGAAGAAAGAGAAAAATCTGGGGACACAAGTCAGCCTGAATACCCGGATCAAGCAACTTAGTGATAGCATCGAAGCTGTTCGAAAAGACATTTAGGAAAAAAAGTAATGGACGCATTGAAAAAAGAAGACGGCGAGAGCCTGAGAATCGTGGACGAAAACATCGAAGCGCTGAAGGCTATTTTGCCGGATGCCTTCACGGAGGATGGGATCGACTTCGATGTATTGCGTCAGTTGCTTGGAGATACCGTCGCAGACAGCGAAGAGAAATACGGGCTGACTTGGCACGGTAAGAAAAAGGCACGTCAGATCGCACTGACCCCTTCAACGGGTACGCTACGCCCATGCCCCGAAGAAAGTGTTGACTGGGATACGACAAAAAATTTGTTTATCGAGGGCGACAACCTCGAAGTGCTAAAGCTCTTGCAGAAGAGCTATGCAGGACGGGTAAAGATGATTTATATTGATCCGCCATATAATACGGGTGGTGAATTCATTTACCCTGACAAGTATCAAGAGAACCTTGAAACCTACCTAAAATACACCGGACAGAAGGATGGAGAAGGATTTAAAACGTCCTCAAACACGGAGAGCTCAGGACGCTTTCACACCAACTGGCTAAACATGATGCTCCCAAGACTAAAGCTTGCCAAAAGCCTTCTACAGCAAGATGGACTTATCTTTGTATCGATCGACGACAATGAAGTTGAAAATCTCAAACTTCTATTGAATGAAATATTCGGCGAAGAGAACTTCGTGGATTCAATGGTCTGGAAAAAGAGATATGGCGGCGGCGCTAAGGAAAAATATCTCGTCACGATGCACGAATACATTCTTGTGTACTGCAAGGACATTGAATTCCTTCCAGACATTTTTGTCCCTCTCAGCGACGAACAAATTGAACGCTACTACAAGAGTACCGATGGGAACTACGACAAGAGAGGGCCATACAGAACACACCCACTTGAGGCGATGAAGAGCTTTGACGTCCGCGAAAACCTAAAGTTTCCGATACCTGCACCGGACGGCACAGATGTATGGCCAAAGCGGCAATGGCGTTGGGGACCAGAAAGAGCCAGACAAGCGCTGGCAGATGGAGAGATAGAGTTTAGTAAAAAGCAGGATGGTTCATGGGTCCTTTCTTCGAAGCAGTACCTTAAAGATGAAAGTGGCGAGATAAGAAAAACTAAAGCGTTTTCAGTTATCGATGACGTGTACTCCCAGCATGGCACCAATGAGATTTATAAGCTTTTTGGCAATGCGAAAATTTTTGACTTCCCAAAGCCTGTTGGCCTCATGAAGCAAATTTTGGATATCGGGACGGACCGCGAAACGGGCGATATAGTACTGGATTTCTTTGCTGGGTCCGCCGCAATGGCGCACGCCGTAATGGAGGCGAACAATGATGATGACGGGAACCGAAAATTCGTCATGGTTCAACTTCCTGAGCATATTGAAGAGAAAGCTGATGCGTATAAGGCGGGCTACAAAACGATTGCTGACATTGGAAGGGATCGAATTAGGAAGGCTGCTGAAAAAATTTTGGAAACGAATTCGGCCACTGGAATTGATCTCGGATTCAAAGCTTTCAAACTCGATAGCAGTAACATCCGTGCCTGGAATCCCGATGCGTCTGATCTAGAGCAGACCTTGCTCGATCATGCAGACCACTTGGTTGAGGGACGTAGTGAGCAGGACGTGCTCTATGAGCTGCTCCTGAAGCGGGGCGTCGATCTTACCGTTCCGATTGAAAAGAAGGAAATCGCAGGCAAAACGGTCTACTCCATTGGTTATGGCGTGCTCTTCGCGTGTCTGGACGAGACAATCAACAAAGCCGACATAGAAGACCTCGCCAAGGGGATCACGGATTGGAACAAGGAGCTGGAACCAGCGGCAGACACGCAAATTGTCTTCCGTGACAGCGCCTTTGCTGACGATATTGCCAAGACAAACATGACCGCCATTCTGGAACAGAACGGCATCGCTCATGTGCGCAGCCTGTAAGATCGGAGGCTGAGCAATGAAACTGCACTTCGAAGACAATCTTGATTATCAGCATGCGGCCATCGAGTCCGTTGCGGCGTTGTTCAAAGGCCAGGAGATCAACCGCACAGAATTCACAGTCACCTACCGCTCTGGCGACGAGGCACAGGGCTCGTTCGGCGTTACCGAGAGCGAGCTTGGCATCGGTAACAAGCTTGAGCTTCTGGATGATGAAATCCTGGAGAACATGCGGGATATCCAGCTCAAGAACGGACTACGGCCATCGGAATCCCTGACCAGCGGTGACTTCACCGTCGAGATGGAGACAGGAACAGGCAAGACCTACGTATACTTGCGCACCATCTTCGAGCTGAACAAGCGCTACGGCTTCACCAAGTTCGTGATCGTCGTGCCCTCCGTGGCGATCAAGGAAGGGACGTACAAAACTCTTCAGATCACGCGCGAGCACTTCGAGAACCTCTATCCGATGGCCAAGGGCTACGAGTATTTCCAATACGATTCCGGCAAGCCCGGCACGGTGCGTAACTTCGCCACCAGCCCGAACATCCAGATCATGGTCGTCACGGTCGGGGCGATTAATAAGAAGGATGTGAACAACCTCTACAAGGAGAGCGAGAAGACGGGCGGCGAGAAGCCTATCGACCTCGTGCGCGCGACTAACCCCATTATCATCGTGGACGAACCGCAAAGTGTTGATGGCGGGATGACGGGACGCGGCAAGGAAGCGCTCGAAGCGATGAACCCGCTTTGCACGCTGCGCTATTCAGCGACCCATGTGGACAAGCACCACATGGTCTATCGCCTGGACGCCGTGGATGCCTATGAGCGCGAGCTCGTGAAGCAGATCGAAGTGGCATCACTGGAGGTCGAGGGCGGTCACAACAAGCCCTACGTGAAGCTCATCTCTACCGAGAACAAGCGCGGCTCCATCACAGCGAAAATCGAGGCCGATGCCTTGAGCGGCGGGAAGGTCAAACGCCAGATTTTCACGGTCGAAGACGGTGACGATCTGGAACAGGAAACAGGCCGCGAGCTTTATGCCAATTTCCGCGTCGGTACGATCACGGTCGGCAAAGACAATCAGACCATGGAACTCAGTATGGCGGGCGGTGAGGAAACGCTCCGCCCTGGCGATGAAGTTGGCGGCGTTAATGCCGATGACCTCAAGCGGCTCATGATCCGCCGCACCATCAAAGAACATCTAGACAAGGAAATGCGCTTCGCCGCCCAGAAGCGGGAAGTCAAAGTGCTCAGCCTATTCTTCATCGATAGCGTTGATTTCTACCGTCAATACGATGCGGACGGAAACATCGTAAAGGGCAAGTACGCCCTGATGTTCGAAGAGGAATATCGGAAGCTGGCAAGGCATCCCGATTATCAATCTCTCTTCGAGAAGGTCGATCTCGATATCGAAGCCGATGAAGTCCACAATGGCTACTTCTCCATCGACAAGAAGGGCGGCTGGACTGAGACGGCGGACAATAACCAGACCAACCGCGACAACGCAGAGCGTGCTTACAACCTCATCATGAAAGACAAGGAGAAGTTGCTCAGCTTTGACTCCAAGCTGAAATTCATCTTTTCCCACTCGGCCCTCAAGGAAGGCTGGGACAATCCGAACGTCTTTCAGATTTGTGCCTTGCGCGACATCGGGACAGAGCGCGAGCGTCGTCAGACCTTGGGACGCGGGCTTCGCCTTTGCGTCAATCAGGAAGGTCAGCGTCTTCGCGGTTTCGACGTGAATACCCTCACTGTCATCGCCACGGAAAGCTACGAACAGTTCGCCGACAAACTCCAGAAAGAGATCGAGGCCGATACAGGCATTCGTTTTGGCGTGGTCGAAAAGCACCAATTCGCCAACCTGGCCGCCACTGCCGAAGACGGCACCACCAGCCCCCTCGGAGTTGATCGGTCAGAAGAGGTCTGGACCTATCTCAAGGATAACGGCTTCGTTGATGCTAGGGGCAAAGTGCAGGACGCGCTCCGCACAGCGCTAAAAGACAACACTTTGACGCTGCCCGAGGACTTTTCAGAGCAAGAAGACGGTATCAAAGACATTCTGCGCAAGTTGGCGGGTAAACTCGACATCAAGAATGCAGATGAACGGATCACGATCCGCACCCGAGAGGCCGTACTTGAGAGCGAAGGCTTCAAGGCGCTTTGGGACCGCATCAAGCACAAAACGACCTACCGCGTCGAGTTCGACAATTCCAAGCTCATCGATGATTGCGCGCGTGCCATCACGGACGGTCCCAGCATCACCAAGACCCGCGCCCAGTTCCGCGTTGCGGACATCGCCATCGGTAAGAGCGGTGTGCAGGCCAGCGAAACCTCGGCGTCAGGATTTACCTCGATCAGCGAGAGCGATATCGAACTCCCCGATCTACTTACCGATCTTCAGGACAAAACCCAGCTCACGCGAAAAAGCTTGGTTAAGATCCTGACCGACAGCCGTCGCCTGCCGGACTTCAAAAAGAACCCGCAGGAATTCATCGATTTGGCGTCCGAGGCTATCAACCGTACAAAGCGTCTCGCTCTGGTCGATGGCATCAAGTATCAACGCGTAGGCGACGATCACTATTACGCTCAGGGACTCTTCAAACAGGAAGAGCTGACAGGCTATCTGAAGAACACGCTACAGACGCAGAAATCCGTTTACGAGCATGTCGTCTATGACTCGGCTGGCGTTGAAAGGCGATTCGCCGAAGAGCTAGAGGCCAACGAAGCCGTAAATGTCTACGCCAAACTCCCCGGCTGGTTCAAAGTACCCACACCGCTTGGAACGTATAATCCCGATTGGGCTGTTTTGGTCGAAGATGACGGCCAAGAAAAACTCTATTTTGTTGTAGAAACCAAGGGTAGTGGTTGGTGGGACGACCTCCGCCATAAAGAAGGCGCAAAAATTGCCTGTGGAAAAGAGCACTTTGCAGTGCTCGCAGAGGGCGAAAATCCTGCAAAATATATTCACGCGACTTCGGTCAGCGACATGATGAAACATAGTTAAGGCCTAGCATGCAAATTCGACAGATCATTGATAAAATAAATGACAATCAAATCTTTGTTCCTGCGTTTCAACGCGAATATGTCTGGAAGAGACCGGATGCGAAGGCATTGTTCACATCTCTCATTAAACGCTATCCGACTGGAACCTTGCTGACCTGGGAGACAACCAATCCGCCGGAGTTGAAGGGAAAAAAGAAATACTCAAGTGAAATGGGTGCGGTGAAGCTGATTCTCGACGGCCAACAACGCATCACTACGATTTATATGATATTGCAGGGCAAGCTGCCCCCGTATTACACACAGCCGGAGATCAAGAACAATGTACTTGGTCTCTACGTAAATCTAGAAACGTTGGAGCTGGAGTATTACAAAAAGCAGGCCATGGAGAATAATCCCCTTTGGGTTAATCTAACGGATATCTTCCAAGCCAAGATAAAAAGTTCCGATGTCCGCAAGAACCTCAAAGCGCAGGAACGTCTGACTGACGAGCTTGAGAACTTGATCGATGACAATTTTGAATCGGTCAAATCAATAATGGACAGGGAGTTTCCTGAGCAAATTATTCCAGTCTCCGCGTCTATCAAAGAAGCGATCGATATCTTCTATATTGTGAACGCCAGTGGAGTTAACCTGACTGACGCCGAGTTGGCACTTGCGCAGATCAGTGGCTACTGGCCCGAAGCGAGAGATTTATTCAAGGCAAAGTTGTTCGAACTAGAGAAGAACGGTTTCGTATTTAAGCTCGATTTCATCATCTATGCTTTGCTCGGCGTGACCCATTCTATGGGTTCTGAAATGCGTAGGCTCCACAGTGCGGACAACCTTGATACAATCAAGGAGGCATGGGGGCGTCTCGATAACCAAATTTTGGACTACGTTGTCAACATTCTTCGGACGCACGCCTTTGTCGATCACTCTGACGAGATCAACTCCGTTTTCGCGCTGATACCTCTAATCGCCTATATCTATGGCAAGCCAAACGGCCAGCTGACTGAAATTGAGATCAAAAAGGCTGTGAAGTGGTTCTACTACTCTCAACTCCGTCAGCGATATGTGAGTCAAACTCCGCAAAAACTGGACAAGGATTTAGCAATCGTCAAAAACTCGCCCCAGCCCTTCGATGATTTGCTCGGTCTGATCGAACAAGAGCGCTCTTTGACGATTACAGAGGGCGAGTTCGCCGGGCGGGATATTCGCCATCCGCTTTTCTCGCTTATGCGCTGGTACTTCAAGAGCAAGGGTGCAGTTTGCCTAACGAGTGGCGTCTCGATTCGTCAGAATATGGGAAAAAAGTACGTCTTGGAAAAGGATCACATCTTTCCGTACGCTGCCCTGAAAGAGAATGGCTACGACATCAAGAACCGCTTCAAGTATGCTCTTGCGCAGGAAATCACTAACCGTGCTGTTTTGACTCAAGTCGAAAATCGTGGGAAGTCAGACCAAGCTGCTAAGGAATATCTTGAAAGCGCAAAATTGAAGTTTCCATCGGCACTCCGTAAGCAGTGCATTCCTGAAGATTCAGCCATGTGGGAAATGAGTGCATTCGAAAAGTTTCTTGCTGCACGCAGGTCTATCCTTAGCGAGGAGTTGAATGAATTTCTTGCAAGCATTACGAAGATGGAAACTGCGATTGCGGAGGTCAGCATTGCGGATATGATTGCTGAGGGAGAACATGATGGCCTTGAGTTCAAGTCTACGATGCGATGGGATACCAAGCAGAACTGTCTGAACAAAAAACTTGAAAAGGTTATCCTGAAGACTGTTGCAGCTTTCAACAATGGCTACGGCGATGGTGGAACTCTGATTATTGGTGTTGACGATGATGGCAACATACTTGGCCTGGAGAATGACCTCAGCACCTTAAAGGGCGATGATGTTGATGCTTATGAGCTTCATCTGCGCAATCTTGTTAATGCCGAATTTGGAGTCGAGTATGCCGCTTCTTACGTCAAGGTGAGATTCCATGAAGTCTCTGGGCAAATAGTGTGTGCGGTTACGGTGTCTAAAGGCAACGCGCCGTTGTTTGTAAAAGATGCCGATAAGAACGGCGCAAAAGTCGAAAAGTTCTTCGTGCGCTCCGGCAATGCATCGGACCCCATAAATAATCCTAGCGAGATTTCCAACTATATATCCAAGCGTTTCAAGGCAGCCTAAGACAATACTGTCAAGTGCGCTCCGTCCGGGTCGGGCTCTCGCGAACCGAACCCGCTGCGCGGTTTCAGCCATCCGGCTTCGATCCCTTGTGCTAAAAAGGTCAGCCTTGAAAGGCTGACACTGTTTCTGATGGTGAAGTGGGGCTGGGTCAGGGCCTGCTGCCCCTGGGCAACAAGACTTAGACACTCTTTGGCTATGGGCGATAAGCCAGTGACATCGCCTGCAGAGTTCCGTGAATAGCCACCATCGCCCAGGTATCACGCGTGCAATATTCAACCAGATCGGCGTAGACTTTGTCGCGTTCGCATGCCTGTGGGTTGGTCAGCGTGACCTCTTTCCAAAGGCGCGCTGCGCTCGCCCCTTCACGGATATCGAGGTCATCATAAGAGAGTTCCGGCAGCAATGCAGGCAAGACGGCCTTGATCGATGCGCTCCCCTTGAACGCAGGGTCCATGATTGTCTCGTCGGCAAACGGCTTCATCAAGTCGATAACGCGAGCATTGAGTCCCTGTAGGAACGCGGCATACTCCGGGAAAGCCATAGCCATCTCATTGTTGCGGGTCTTCTCGAACGCCTCATACCAAACAAGCACTGAGCCCGTTTCACCGACGTCTGTTCGAAGTCTTTCCAGAAGCGCTGGCATCGGGTTGGTTTCGTCGCGGTGCAGGTATTCCCGATGCTCGACTTCACCGCTTGGCTCTCGCCGGATATGCAGCGAATACTGGAAAGGCACTTGCTGATATGGGCGTGTGCCGTCCCAAGCCGGCACCAGGCTCTGCGATGTCTCATAGTCGAAGTAGTACACTGGATAAGTGATCTCGCTGAGAAAACGATCCAGTGCTGTCTGATCGACGGTACGCGCTCCTTGCGCCCGTGCGCTCAAATAGCGCCGGGTTGATTTGCCCAGGCCTGACGGGTCATCAATCGCGTCAATAGTGGATATCCCAGCCTCAATCAGTTCTGTGGATTTTTCTGCGCTCATGAATGGAAGCCGGTGGATGCTGTCAGGGGCAAGGGGCGGATCGAGCTTGTCACGGATTTCCAGCCAGTCATCATAGGACTTGAGGCGAGCGCGCTGCGGAGCTGGATCAGGCATTGCGGTGCTGGAAACGACGCTCAAAGCGTGATCAATCCGCGCGCGTGTTTTATCAATCTGGGCGGCGACGTCATCGGTGATGTCAGTAACGCCCACCAATCCTTTTGGATCGATCTCGCCATCTCTGACGTACTCACGATTGACGTGTGCCACTTCGCAGCGCGTGATTGGGAAACCTGCGCCTTCAAGGACAACGCGCTGGAAGGCAAGGTCGAAGGTGTGCTCAGGCTTGGCAGAAGTGCCGCTCTTGATCTCTGTCAGGACGTATCCGTCACCATCGCGGCTGACAATGTCAGAGATACATGTGATCGATCCATCTTCGTAGCGCCCCTGAGCGACAGCCGAAGCGCCGTTTTGCCATGTCTCTAAAGTGCGTGACGTCAGAGCCTGGTAACCCGAAAAGTCAGAAAACCCGAGTCGAACTAAGTCAGGAAACAAGGCCTCGGCATACGGTTCGAAAGCATGCCCTTCGTCAAAGCGGGCCTGTAATACAGCATCAATTGGCGGCAGAAGATGCTTGGCATTCTTCTTTAGCCAAAGCCAGGCAGGATGCCTTAAGAACAACATATAGTCTGATTTTGAAAGCTGCATACCACATGCTGCCATTAACTTTGCTCTGAGTAAACGAGCATGTTATCGGCGGGTGCCAGCCGCTAATCCTTCTTTGCTGTTTAGGGGCCTGCGGCCCTCTGACCATTACGTCTTGAACGCCCTTTTCCTGCTTTCGACAGTTTGCTCTTACCAGTGCATGCGGGATACCGAACGCAGCTCAGAAATTTACCGTACTTTCCTCTGCGTTCGATGAGCCATCCATCGTCACATTCTGGGCACGCGGGGAAAGTCGCGCCACAGCTACAAGTCAGTTCGTTCGGGTTGGTCTTGGACTCTTGGGGCAAATCCTCCCCGCATACACTGCACGGGCTTAGCGTCTCGCCGCAGAGATAACCGTGCTCGCATGTGAAATAGGTGCGTCCTTTTTTCGTGGACTTTGCCAGCATGCGCCCGCCACAGGACGGGCAACGATGGTCGGCAACACCAGCGTTTTCCAGCTGGTGCACTTCGTATTTTGGTTCTTCGATCAGCTCGCGCGCAAAGGTCGAAGGCTTTTCGCGATCTGCCAGGATGGTGACAGTCTTGCGCGCTCTTGTGAGCGCTACGTAGAAGAGCCGCCGCTCTTCGGCATGCGCAAAAGACTCAGGCTTGGGCAGGACAAGATCGAGCAGTGGGTCATCAACAATCTCCGATGGGAAGCCCATCGTGTCGGATTCTGCGCGCAGGATGACCACGTGATCGGCTTCCAACCCCTTGGAGGCATGAACGGTCATGAACTTGATGGATAGCTTGGGATAGCTCTTTTGCAGGGCAGAAAAGCTTTTTGGTCGCAGGAAGTGATAGCGGCCCAAAAGCAGTACGCTTGTTTTCTCTGAAGCCTTGGACGCGATCTGTTCCAGCGTTTGTTTGAGGGCGGCATCATGCTGGCGATACGCGTAATGCCTGACCATGATCGCAGGCTCATCAGTTTTAGCGGCGGTGATGACCGTCTTTTCGATCTGCGAGGGGTTCTGCAAAACGAAATGCCGCGCTGGCAGTGCGATCTTATCGACGCTTCGAAAAGTGCGCCCGAGATCGACGACACGGTGTACGCCGCGCTCGTCCGCACTTTGGCCGCCGAACTCTTCTCCAAAATCCCGCATAAGATGAATGTCGGAGCCGGTGAAACGATAGATGGACTGCCAATCATCGCCGACTGCGAACAATCGAGCATCCTCATGCTGGGCTTTCAGCGCTTTCAGCAGACGAGCGCGCCCCTCTGAAATGTCCTGAAACTCATCCACAAGAAGATGGCGATAAGGACTCTTATAGCGCCCAGTCTCAACATGTTCGGCTGCACGGATGATCATATCCTCAAAATCAATGCGATCATCCAAGCGCTTTTCGTAGGCCGCAATCAGAGGCTCGAATATCTTCAAGAACGCTTTGCTTCTATCCTGATCGCTCGATGTTTCACTGCGGTCTTGGCAGCGCTTCAGCGTTGCGCCAGAGCTTTTGAAATGCCGGAGAAATGTCGCGAGCGTTCCCGTGAACGCATCGAGCTGGCCCATCTCGGACAAGACATCGAAGACTTGATCCTGAGAAACAGGCTTGAGTGTCACATAGGGCGCGATCTTCTCCGCGAGCGCTTGGGTCAAACGGCCTTCGACTTGCTCAAAGCTAAATGTTTCTACCAGCAACGTCTCGTTCTCTTCATGGACCTTGCGCTTCCAGGCCATGTCTTCGAGATAGCGCTGCCGGTCGATATGCGGTGCCGTCACCAACTGCTCGGTGCCATTTGGTCCTTTGGCTTTACGCACCCCGAAATGCTCGATGTAGACGCCGCTCTCGGTTAGACGGAAATCGGGCGTGTAGGTACGACGCGTATTCTCGGGAAGTTCGTGCTCGTAGGTTGGCTCGTATTCGTAGGCGATGCCATTGAGGTAGAGCCAGTTGGCGATCTGCAACTCCTCGAAACTCTTTACGCGATCTCCTTGCAGCGTGCGCAGCTCGTGCGATTCAACATATTGATAATATTCGCCTTTCGTCTTGAAATCCCATTCGCTTTTAAACGGCCAGAAGAACTCGGAGAACCACTCCAGCATGAGGTCCTTCATGCCTCCTAGCTTTGCGACATCGGTGAGCAGAATGTCTCTCAACAATGCCCTGAACTGCGCATCGTCGCTAGCATGAGCAGCAAGGGCTGGCGCTCCACTTTCAACCTCGCGGATGATTTCGTATCCAAGCGCATGGAATGTCAGCGCATCCACGTCCGCCCCTGAGCGCTCCTTGATCCGCGTTGCCATTTCGGCGGCTGCGTCTTTGCCAAACGCCATCAGCAGGATTTCTTTCGGCTGCCGGATATCGCGTTTGATGAGGTAGGCTGCTTTGGCGACGATGACGCTTGTTTTGCCTGAGCCTGCACCAGCCAAGACCAATGTTGCGTCTTCGTCCGAGACAACGGCCAAACGCTGCTCTGGAGTGAGCGGGTTCGACTCAATACCATCGAAGAACTCTTTCATTTCATCGAGCTCAGTGGCGACAAAACGCTGGGCCGCGTCTTCACGCATACTCTGCGCATTTTCTTGGAATGCGATGACCTTATTCAGGAGCTGGCGTTTCTCCTCGGCAACGGCATCATCAGGAATGACCGCTGGTAGTTCCTCCATGATCTTTGAAGCTCGTTCGAAGAAGGGCTGCAACAAACATGCAGATGGGTATCGCCTTGGGTTCTCAAGGCGTTCAATGGCCTTGGCTAGCGTTTGAAGCTCCGCTCCAACGTGATCGATCTTTTCACCGAAATAGCGCCGGATCGTATCATGCGCGGCTTTGGTGAAACGCGCAGCGTCATCACGCCCAATGCCGATGACGCTCATCTCCGAGCCGTTCTTCAGCGCAAATGTTGCCGACTGAAAACCGAGGACTTTCTTTGTCGTGGGCAGAGCGGCCAAGTCGGAGAAGTGAATCTGTCTGCCACCTTTGCCTAAGAGCGAGAACCCATCACCCGTGTGTTCAATCCCCCAATAGCCATGACCCAGGGGCCGCAGCAGCACACCTGCAAGCTGACTTCGCCTAATCCGCTCTGGTTTTGCGGTCGCCATCACTCAGTTATCAACCTTTCCAATGTCGCCTCACCATCCTGCCTGAAATGCAATAATTACTCAATATAACAACATGTTAAGGTAAAGAGCGTTGAATGGATACTTTTATTCATTGTTGCGAGCGCATCCTCAATGGATCGGGCTGTCGTGAACCAAGCCTGTAGTCTCGGCCATGCGGCGTCCATCCCTTGCGCTGATATAGCCAGCCGTGAACGGCTGACACTTCTTTTCTTTGTTTGGGGGCTATGCAGCCCCATCCCCCGTCAAGACCAAGCCCTACGTTGTAACTTCGGGCGAAAGCCACGAAAGCCGTGGCTCGGCTTCGCCTGCGCCCGCACCACTTCCAAGTCTTTCGGTCTGGACGGACCTCCCCCCGCTCATTGGCGCGGGCCTAGTCCAGTTGCATGCGCAACCGGCTATCTAAGAAAGGAAAAGCCAATGAAAAAAGACATTTATCAAAAAGTCACCGACAAGATCATTGGAGACTTGGAGCAAGGCGAGCTCACTTGGCTGAAGCCTTGGAGCTCTGCAAACACAGATGGGCGGATCATCAAGCCGCTACGGCATAACGGTTTGTCCTATAGCGGGATCAACATTTTGATGCTGTGGGGCGCAGCGATGGAAGGCGGATACGCATCGCCGTACTGGATGACCTTTAAGCAGGCCAAGGCGTTTGACGCCCACGTCAAAAAGGGCGAGCGCGGCAATCTGGTCGTGTATGCAAACACCATCACCAAGACCGAAGAGACTAGCGACGGCGGCGAGGAAGAGCGCAAAATCCCATTCATGAAGGGCTATTCAGTGTTCAACGTCGAGCAGATCGAAGGCTTGCCCGATCACTACTATGCCGAGCCGCCAAAGATCATCGACCCTGTTTTGCGGGTTGATCATGCGGACGGCTTTTTTGCCAAGACGCGCGCAGACATTCGCCACGGTGGGAACCGTGCCTTTTACAGTGGCGGCAGCGATCATGTGCAGATGCCATTATTTGAGAGCTTCCGCAGCCCCGAAGCCTACTATGCAACTTTGGCGCATGAGCTGACCCATTGGACAAAGCACAAGAGCCGTCTTGACCGGGAGTTCGGGCGCAAGAAATGGGGCGATGAAGGTTATGCACGCGAGGAACTGGTCGCCGAGCTTGGCGCAGCGTTTCTTTGTGCCAATCTGGCTTTGACACCGGAACCCGGCACCGATCATGCGGCCTATATTCAAAGCTGGTTGAAGGTTTTGAAAGACGACAAGCGCGCGATCTTCAGCGCTGCCGCCCACGCGCAGCGTGCAGCAGATTTCCTGCATGGATGCCAGACGGTGATCGAAGCTGAAGATAAACAAGGGCTCGCCGCGTGAGGTGGCCCCACCCAATTCTTACCGGCTGGCCTCTGGGCCAGCCGTCCGCGTTGTGGATAAACGCGCCGCCTCCGTTCGACCGAGTTGAACGCGATACGCAGGCGACATACTCTAGGGCTATGCTTCAAGTCACACAAGAAGAAGGCCAGCCAAGCTCAAACGCGATGCGCGAAGCCGTTAATCGAGATGGATATGTTGCCCTTGATATCGTGGATTTCGGTACACCGGAGAATTTACTACAGCTTCTATCAGCCGCTCTGACTGAGCGTGTTTTCTCGCCCTGGAAAAGCCTCAAACCACGCGCCAAATCGGTTGCTTCACCCGTATCCTATAGCGGGATGTACGGCTTCGAAGATTTTCCCATGCACTCTGATATGGCTAACTGGAAAACGCCTCCAAGATACCTAATCCTTTTAGCGCAGTCAGGCGCTAAAACAGTACAAACTCCTATTATTGACTCAGCATGGCTAATTTCGAGAGTAGGCCAAACAGAGCTCACTCGGTCACTCGTGCAACCAAGAAGACCGATACAGGGTCGGCTTCCCCTTATGCGCCTGCTTGAACCAAAGCCCTCAGGACAGCAACTTTTTCGATGGGACCAAACCTTTATCAAACCTGCTAGCCCTGCTGGCTTGATTGGATTTTCTGCTGTAGCCAAGTTATTAAAACAGGCTCCGAGAACTGAATTCTGCCTGGAAAAGGCAGGAAGCGTCATCGTAATAGATAATTGGAGAATGCTCCACGGCCGCAGCTCGGTATCACAGGAAGATCGTGGTCGCGAACTTTTTCGAGCATATTTAGGAGGTGCGACATGAGCGGGGCAGATATTCAAACGGATACATGGGACTCTACGGCCTTTGTTACAAAGGCTCAAACCTATGCTGAACAAATGGCCACGTTTTCGAAGGATGATTGGCAATACGGCCTGTGGTCAAGCTTGTGTCTTGAACTGCTTGTTCGGGCATCTCTCTCAAAAGTAAGCCCGACTTTAGTTGCGGATTCAAACCATTGGCACAACCTATACTACGCGCTCGGGAAAACCCCAAACGCGAAGAAATTTGTACCCAAGTCAGTTTCCATCTCAGAAGCAATAAGGCGGCAGAGTGAAATCGAGGCCGCATTTGATGCTGAGCTTCGAGATTTCTGCTTGCTTCATGTTGAGCGGAGAAATTCCGAGCTGCATTCGAGTGAAACCGCATTTTCTGGCCTAAAGACATCTTCGTGGCTTCCGACGTTTTTCCGTGCATGCAATGTTTTGCTTGCCTCCCTTGACATGAAGCCAGAGGATTTTTGGGGTTCGGACGAGGCAAAGTTGGCACAAGGATTTATTGATGCGGACGCCGACGAAACCGGAAAGGCTGTGCTGAAGCAGGTTTCTGCGCATAGGAGTGTATGGGAAGCAAAGGATGGGCCGGAACAGGAAAAGGCCATTGCACAAGCTGAAGTATGGGCAACACGGCAGTCGGGTCATAGGGTGGACTGCCCCGCCTGTTCTACCACCGCTCTCGCGTATGGCGATCCCGTGTCTGCGCCACAGCAATCTATGGAAGATGATATGATTAAGGAGAAGCAGGAGTACCTTCCTTCGAGATTTGAGTGCATTGCCTGTGGACTAAAGATATCTGGTCTTTCGCACCTGAACGCAGCCGGCGTCGGTGAAATTTATGTTCAAACGTCCTTTTATACGCCGTCAGAGTTCTACGAACTCGAGGACCCCGCCGACTATTGGGAAGAAGACAACAACGAACCATTTTGACGGAAAAAAGCGGTCAGCCTAACAGCTGACCGCCTTAGGATTAAAGACCAGGCGCACGTGTAGCTATTTCGTCTTCAATATTGCGCATGCTCTGGAGCGCATCTTGCCGCTCTTGCGATCCGCGCGGCGCAACAGAAAAAGCGTTGAAAGCTTCTCTGAAGAGGCCGTGCAGTTGTTCGGTGCTGCGAGATGCTGCTCCAAATCTAGTGACGAGTTTCATGTGATCCTCCATCGTCAGGGAGACCCCAAACCACTCAGGGCCTTTCAGCCCACGCACATCAAGGCGCTTGATGGTTTGGTTGGTCTGCGTGTCGTTGCAGTGAGGATTCACGGAAGCGAAGGCAGTCGATTGGCGCAGCAACCTCTTGCAGGACTGCACAATTCACATTCTTCAAAGGGAGCTTGCTCTTTATCTGTCGAGTTCTGGACCGCGCGGCTTTCGGGTCTGTCCATCGCGAAGACGTTGAAGGCGATCTTTTGGTGACACCGCGTCTTTTCCAGCTCGGCGCACTTGCAAGGTTGGTTTTTGATGCTGTTCCTCGCGCAGTTTCTCCAAGCGCTCTTGTGCTGTCTTTACGCGCTCAGCCGACATTTTGGTCTGACTTTCGACATACGCTTGCTTGGCAGATAGCTCGCCTTCCGAAGCCGCGTCGATTTTTCGCCTTTCTCGGGAAAATGCCTTCTTTTCCGACGGCTCCAACCCGCGCTTCATCAAACGATAATTCGTCCGGTCATGATGGAGTCCTCGAAGCACCTCAGCATGGCGATTGCGGGCAGTTCTGATCTCAACTTGAAGGTTCTGCCGATCCTTCAGTTGTGCTTCGATCATGAGATGTCGTTGTTCACGATCGCGCTGAAGTGACCAGATGGCTTCCATCTGGTTTTGTTTTTCCAGTGCCGCGCGTTTACCGGTTACGCGGTCCAGTAAACCCCTTAAGCCTTTGCGTAAACGGGTTGACCTTGCTGCTGCTTCGGCATCCGCACGCTGTTTCTGACCGGCATCCAGCTTTGCCCGTTCTGCTTGTTGCTGTGCCTGCATTTCTTGTCGGCGAGCCTCAAGTGCAGATTTCTCTTTGTTTGCATCATCGCGCGCCTTCGCCACATGCAAGGCGAGTTTGGGAATGATTTCTTTGCCGATACGTTGGCGGGTTTCGCTGACGCTGGAGAGTTCCTGCGGCTTACCCAAGCGCTCTGTGACATCTTTGAACTTCTTCCCGATAGCGCGCGGGATTGAGATCACTTCGCCCTCGAATGTTACGGCGACATGACCGCGCCGATCACCGCGCGCGAGAAAGAGGCCGCGTTCTTCTAGGGCATGCGAAAAGCTGTTTCGACTATCAGAGATAGCCCAAGCCTCTTGAATGTCGGCCCTGAGGTCTCCGGCGTGCCGTTCGATCCGCTTGGCTTGTTGCCATTCGGCCAGAGTAAAGTTGCGCGGGTCGCGATCCTTGGCGTTGGCAAGGCCCTTTGGCATTTGCCAGCCATGCTCAAGATAAAGCTGTCTTGAAACCTCCATCAGCTTGTTTTTGAAGAATGATAGCGACTTGGCCGTCATTGTCTCCGCATCAATACGGCTCCACACGGCATGGCAATGCCGCCGTCCTTCCTTTTCATGAAAAACGATCACACGCGGTTGATCGCTCAGCCCGTGCTTTTCTTCAATTGCGGCGATGGCTTGCTCGAATGTCTCTATTCGGACGGATTCACTCTCAGGCGGATTAAGCGATACCGAGAACAGAAACTGTCTGCACTTCGTACCTTTTGACACGGCTTCAGCCTCGCGAAACGCACCGACGACATCATCGGTCATGAAACCTCTAACATCGTGGATTTCGACATGTTCGTTCTCGGCGGTCTTCAAAAGATGAAGCCCGAGTTGCTTGGCACCGCCGCGCTGAGAACCTTTCAGGATCATAGCGACCCCAAATCGCCGCGCTGCCCGAGTGCTTGCAGCAGTTCCTTTCGCATAGCGGCAACATCGGCGCAGGCGCTTCGGATGTCTTTCTCAGTTTCTTCTTCGACAGGCAACGAACCAATATTCACGGCCTTTGCGAGTTGGTTGAGGTTATTCGCGATGCGTGAGCTCCCCAGAAGAGCCAAAAGCCTTGCTAGGCTCGCATCATCTTTGACAGGCCGCCTAAGCTTCGAGCGGGCGCGTTTGTGCGATGCACCATGCCCGTCAAACAGCTTTCGCTTGATATAGCTGCCTAGCGGCTCATCGCCCGCAAGTTCTTCAAGACGGCTACGTTCCTCGAATGTAAGGCGTAGTGAGAACGGGGCCGGTTTCTTCTTTGGCGGCTTTCGCGCTATCGTATTGAAATTATTGTCTGTTGTGCTCATCGCCGCACCTCAGATCATCAAGATCATATTGTGCGAGACGGGCTTCCCAATCCTCAAGTGTCTGAAATAGAAGGTTTAACTCTTCTATGCTCAGGTCCACCATTTTTAAGAACTTGATTTCATACGACATTGATAATGCAGGCCAGGCATGGCCTTGGCGCCATCTTGGTGTGGCAAATGGCTGAATATCCAGCCAGTGTACACCCGGACTGCGGCAGATCG
>Ga0316204_10003658_pt1 | contig 29971 bp, 27 predicted proteins | sample 6monrhotite_MG_2_FD_205661 | JGI IMG/M metagenome (GOLD analysis project Ga0316204, IMG submission 205661) | Microbial mat bacterial communities from mineral coupon in-situ incubated in ocean water Damariscotta River, Maine, United States -... | ecosystem: Environmental > Aquatic > Marine >...
CCGAAAATTTTAAGAAGAGAAAATAATCAAATCATTACTCCATGGGTCGTTAATTTAAATTCTAGAATAACCTTAATAACTACCTTCTCTCTATTACTTATTGGAAGTATTATCTTTTACTTTTTTGAATACAGCAATAGCTTGAGTGAGCATAATTTCATTGGAAAAATTATTACTGCCATTTTTAGCGCTGCTGCTCCAAGGACTGCCGGTTTTAGTACAGTTGACATCTCTTCTCTACACTTTTCTACCTTAATGTTAATCTTCTTATTAATGTGGATTGGAGCCTCGCCAGGATCAACTGGTGGAGGTATAAAAACTAGCACCTTCGCCATTGCTACATTAAACTTTTGGAGCCTAGCTAGAGGGAAAAATAGGATAGAAGTTTTTCGAAGAGAAATTGCTGATATTTCTGTAAGGAGAGCTTTCGCCATTATATCACTATCATTAGTAATCATTGGTTTTGGAGTATTTGTCATCACCTACCTTGATAGTGACAAAGATCTATTGAGTATCGCCTTTGAATGCTTTTCAGCATATAGCACAGTAGGGTTAAGCGTCGGTATCACTGATCAATTATCTGAAGGAAGCAAATTTGTAATCATTATGGTCATGTTTATTGGCAGGGTGAGCATGCTTACTTTATTAATAGCCCTCGTAAAAAAAGAGAAGTATAAAAATTACAGATATTCTACAGAGGAAATTTTAATCAACTAATTTTAAATCTATGAAGTACATCATTTTTGGTTTGGGGAATTTTGGTTCTTCCTTAGGACAAAAGCTAACTGAACAAGGTCATGAAGTAATTGGCGTTGATAATAATATGGATAAGGTTGATGCATTAAAGGAAACTATATCACATACAGTATGCCTTGATTCTACCGATGAATTTACAGTTTCTGGTTTACCCTTAAAAGAAACTGATGTCGTTATTGTAGCTATTGGTGAAGATCAAGGTGCAAATATTATGACCACAGCTGTTCTAAAAAACTTGAATGTGAAAAGACTTATTAGCAGAGCAATTACTCCTCTTCATGAAAATGTTTTAGAAGCCATGGGGGTAGATGAAATAGTGCACCCTGAAGAAGAAACAGCAGAAAGATGGGCTAAAAAACTATGTTTCAAAGGTGTTGTTGATTCTTTTGAATTAAGTGGTCAATACAGCATTGTCGAGGTAAATGTTCCTCCTAAATATACTGGGCAGACTTTACAAGAAGTTGGCATTAGAAGAAAATACAATTTAGTCGTTCTTACAACTATTAAAAAAGAAGAAAGAAAGAATATGTTAGGTGGCAACAAAAGTGTCAATCTCGTTCAAGGAGTTGCCTCTCCCAAAACCGTATTGGAAGAAAATGATATTATGGTGATTTATGGTGACAACAAAGATATTAAAGAGTTGTTAAAAGAATAATTTAGTAGCAATTCAGGTTAAAATAGCAATCATTATTACTCATCTCCTAGAAGTAATAATTTAATCTGTTCTTATTTTTTTATAAAACTGGATTTATAAAAAAATAGGTTAAGAGTAGGTAATAAACACCAAAATACTCAGACATAAAATACTATAAATCAGTTCATTTTAATTAAAAATTTAATTTAAATGCAACTGTATATAATTCTATCGAGTCTTATACATAAGAAACAAAACGACTAAAATTTTATATAAATATTGATGCTGGTTAGCAATCTACTACCCACTTATTCTTAAAATAGGTTTATAATACCTAACTTGAGCAAGTGAAAAAGATCACCATCATACCATTTCTAATGATTGCCCTCTTTTCTAATGGGCAATTAATTAGAAATGGAGATATTGAAGATGTAGAATTTACCTCACATGGAACTTGTACTCCAAAATACTGGGAAACCGTTCATGGTGCAAGTCACCTTGTTTCTAAGAGAGGGAGTTGCAAAAGCAGAGCTTCCAGCCTCGAAAGCCTAATAGTTCCAACACGAAACGAAGAAATAGTTCTTTTCATTTCAAATAATCATGGACATAAGTATGGAGAAACTGTTGGTCAAGAATTAACCGATAAACTAATAAAAGGACACCAATATCAAATCTCTTTTCTTTCAAGATATTCAAATGGAGGCAATACCAATAAATATCCCCAATTAATTACCTCACTTAATATAGGGAAACCTAAATCATTTTTAAATATTCCAGGCTCTTATGGCGATACAGTAGTTCTGTCAAATCATAATATATGGATTCAGCATTCCTTCTGTTTTACTGCTATTGATACTGGAATTAACTATATAAGTTTTAGCAATTTTAATATTTCCCAAAATAAAAATGCAGATATATTAATTGACAACGTAGAAATTAAAGAATCTCCAACTTATTTAAAGCTAGGAAATGATACTACTTTATGCAATGGGGATACTTTGACTTTTGACCTTCAAAATGAACACATAAGCTCATATTTTTGGCATGGATGGACAGTTCTCCCCTCTTTCAAATCAAGTTTTAGCATCTCTAAAAGCGGAACATATTGGGCAGGAGTTAAATACCCTTGTTCTATTGAGAGAGATACAATAACCATTCATGATATTCCTCCACCTAAATTTAGTTTTGACATTAACTTAGATTCTAGCTTATGCATAGGAGACACTGTCCGATTAAAAGCATACTACCCTCTCGCTGAATACTTGTGGCAGGATAATTCAATTGATACAGCTTATACAGTATCTGAGAAAGGCACCTATTGGGTTCAAATTACTGATCAGTGTGATTCCATTGCCTCTGACACAATAACTATTGATTATCATAGCCCAATATCAATTGACCTTGGAGAAGACATTAAACTTTGTAGAGGAGACTCTATAGAATTTGAGCTACTAGATTCAAGCCTATCTTATCAATGGCAAGATAATTCTACTCAACTGGATTATACAGTATATAATAAAGGAATATATTGGGTAAATGCTAAAAACCAATGTGAAACTGTTAGTGATACTGTTAAAGTCAACAGCCCTCCTATCCCTTTAATCAATAGTATTGAACATCAGAATTCATTTATTCTTGTGGCCAAGAATAACATCGCTGAGAATTATCAATGGATACATTGTGATTCAATCTTGATATCTGGAGAAAATGAACCTTCTTATATTACTTCAATTAATGGAGCCTATGCCTTAATTGTAGAAAGGGATGGCTGCATAGATACATCTAACTGCATAACAGTCGGACTAAATGAAATTATAACTAAAGAACTAAGTATTTTTCCAAACCCAACTAAACGTTCAGTTTTTATCAATACAACTGAGCCATACAATCAAGTAACAGTTATTATTCGAACTATGCTTGGTCAACTTATAGAAGAAAAACAATTGTCTGCTTCAGATGAACTCATGTTTGAACTAGTTGGAGAAAATGGCACTTATCTCATTGAGCTTAGATTTGATCAAGATAATCCTGAATTCTTCAGGATTATTAAACAGTAATTTTTGGGTTTATGACTCCAATATTGATTCAAGATTATAAATCTCCTGTTGGTGAACTTATAGTAGGATCTTTCAACAATCAACTGGTACTCTGTGATTGGAAATACCGTAAAATGCGTGATAGTATAGATTCTAGAATTAAAAATGCATTAGATGCTCAATATGTAGAGGAAACTTGTGAATCAAATAATATCGCTGTGCAACAACTTCAAGAATATTTTAGTGAAAAACGAAGCAGCTTTGACTTAAACATTCGATTGGTAGGGACAGATTTTCAGCAGAATGTTTGGCATGAGTTACTCAAAATCCCTTATGGTAAAACGGATACTTATCTTGATTTATCAAAAAAAATAAATAATGTGAAAGCAATCCGAGCTGTTGCTTCTGCTAATGGTGCTAACTCACTTTCTATTATTGTGCCATGTCATAGAGTTATTGGCAGTAACCAACAATTAATTGGCTATGCTGGTGGTATAGCTGCTAAGAAGAAATTACTCCAGCTGGAGAAGTGTGAGATTTTTGCCAATCAATTAGACTTATTTTCTTAAACTAAATCTATTAAATGCGAAAGATTATTTTTCTATAAATATGTAGGCTCCTACATATTTATTATATTTGCGTAGTTAACTACGTATATGAAAGGCGATTTTATTAAAGAACTAGGGTATTTGGGCTTTGCTACCAGATTAAAGCGGCTAAGTGATAGCTTAATGCAAGATGGAAGAAGAATGTATGAAAGCATACAGGAAGAAATAGAACCAAATTGGTACTTGATCTTTAAAATTCTAAAACAACACAAAAAACTTAGTGTTACTGAAATTTCCCAACGACTTCAACTATCGCACCCTTCAGTAATCAGCATAACAAACAAAATGGACAAAGCGGGTTATATAATATCAGTTAAAAGTGATGTAGACAATCGTAAAAGAGTACTCAGTTTAAGTAATAAAGCTATAGATAAATTACCCGACTATGAAAAGATATGGGATGCTGGTACTAAAGCAGTAGAAGATGCTTTGGTTGGGATAAATGGTTTAGAATACTTAGATCAATTGGAAAATAGATTCAGCGACAAAAACTTTAAACAGCGCACACTAGAAGAGCTAAGAAAGAAGCCTCTAGATAATCTCTCAAAAAGCGTTCATATTATCGATTATAATAAAAAATTCGCCAAAAATTTTGCTGAAATTAATTTCCAATGGCTTGAAACCTATTTTTACATTGAAGATTATGATCATGAAGTACTCACTAATCCTGAACAATATATATTAGACCCTGGAGGACATATACTATTTGCTAGGTACAAAAATAAAATTATTGGAACAGTGGCTTTAATTGTAAGAGAGGAAGGCAATTATGAGCTCTCAAAAATGGGGGTATTAGAAAAATATAGAGGCTTAAATGTGGGTAAATTACTAATGGAAGCTGCTATTCAATACTCTAAAGAAAAGCAAATTGACAAACTTTGGCTTGACTCGAATAGGAAACTTAATCCCGCATTGAACCTATATAAGAAATACGGTTTCAAAGAAATCCCTGTAGATCCAAACACTCCTTATGAAAGGTGTAACATAAGAATGGAGTTAATCCTTAACTCAGATTAAGTTTCCTTAGAAAATAAGATCATTTTTAGCTCTTTTATTTTATTTCTACTAACGGGAACACTATGGTCTCCCAAATAAAGTAGGTATCCATCAAAACTGTCTACTCCGCTAATGTTAACAATGTAGCTTTTCTGGACCTTGAAAAAACCTTCCTTGGGCAATAGTTCTTCAAAAGATTTTAGAGTCTGATGCACAATGCAACTTCCTTCTTTTAAATAAATCTTAACGTAATTCTGAATAGATTTAATGTAAATAATATCTTCAACTACAACTTTTTTCCAAATGCCATCGGATCTAACAAAGAAGGAATCCTTAGAATTCAATTGACCATCATGTAGAGTATACTTATCTTTTATTTTCTTGTAAACTCTTCCTATAGCCCTTAAAAAGCGATCATATTGTAGAGGTTTCAATAAATAATCTTCAATATCCAAATCAAAACATTCAACAGCATAATTACTATATGCTGTAGTGTAGATTATAGGCACATCGAGTTTAAAATTATTGACAAATTCGATTCCTGACATATGAGGCATCTGAATATCTAAAAATAATAAATCCGGAGAAAGTTTAGATAAAAGAGGCATGGCTTCCAAAGGGTTATTGGCCTCACCTATACACTCTAGTTTTGGGGTTTGTTCAATGAATTCTTTCAAACCCATGCGAGCAATAGGCTCATCATCAATGATAAAGCATTTCATCTCTTAGTGGAATTTCAAGTTTAATTTCAAAAATATCGTCATCATCATGAATAATAATTTGATGTTGTTTAGGAAATAAAATTTCTAAGCGCTTCTTAACATTATCCAACCCTACTCCACCGACTTTATCAATTGATGCAAGTTTTGTCCCTTTTGTATTTTTAACTGCTAGGTACAAACACAATTCATTTACATTGAGGTTTATCTCTATGATTGCTTTTTGGTTTGAGGAGTTACTAGCATGCTTAAAGGAATTTTCGATAAAAGGAATTAAAAGAAGTGGTGGTAAAAATTTATTCTTCACATCACCTTTAACTTCTAAAGACACACTATAGGTTTCACTCATTCGTAACTCGTTAATTTTTATATATTTTTTAATAAACTCTAACTCTCGCTCTAACAATATATTCCCTTGGTCACTTTCATATAATTGAAAACGAAAGAGATCTGCAAAATCACTTACCAACCTTCTTGCCTGTAGGTTCTCTTTATCAATAGAAAAATTAATAGCGTTTAAAGTGTTAAAAATAAAATGAGGATTGATTTGAGCTTTTAAAAATTTTAGCTCTGCTTCCCTTTTCTCTTGAATTAACTGTTGGTACAGTATGGACCTATTCCTTGATTCTAAATTTTTTAACCAAGCAAAAGAAATTGCTGATCCAATAAACAACAGTGTTATGACATCAAAAAATTGAAACGTAAAGCGATTAAAAGTCTCTTTAAAAGTTTTGTCCATCCCCCCTGTTACCGTATAGATAAAGAAATGTATTCCCCATAAGAGAATGCATGCTATAATAAAACAGAGAACAGCCAACAAACTAGATTTGATCTTTGAATTTATTTTTGAATCAATTCCAGATAAATAATTTATTCCTAAAGCTGCATAAAACGATATCAATGTATCCGCTAAAGCATTGATATAAACATTAGGCACAACCGTCATTGCCATACCCCAATAAATTAAGCGATACGCTAAAAAAAATAAAAACAATGGGAGTAGAACTCTATACTTCATAATTCAGATAGCCAATTTAGGAAGGTATTGACTAATAAAGTTTGCGCTTCATCAATAGATCACTACACATCATCAATATTTATTTGAGCTTGACGAAACTGCTCAATAAGTTTATGACTCACTAATTTAAAACACAGTCATGAATAAAAAAATACTAACAATAATCTTCCTTACTTTCTTGGCATTTGAATTTACAAGTTGTAGCGACGATGATAGTCCAACTCCAACAGTTTCTACTCCAACAAATAATACTGGTGATACTACCAATACTGACACTACAAATACAGACACTACTGTAGTAAAAACTAAAACCGAAATGTTAGCTAAAAAATGGATTGTTGATGAGGCTTATGTTAATGGCACAACACCTGACAACTCCTCAAAAGGACTAACATTAGATGTAAGGTCTGATGGCACATACACTTTAAGTACAGGTTACATTGGAACTTGGGAATTTGAATCCAATGAGACTAAGATCAATTGGGACAAAGGAACTAGCTTCAACCAAGTTTTTACCTTGCAAATATTTACAGATACTAAAATTGATGCAACATTTGTAAGTGCCTTCACTGGACAGAATGCTAGATGGATTATGATTCCATTTTGAGTGTAGAATTAAAAAATTAATTCTCAATTAGAGGGGGACAAATAGGGGTCATTATTGCTTAATGGCCCTTTTTTTAATGAGGGAAATGCAAGAACTTTTTATTTTTATCGTCTAAATAATAACATAGTAATTATATAAACGATAAAAACATGAAGGTTACAAAAGCCAAATTATTATATATAGGAATTCTATCACTCTCATTAGTTACTTGCAAATCTGATGACGATAGTGACAATGCAACTCCAACGACAACTAACAATGGAAATTCATCTTCAAATAATGACATCCCTGCTGTCTATCAGAAGATATACGGTGCAAGCAGTATCACTTTAGATGGCAATAACATTATCATCCAATCAAATGGAATGCCTGATCATGTTAGCCCTTACTTCCCAACATCTAATTCTCTCTATGAAGCATATTCAGGAACAACATTTACAGGTGTAACCTTTAATCAAAATCCAAATACAATTGCAAGTCAATCTTTAACTTTCACTATTCCTTTAACTCCTAGTGAAGCAGCTAACAAATCAACCACTTCGCTGGGGCCCATAGGAGTTGCCTTAAACGGTGTTGCTTTATACAATCAATATGCAGGACCAAATAATCAGGCTTTAACCAATGAAATCACAAGTTTTGATAAATACTATGGTCATCCACAGCAACAAGGGCAATACCATTATCATGTTGAACCAATTTATCTAACTACTGTTACATCAACTAAATCCGGTTTAATGGGCTTTTTATTAGATGGGTTTCCAGTATATGGACCTCAAGAAGAAGATGGTAGTACTGTAACAAGTAGTGATTTAGATGCTTATCATGGGCATACACATATTACTGCCGATTACCCCAATGGAACCTATCATTATCATTTTACAGCAGATAGTCCATATTTAAATGGGAATGGTTTCTTCGGAAATGCTGGAACAGTATCACAATAAGTGAAAAATTTCATACTATTTTTTTCATTTATACTAGTATTATCCTGCTCCGAGTATAAACCTAAGGCAGCAATAAATAGCCTTAAAGAATACAATCCGCTAGATTTTAAGTTTAGCAAAGATACCTTGTACTTTAAAGGAGAAAAGTACTCTGGGCTTCTTTTCAAACTATTCAACAATTCTATTGATACATCTGAGTTAGCAACCTATTCAAATGGGTTGTTAGATGGTGCTTCTAGAAAATGGTATTCAAAAAATCAATTATTGGAAAAGCGATATTATGAGCTTGGTAAAAAAAATGGACTACAAGTTTCTTATTGGCCAAATGGCAAAAAAAGATTTGAATTTACTGCAGTTGATAATAAATACGAGGGAAAATTAGAAGAATGGGACCAAAAGGGGCTATTGACTCATTTGGCTAATTTTAAAGATGGACAAGAAAATGGAGTACAGAAGATGTGGTACGAAAATGGAAATATTCGTTCTAACTACATTATAAAAAATGGCAGAAGATATGGCCTTTTAGGAACTAAAAACTGCGTAAATGTTACGGATAGCATTATTAATCTTAAGTAGTGTTATTTTGACCTCATGTCAAGATAAACAGAATGAGGACAGACAGGAATTACCTTATTACAATGCTCCTAATTTTACTCCTATTTTTATTGAAAAAGAGGAAGAAGTCAAACGAATTATTACCCATAAAATTGATCACTTTTCTTTTATCAATCAGAATGAAGATAGAATTTCTAAAACTGACTTAATCGGTAAAATACATGTTGCAAACTTTATGTTTACCAGTTGTGGTAGCATATGTCCAAATATGACAAGTAATTTAAAGCTGGTAAGCAGGCAATTTAAAAATGATAATACTGTAAAGCTTCTGTCTTATACCGTTACCCCTTGGATTGATGACCCTCAAAAATTAAAGGAATACAAACAAACCTATGAAATAGAAAACCAAAATTGGCATTTCTTAACCGGTAAAAAATCTAAAATATATGCCTTGGCTCGAAAGAGTTACTTTGCAGAAGAAGAACTTGGGTTTACCAAAGACAGTGCAGACTTTTTACATACTGAACACTTTCTTCTAGTGGATCCTTCTTTGAGAATTAGAGGTATCTACAATGGAACTTTAGCCTTAGAAATGGAACAATTGATTGATGACATTACAACCTTAAAGCAAGCTTTTTGACAAACAGTTTAATTACACTCTATTCATCTAAAGATATCTAAGCTATTTATTACCTTTCCAAAAAACTATCCTTGGAAAGCTTACTTCAATCTATTCGAAATTGTACAGAGTGTAAAAAAAGCCTACCCTTAGGCCCACGACCGATAGTTTCTGCACATAAAAAAGCAAAAATTGCTATTATTGGTCAAGCTCCAGGAACAAAAGTTCACCAAACGGGTATCCCATGGGATGACCCAAGTGGGAAACAACTTAGAAAATGGCTAGCAGTAGACGATACTTCCTTTTACGACAATAGCAAGTTTGCAATTGTGCCTATGGGGTTTTGCTATCCAGGAAAAGGAAAAACTGGCGACCTTCCTCCTAGAACTGAATGCGCCCCACTTTGGCACAAGAGGCTATTTGATGAAATGAAGGAAATTGAATGTTTCTTATTGATTGGCCAATATGCCCAACGCTATTATTTACAAAAAGACTGTAAGAAGAACTTAACTGAAACTGTTAAAGGGTATCAAGAATACCTTCCAAAATTTCTTCCTCTTCCACACCCCTCACCAAGAAATCGCTTTTGGTTAACAAAAAACCCTTGGTTTGAAAAAGATGTTATTCCAGAACTTCAACAATTGATTTCAACTTTCTTTTAAGCTTAGGTGGTAAATACTATCTTTAATTCCAGAAAATAATAGTAGTTACACCTACCCTATGGACTTAAGAATTAAATCATTTGAAGAATATCAATTAAAATATCAAGAAAGCATTGATAATCCAGACAGTTTCTGGGATAAAATTGCTTCAACATTCACTTGGCAAGAGCCTTATGATGAAGTTTGCGACTGGGATTTTGAAAAACCAGACGTTAAATGGTTTCTCAACGGAAAGCTAAACATCACTGAAAATGCATTGGATCGCCATCTGGAAAAAAAAAGTGATCAGTTGGCTTTAATTTGGGAACCAAATGATCCAAAAGATCCAATCCAACAGTTTACCTACAGGGAATTATATGAGAAAGTATGTGCATTTTCTAATGCTTTAAAGAATCAAGGTATTCAAAAAGGGGATCGTATTGTATTGTATATGCCCATGGTTCCAGAATTGGCTATAGCATGTTTAGCATGTGCAAGAATTGGTGCAATACATTCTGTTGTTTTTGCTGGATTTAGTGCAGTAGCTATGGCCGATCGTATCAATGATGCACAAGCCAAGATGGTAATAACTGCTGATGGGCTAAATCGTGGAGCCAAACAAGTTCCTCTAAAAAGAGTGGTTGATGAAGCTCTTGAGAATTGTACCTCAGTTGAAAAAGTAATTGTGTTCAATTGCATTGACTGGCAACCTAATATGGTTCAAGAGAGAGATGTTTGGTGGAACGATGCGATACAAGGCATGAGCAACGAATGTCCAGCAGAAGTTATGGATGCGGAAGATATGCTCTTCATTTTATATACCTCAGGTTCTACAGGAAAACCTAAAGGAGTAGTTCATACCCATGGCGGATATATGGTTTACACCTCTTATTCTTTTCAGAATGTATTTCAATACCAAGAAGGAGATGTCTATTGGTGTACAGCTGATATAGGTTGGATAACTGGACACAGTTACATTATCTACGGCCCTTTACTTTCTGGGGCTACAACCATGATGTTTGAAGGAGTGCCTACCTATCCAGATGCAGGTCGCTTTTGGCAGGTATGTGATAAACACAGCGTCAATCAATTTTATACCGCTCCAACAGCAATTAGAGCCTTGATGGCTTATGGGGAAGATCATGTATTGTCTTATAGCTTAGATTCATTAAAAGTATTGGGAACAGTTGGAGAGCCTATTAATGAAGAAGCATGGAGGTGGTATTACATTCATGTAGGAAAAGAGAAATGTCCAATAGTTGATACATGGTGGCAAACAGAAACTGGAGGAATTCTTATTTCAGGTTTGGGAGAACACAGTCCCATGAAAGAAACCTACGCAGGTTACCCTTTACCTGGTATTCAGCCGGTATTATTAAATCAAGAAGGTGAAGAAATAAAAGAACATGATAAAGAAGGATACCTCTGTATGAAACACCCTTGGCCCTCAATATTAAGAACCACCTATGGAGATCATGAGCGCTGTAGAACTACCTACTTTTCGGCATTCAAGAACCATTATTTTACTGGAGATGGGGCCAAACGTGCTGAAAATGGCATGTACAGAATTATTGGAAGAGTTGATGATGTAATTAATGTAAGTGGGCATCGTTTTGGAACAGCTGAAATTGAAGATGCCATCAATTCCAATCCCATTGTTATAGAATCAGCAGTAGTAGGATATCCCCATGAAGTGAAGGGGCAAGGCATTTATGCCTATATAGTTTGTGATAAAACACCTGAGAATGAAGATGTAGCTCGTGCAGAAATTGTTGAAACTGTAGTAGCTCAAATTGGTAAAATTGCAAAGCCCGAAAAAATTCAATTTGTGAGTGGGTTGCCTAAAACTCGATCAGGTAAAATCATGCGTAGAATATTGCGCAAAATAGCAGAAGGTGAACCTGATAAATTGGGAGATATTTCTACACTATTAGACCCCACTGTGGTGGATGAAATTATTAACGGAGCTTTTTAATTGCTAAAGCTCAATCGAACTAATTTTGTACTCATGAATAATATGAGATCTTTCATGTAATAATAATAGTTATACATGAAGTATCCTTAATAGTTAATAATTAGTCTCACTATCATTGTAAGATAATCTATATTTCAAAAGAAAAATTATAAAAAGTCAACAAATAGAAGAGCAATATTTAACTAATATTGCTCTTCTATTTAATTAATAATTAACCTACTATCTCAAGATGAAAAATATTCTTCTACTTTTTATACTTCTTATTTCTAGCTCTCTTCTAATTGCTCAATCCATTCCCATAACTGGAGATCAATATCATCTTTATGGGCCTACCACAACAACCACTTCTTCTCTTAGAGTTGGTGGAGAAATATGGACAAACAGTTATCCTTCAATTATTACTCACAATGGAGGGAACCTTCATATAGATTCAAAAGTTGGGAAAGCAATTTTTCTCAACCACTATTCAGCTACAAATACGCTTTTAAATACTATAGGAGGAAATGTTGGAATTGGAAATTATACCCCATTGCAAAAATTACATGTAACAGGAAATACATATTTTGATGGAAGTGTTGGAATTGGAACAGCAACTCCGTTATCAAAACTGCATATAGAAGGAGGGGCCTTAAGAATTTCTACTGATGCAAACAATTTCTTTTATTCTGGTATAGATGCTGGAGGATTCTTTTTTGAACGTGTATCTAATGTAGCTAGCACTAATAAATTGCGTTATCAAATTAAAAATATTAGTACAAATATTTACACACAATTTTATATTAATGGAGAAAATAGCAGCTTTAATTTTATGAATGGAAATGTTGGAATTGGAATAAGCAAACCTGCTGGACTCCTACACGTTAAGACTGCTGCTGAGCAATTAATCTTACATTCTCCGGTTAATTCAAGAGGTTTAGCGATTAAAGTAGATGCCGATAACATAAATTTTAATGAAGTTTTAATAGGAAATGCTTCACCAACTAATTATATAGCTCAATCCGCTACTATAATGACATTCCAAAAGGCTACTGATTATGTTGGTATAGGAACTACTAATCCTGGATACAAACTTGATGTAAATGGAACCATAAATGCTACAAACATCCTTGTTAATGGGCAAGCTGTCTCTACAGGAAATTCTTCTCCTTGGGTAACTGATGGTAATGATATAAATTTTGCAACTGGTAATATTGGGATAGGGGCTAATACACCTTTAGAAAAACTTGATGTTAACGGAAATATTCAAATAGGTAATGGCCAGTTTATCAAAGGCAAAAGAATAGATGGCTTCCCCGCTAAAGTAATTGGTTATGAAGATAATAGCAATATCTTATCTTTATCAGAATATTCAACTGTTCCAGATGAAGTTAGAATATATACCCCATTAGACAATAATCAAGGAGTCAGTATTTATAGCACTCAACAGCTTGTCTTCTTTAGAAACGATGGGAATGTCGGAATAGGGACAACTACCCCTTCTGAAAAACTTCACATTGTGAATGCATCTGGACCATCCAAAATGGTGACAACTTCAACTGGTGGACCATCAAGTATTTTTACCGAAAGAACAGATGGTTCCTGGTGTGGATTATCATCAGGTTTAAATGGCTCTTCACTTATTATCGAAAATGGACAAACTTTTACTATTGCTAGAGCTCTAACATCTGAAACCCCTTATAGTTCAAGTTACTTTGGTGATGCTTCATTGTTAACCATCAAACCTGATGGAAATATAGGAATAGGAACAACAGACCCTAAATCCAAACTAGCCGTAGATGGGAAAATCAGAGCCACAGAAGTAAAAGTAATGGCTGATGTAAATGTCCCTGATTATGTATTTGCGGCTGATTATAAACTCAGAACACTAAAAGAAACTCAAGATTTTATTGCTAGAAATCATCATCTTCCAGAAATTCCTTCTGCTGCAGAAATTGGAGAAGATGGTTTTAACCTTGGTGAAATGGACATGAGATTGCTCAAAAAAATTGAAGAGTTAACACTCTATCAAATTGAGTTAATGGAAAAGATGGAGGCTCAAGCCAAAGAACTACAAAAAATACAGAAGGAATTGTTAGAATTGAAGAAATAAGTAATATTAGAGTGTGAACATCAAAAAAACACTCACACTTACTGCTTTAATTTTTGCTGGAGAATGTGTATTCATTCTACCCTTTCTAGTTTCTCGAATTTTTCGCTCTACGTTTCTAAGAGTATTTGAAATTAATAATCTAGAATTAGGTACAGCATTTTCAGTTTATGGGATAGTTGCAATGATATCTTATTTCACTGGAGGTCCACTAGCTGATCGCTTGTCACCTAAAAAGCTAATGGCATTTTCTCTACTCATCACAGCTGCTGGAGGAATCGTTATGGCTAGTATTCCTTCATTAACCACCTTAACTATCCTCTATGGTTTCTGGGGCCTTAGCACCATCTTTCTATTTTGGGCTGCCTTTATTAAAGTAACTAGGGTTATTGGTGGAATTGAAGCCCAAGGAAGAAGTTTTGGCGCTGTAGATGCTGGCAGAGGACTCTTAGCAGCAATACTGGCATCTATTTCAGTATTGCTTTTTAATTACTTTCTAACGGTTGATGTTGAAATTGCTAGTAAAGAAGATTTTGCAACTGCCCTAGGAAAGATAATTTTAGTCTTTTCAGCACTAACAACCTTCAGCGCCCTTCTTGTTTGGCTAATCATACCTAATAGAGATGACAGCACTCAAAAAGGTCAGAAACTCTCCCTACAGGGGATAAAAATGATCATCAATAAACGTTCTGTATGGATGCAGGCTCTAATTGTGTTGTGCAGTTATGTGGGCTATAAATGCACCGATGACTTTTCCTTATACGCCAGTGAGGTACTAAATTACAATGATATTGAAGCTGCGAAAGTTGCCACCATAACATTTTGGATAAGACCATTCGCTGCTATACTAGCAGGCTACCTCGGCGACCGCTTTATGCATTCTAGGATGATAACAATTGGTTTTGGCATAATGGCTTTAGGAGCATTAGCAATGAGTACAGGAATTCTTCCTCCTAATATTGGAACCTTATCCGTATTTACAATTGCCATAATTAGTGTAGGTATATATGGTTTAAGGGGCCTCTATTTCGCACTACTGGAAGAGACAAAAGTGTCACTCCTTTATACTGGAAGTGCTGTCGGCTTCATTTCATTATAGGTTATACTCCGGATGTATTTATGGGCCCTGTAATGGGTTATGTATTAGATAGCTCTCCTGGAATTACTGGACATCAACATTTATTTGCAATACTAGTTGGCTTTAGTTTATTAGGCTTATTTACTGCGAATAAACTTCAACGAATGAAATAAGATATCGCTTAATAAGTAAAAGCTATCGTTCATAATCCTTTTGCCTTATAATCATATCGATTAACATACTTTCGTATAATATGATTACGTCAACTATTTATGAGTAGATGAAACAAGGTTACTGATGAAGTTTCATAAGGCAGTATCTTTGTTTTCTTCTAGGCCTAAAAGATAGCTCAATCCAGACAAAAAGCTATTGCTATAGTCTCAAAATAACAACACATAAAAAAATGGACAACTATCTAAAAATCAATCAGAAATCTTGGAACAAGAGATTAGAAACACACCTTGAATCTGATTTTTATGATTTAGATGCTTTTGTAAAAGGAAAGTCATCGCTCAATTCAATAGAACTGGATTTATTAGGAGATATAAAAGGCAAAAGAATACTTCATTTACAATGTCATTTTGGACAAGACAGTATCTCACTTAGTCGTTTGGGAGCAAAAGTCACCGGTGTTGACCTTTCAGATCAATCAATTATCAAAGGAAAAGAACTTGCAATAGAATGCAACACAGATACACAATTCATTTGCTCTGATGTGTATGATTTACCTAATCACCTTAATGAAAAATTTGATATTGTTTTTACCTCATATGGGACTATTAGTTGGCTACCCGATTTGAATAAATGGGCCAAAGTAATTTCTCATTTCTTAAATCCAGGCGGAAATTTTGTTTTTGTAGAGTTTCACCCAGTTGTTTGGATGTTTGACGATGATCTGCAGAAAGTGGCCTATAATTATTTCAATGAGAAACCCATTGTTGAAGAGGAAAGTGGCACCTACGCTGACCGTGATGCTGATTTTAAAAATCAATATGTCTGCTGGAACCATGCAATAGGAGAAAATGTCACTAGTTTAATTCAAAATGACCTAACAATAGAATCATTACAAGAGTATGATTACTCACCCTACAATGCTTTGAACCATATGGAAGAATTTGAAAAAGGCAAGTTCAGAATAAAACATTTTAACAATAAGGCTCCATTGGTCTACTCAATAGTTGCTACTAAAGGCTCATAAAGTAAAGCAACAATCAAGATGAATTAAGTGTCAGCTTATACAGCTAACACTTTTAAACAAGACCATGGAAAAATTGCTCATTCTTGGTGGTACAAACTTTATTGGAAGAAGACTTGTAGAAGAGGTTATCTCCCAAAATAAATTTGAGTTAACTTTATTTAACCGAGGCATTACCAATAAGGCTTTACATCAAAAGATAAGAACACTTGAAGGAGATCGCAACTCTGAAGATGTAAAAAAAGTGATGGAAGAAGAATGGGATTATATCATTGACCTTTCTTGTTATTTCCCCAATAGTTTACAAGTAATTTGCGAAGCAATAAAATCAAAGCCTAAGCGGTATATCTTCATCTCAAGCTGTTCCGTTTACGACAATGATAAATATGTAGAAATACTTAGAGGTGAAGACTCCCCTATATTATCTTGCTCTGCTGAACAAAGAATAAATCCTGATGATTCAACATACGGAAACAGAAAAGCAGAATGTGAACGGATTTTAAAGCAGAGTAATATTCCTCACACCATCCTTCGCCCAGCTTTAGTATATGGGAAATACGACTCTACTGATCGTTTTTACTATTGGTTGTATCAGGTATACAATAATGAGACCTTATTGCTTCCAGAAAAAGGAGAAAGAAAATTTTCTACAACTTATGTAGAAGATTTGGTGAATAGCATCTTATTTTCAGTCTCAGAATCTGATCAATCAACTACCTATAATGTGACTACAACTCCCCAAACATCAATCCTAAAAATTGTAAATACTGCAAGTTATTTACTTAAAAAATTTCCCAGATTGATTAATGCTGATCTGAATACATTAAATGATTATAAAATTCAACAATGGTCTGGCATGCCTCTGTGGATAAATGGTGATCATTTTACATACAGCAATGATGAATTAAAAAAGGCATTTAGTTTTATACCTAGTCCATTTGAGACAAGTGTTCAACAAACCATAAAGTTTTATAGTGAGGCAGGATGGCAAATTCCTGTATTTGGAATTTCTGAACAAAAAAGAAAAGAGTTACTTTTAATACTATCTGGAAAATAATCCAGTTTTAGTAAAATGATACAATTAGCGAAGACTCTTTTTCTCTACTTAACTATAGTACCATTAACTTTACTTTCACAAAGTGATACAATTTCAATTTACTACAGTATAGACTCTTATACAGCATCTGAAGAAGAAAAGAGAAAGGTAGAAATTTCAATTGACCGTATTAAAAAAATAGAGGTTTTATCCTATACTGATTATTTAGGCAGCACTGCTTACAACCTTATTCTATCCAAAAAAAGAGCTTATGGAATTAAAGCATTTTTATTAGAAAAAGGTATTGACTCTAGCAAAATCAATCATATTATTGGAAAAGGTGAAATTGGCAAAGAATTAGCATTCAAAGAAGGTGTAGCAGAAAATAGACGCTCAGATGTTATTCTTCATTATAAGCAAGCAAACATTCAGGATAAAGAACCTGAAGAACCCAAAGCTAATCTTGCCGATAAGATCAAAGAGAGTAAAGTTGGTTCGAAACTCATCCTTAAGAATTTGTCCTTTGTGCCTGGTCATCATTATTTACTCAAAGAATCCCTCCCTACTCTAGATAGTTTAATTTTAATTCTCCAAAATAATCCCAACCTAAAAATTGAAATTCAAGGTCATGTATGCTGTAGCCCAGGGAATAGTGATGGTTTTGATCAGCAGCTAAAAACCTTCAATTTATCTGAAGAAAGAGCTAAGCATATTTACCAAAAACTAATTGATAATGAAATTGAGCCTAAAAGACTTTCATATATAGGTTTAGCTAAAACTCAACCTCTATTTCCTGCCGAAAGAACCCCTACAGAACAACAAGCCAATAGAAGAGTGGAAATAAGAATTATAGAAAAATAATTCTTTTCTATCGCTCAAATCGAAACTTCCTCAATAAAAAGGTTAGGATTGCTGCATAAAAACTACCCAATAATAAAAAGCCTATTAATGTTACAGTACTCTGAAAAAATGGAGATAAAACAAACTCTGCTGTCTGCTTTATATTATCGAAATTAGGGTTATTAGGTTCTACCAAACTCATCTGGTCTGCAAACCTTTGATCAAAATAAGTTGAATCAATTGACGAATAGTATAAATAGATAAATCCTGTCATAAATACAGCATACAATGATGCAATTCTCATCCCTGCCTTCACATCTTGCAAAAAAGTTGTCTTGGAAGCCTCTTCTTTCTTGAATAATTTAATCCCAAGGTATACCCCTGTCATCAAAATAAAGACATTCCCAAATATAACCGCTCTCTCGTATCCTGAAAATTGTAGATTAAGAAAATAGATCAGCATTTTGAAAAACACTGAAAACACCATCATCCAAACAACAATGGAAAAGTTTGTTTTCATTACAGCTTAACTATTCATAGAGATCAAAAACTCTTCATTGTTTTTAGTCTTTGTCATACGGTCTCTCAAGAAGTCCATTGCTTCGACTGGATTCATATCTGCAATATGGTTTCTCAATACCCACATTCTTTGAGTAATGTCTTTACCTAATAGCAAGTCTTCCTTACGTGTAGAAGATGATACAATATCAATTGCTGGATAAACTCTTCTATTAGAAATCTTACGATCCAATTGAAGTTCCATATTACCAGTTCCTTTAAATTCCTCAAAGATCACTTCATCCATCTTAGAGCCTGTTTCAGTAAGTGCTGTTGCTAATATAGTTAAAGAACCTCCATTCTCAATCTTTCTAGCTGCACCAAAAAATCGTTTTGGTTTGTGAAGTGCATTTGCATCCACCCCTCCTGAAAGTACCTTTCCAGATGCTGGAGAAACTGTATTATAAGCTCTGGCTAATCTTGTAATTGAATCTAATAAGATCACCACATCATGACCGCATTCAGTCATACGCTTCGCCTTTTCTAATACAATGTTTGCTACCTTAACATGTCGCTCAGCTGGCTCATCAAATGTTGAAGCTATAACTTCGGCATTAACACTCCTAGACATATCAGTTACTTCCTCAGGTCTTTCATCTATCAATAAAATCAATAGATACACCTCTGGATGATTCGCTGCAATTGCATTGGCAACTTCTTTTAACAAAGTAGTCTTACCCGTTTTTGGTTGTGCTACAATTAAACCTCTTTGTCCTTTTCCTATAGGGGTAAACAAATCAATTACTCTGGTTGAAAGCGATTCTTCTTTATGTCCAGATAATTTAAATTTTTCAGAAGGAAACAAAGGAGTTAAATACTCAAAAGGAACTCTATCTCTAACAAAACTTGGGTCTCTCCCATTAATTTCTTCCAACTTAATCAAAGGAAAATACTTTTCTCCTTCTTTTGGTGGTCTAACTGTTCCTCTAACAGTATCACCTGTTTTAAGTCCAAATAATTTAACTTGAGATTGAGATACATAAATATCATCAGGTGAATTAAGGTAATTATAGTCCGATGAACGCAAAAAACCATAACCATCAGGCATCATCTCTAATACCCCTTCTCCAGTTATTATTCCATCAAAATCATATTCCTTTTTCTTAGGTGGACGATTTTGTGCTTGATTCTGTTGATTCCCATTTCTAGGATTATTTCCGTTAGCACCATTATTGCCACCATTAGAATGAACTCCATTAGCTGGGCTTTTCTTTTTGAAAGCTACAACTGGTTCTTTCTTTTCAGAAGGTTCTTGCTTCTTCTCAACCACTTCTTCAGCTACTCCTTCCTTTTTCTGCGCCAGAATTTGTTGTCTAACAACTCTTTCTGAAGGTGCTTTCTTAGGATAAGCTACCTTTTTTTCTTCAGAAGCTTTTTCTTCAGGCTTAGAATCTTCTTCGTCTTTAGTTTTTCTTGGCCTAAGAGTTCTTTCTTTTGGCTTTGAATCTTTTGCTTCAACACTAGGTTTAGCAGCCTTAACAGCTTCTGGTGTAACAGCTTGCTGGTCTAAAATTTGAAAGATTAATTCTTCCTTTTTTAATTTTTGGTATTTCTTGATTTCTAGTGTCTTAGCTAGCTCTTTAAGCTCAATAACCGTCTTTTGGTTTAATTGTAAAATATCGTACATGAAAATGTTAAAAGTAAATATGCGAAAATCTATTCTTTGGTCAAGTGATTTCTAGATTTGGGAGTTTAATAGAAAGTCTTTTTAGGAACAAAGACAATGCAATAATACAAATATTAATTGAATATTATTATTTCAGTTTATAAATGTTTTCAATCATTTCAACAACCTTTAAGCCTTCAAGGCTATTGGTTGTCACTATTTCTTGGTTCAACAGCGTATCTACAACATTTTGTATTACAAATTGATGGTTTGCAGCACTGCCCTTGTACTTTCCATAATCATTAGGGGGTAAAGTATCTTCTAATACAGGTTGCTCATAACCCTCAATATGACAATATACTATCTCGTTCATATATTGTCCTCCTACCTTAACACTTCCTTTCTGCCCAACAATAGAAATACTACTCTCCATGTTTTGCCCATAAACAGCAGTTGAATAGTTTAAACTTCCAGCACCTCCCTTTACAAAATCAAACTGTACTATTCCTGAATCTTCAAACTCAGTAGTTTTCTCATGATTAAAGTCATAAAAACTGCCTTTAATGTTTTCTATATCTCCAAAAAGCCAATACATGGTATCCAAAAAATGACTGAATTGAGTGAATAAAGTTCCACCATCTTTGTCAAGCTTTCCTTTCCAATACGCTGAATCGCCGCCTTTGTAATAATCATCATCTCGATTCCAAAAGCAATTGATATTCACCATGTAAATATCTCCCAATAAATTATTGCTTACTATTTCTTTTAACCATTTAGAAGGTGGACTATAGCGATTCTGCATAACACAAAACACTCTCTTATTAAACTGTAACGATTTATGAATCACCATTTCAGCATCTACTTTACTCAATGCCATTGGCTTTTCCACTACTACATGGCAATTATGGTTAAGCGCTATAAGAGCTTGCGGAGCATGCAGATAATTAGGAGTACAAACATTAACTACATCAACTTCTATTTTACTGTCTACAAAAGCCTCAATACTCTCAAAGTAAGGAACGTTAAATTCTTTCTCTAATTCTTCTTTTAAACTTGAATCAATATCTATTATCGCCACCAAATCAGCATCAGCATTAATTTTAACCATGCTCGCATGACGTTTCCCTATTCTACCTGCTCCTACTACTGCAAATTTGATTTTTGAAGACATAATTCTAAATTATATAGTTTGCAATATTAAAGGATTTTATAAAAGTAAATAAGCTCATTTCAAATTTAATCCAATATGATAATTTATCCATTAAGAAGGTTTACTCTTAGTGATGATACTTCTCCCCTTTTAATATTGTAAATCCCCTATACAATTGCTCTATAAAAAACAAACGAACCATTTGATGTGTAAATGTCATTGATGATAATGCTACCTTATGATTGGCTCTATCATATATAGCATCTGAGAACCCAAAAGCTCCACCAATTACAAATGTTAATTGTTTAATCCCTGAATTCATCTGTTTCTGAAGAAAAATTGCAAAGCTCTTAGATGAATGTGACTTCCCCTTTTCATCTAATAGAACTAAAATTGTTCCTTTATTAAGGGTATTTAGAATCAGTTTTCCCTCCTCTTCAACAATCTTTTTAGCTGCAGTTTTTTTCTGCTTGAGCTCTATATACTCGACATTAAAGGCTACGTAATGACCTAATCTCTTCACATATTCTTGAAATAGTTCTAAAATTCTTTTATCAGTAGTTTTTGAAACACAAAGCAGTTTAATTTCCATTTATTCAAAATTGAAAGATCAAATTAAAGAAATCATAAAGTTTTAGCTTTAATAGTCTTAATTTTAATGTATGCGAACAGTTTTATTTGTTTTTCTAACCTTTTGTAGTGTTTTATCTTTTGCACAATCAGAGAACATTTTAAGTAATGCTATATCAAAAGATAATGCAAAAGCATTAAGTAGTTTTTTCGATGAATCTATAGATCTGGAATTACCAGATACAAAAGGAATATACAGCAAGCAGCAAGCTAAATTAGTGCTAAGTGAGTTTTTTAATAAGAACTCTATTATTAGTTTCAAAGAAAAACATATAGGTGGCGGAGGAGAAAAAGCACATTTTCATATTGGTTCTATTGAAACCTCTAAACAAAAATTCAGAACCTATATATTGTATCATTTGGTCCAAGATAAGCCTCAAATTATCGAACTTCGCATCGAATCAGAAGATTAATATAATTTGAAAAATATCTCTCAACTCATCTCTCAAGCATTGATAGAAGACATTGGTAATGGTGACCATTCCGGAGCAGCCAGTGTCCCAACCAATGCAAATGGAAAAGCTCGATTATTGGTAAAAGATAATGGAATAATAGCCGGTTTAGACATTGCCAAGGAAGTTTTCTATCAAGTAGATTCAGAATGTAGGTTAGAATTTGAGCTAAAAGACGGTGACAAAATTAAACCAGGTGATATCGCTTTTAAAGTAGAAGGTCCATCTCAATCTATTTTAAAAGCTGAACGTCTAAGCCTAAACTTTCTTCAACGAATGAGTGGTATTGCAACATATACAAACTACCTAACAGAATTAATTAGTGGTTTAAATACCCGTATTCTCGATACCAGAAAAACTACTCCAAATTTTAGGGTTTTCGAAAAAATGGCAGTAGTTATAGGAGGTGGTATCAACCATCGCTTTGGATTATATGATATGATTATGTTGAAAGACAACCACATTGATTATGCTGGAGGTATAAAGTTAGCCATTCAAAAAACAAGGAAATATTTGGAAGAAAATCAGTTGGACTTAAAAATAGAAGTGGAAGCTAGAAACCTAGAAGAAGTCAAGGAAATATTAGCAGCTGAAAAAGTAGATCGAATTATGCTTGATAACTTTAACTATTCCGACTTAAGGAAGGCCGTCGTTCTAATTGGAGATTATGCTGAAACTGAAGCTTCAGGTGGAATTACTGAACAAACTATACGGAACTATGCTGAATGCGGTGTTGACTTTATTAGTGTTGGCGCATTGACTCACCAGATTAAAAGCCTAGATTTAAGCCTTAAAGCTTATTAAATAATGATAAAGAAATGGACCGATAAGATCTTACAATCAGCTCTAGTCAGTAAAGGCCTCCAACTTTCGAAAGTTATTGTTTTACCTGGTTTTGACAAGCTGCCAATTTATTACGTTGCCAAATTTTTCATTAAAGGGCTGCAAAAGGGCCTTATTCCTACAAAGGCATCATCAATGGCTTTTAAATTTTTCCTAGCCCTCTTCCCAACTATTATTTTTTTATTAACCTTAATCCCTCACATCCCTATAGATAACTTCGAGGAGGAGCTTTTAAGCATATTAAAAGACCTTCTCCCTCAATCTGGTTATGATTTTACAGCCGAAACAATTGTTAGTCTAGTAACTAATGCTGAAGATGGTCTATTATCATTTGGGTTCATCTTTGCAGTTTATTTAGCTACAAATGGCATTGACGGCATGCTCTTGGCTTTTAAAGACAGTTACAACACTAAGATTAAAAGAAATGCCTTTCAACAAAGATTTTTATCTATTTCTCTATTATTTATTCTTACAGTTCTTCTTATTGTGGCCATCGCAGCAATTATTTTATCTGAATACATGCTTAACTTTATTCTAGATCCTGGCAGTATCACCTCTATCTTATTATTATCTGGAAAATGGATCATAATGGCTGCATTGTGCTTCTTTGCTATTTCATTCATTTACTATTTAGGAGGTGATCGAACCTTAAAATGGCGTTTCTTTTCTGCAGGTTCAAGCCTTGCAACTCTAATGGTTCTTATTGTTTCATTTGGTTTTGGATACTATGTGGATAATTTTGCAAACTACAATAAGATCTATGGCTCTATTGGAACAATTATAGTAGTTATGCTATGGATTTATTTTAATTCTTTAGTCCTTCTTCTTGGCTTTGAATTAAATGCAAGCATACAACAGGCTGGATCCATAGAAAAAGTAGAAAAAGAAATTGAAAAACACTAAAAAAATCCTTTTACCGTGGACAAATTAGTTAGTAATTTCGAGCCTCGATGAAGTTTGTATTCCCTGAGTTTCTATATGCATTAGCATTTCTTTCTATTCCAATACTTATCCATCTCTTTAACTTTAGGCGTTATAAAGTCATAAAGTTCTCTCAAGTCAAGTTTCTGAAAAACGTTAAACAAGAAACTCAAGCCGTCTCTCGGTTAAAACATCTGTTAATCCTATTCAGCAGATGTTTAGCTATAATTGCTTTAGTAATGGCATTCGCTCAACCATTTCTGCCTGCTAAGGAAAAAATAGTTTCTCAGGGAAAAAAGGGCATTAGCATCTATATTGATAATTCATTTTCTATGCAGGTAAAGGCTGAAAAAGGGAGTTTAATTGATATTGCTAAAGAAAAATCAATTGAAATCATTAATGCCTATAGTGCTTCAGATAAATTTCATTTAATCACAAATGATTTTCAGGCAAAAAATCAAAGGTGGTTGAATAAAGAACAAATTATTTCCGAGATACAAGAAATAGATGTTTCTCCTATACACCGGTCGATAAAGGAAGTATTAAACAGAATAAGTCAGATTAAAAATATAGACGGGCTTATTCGTTCTAAATACCTTATTTCAGATTTACAAAAAACAAGTTTTGAGATAAATGAATTAAAAGACAGTACAAAAATCTTTGTTCTACCAATCCAAAACAATATAGCTGAGAACACAAATTTAGACAGACTTGACTTTCAGTTACCCTACCACTTAGCAAAGCAACAAGAGTCTATTGATTTTTGGGTAAAATCAGAAAAATCTTCTGAAGAAAGAAAAGTTACTGGTCAACTGTTTATCAATGAAAAATTAAAAGCTCCATTTAGCTTTAATCTAGTTAACCAAGATTCCGTTGAACAAATAATTAATTATAGAACCACTGATTCTAAAGAAATCCTTGGCAAGCTAATAATTAAAGATTTCCCAGTAACTTTTGATGATACACTTTATTTCAATTATTCTATTCAAAGTAAAATTGAAGTTCTACATCTATTTGAAGATAACCCAAACAAAAACCTCGTTGCTCTATTATCTACAGATAGCTTAATCAATTATAAGATAAACAATTTATCTCAAATTGATTTTGCTGATTTGCAGAAGAATACATTAATTATACTAGATGAAATTAAAAGCCTTAGCTCTGGCTTGCAACAAGAATTAATAAAATTTAATGAGCTTGGAGGTAGTATGTGCATCTTCCCTAAAAGTGATATGGAGGTGATAAGTTTTAATACAATTCTCCAAAATTTAAACACGAATACATATGGCAAAAAGATAAATGACTCACTAAAAGTCGCTGAAATTAACCGAAAGTCAAGTCTATTTGAAGGTGTTTTTGCCGAGATTCCTAAAAATTTAATTTTACCTAATGTAAATAGTTACTGGCAGATAAACTCAAGTACAAACACTTTAAGTGAAAAGGTTTTGAGTTTCCAGAACCAAGATGCTTTTTTAAGCAAATCTGAAACAAAAACAAGTCTTATTTATCTTTCTTCAGTTGGTTTATCATCTCCAAATAGTAATTTTAGTAACCATGCTCTTTTTGTCCCAATTATTTATAATATGGCATTACAATCTGTTAAAAGAAAGCCTGTATATTATAATTTAAACGAACAAATTGTTACTCTTAAAAACATAAAAAGAGACGAGAGCCCGGTGCATATAATAGGAAATGGTGTTGATTTCATACCTAAACAACAGTACATTCAAAATCAATTACAAATTAACCTTTCTGCCAGTATAAAAAGTGCAGGGCATTATGCCATTAGCAGGAATAATAAAAGAATTCAATCCATTTCTTTCAACTACAAACGAGATGAATCTAATCTAGAAAGTTATGAAGTAAATGAGATTAAAGAAAAAGCCAAAATTCTTGGGTTAAATTTTGTGGTTATCGATAAAGACATCAATCAATTGGAAAAGACAATCAACGAATTTGACAAAGGAACAGCTTTATGGAAATATTTTATCATCTTAGCATTGGTTTTCTTAGGAGTTGAAATAAGCCTATTGCGATTTTTGAAATAATACTATGGATATACTACTAAAATCTGCTACCATAATCGACGAAACTAGTCCACATCATAATAGTGTTAATGATATATGGATTAAAAATGGAAAAATCAAAAAGATTTCTCCTACAATAAAGGCAGATAATGTTAAAGTAGTTGAGTTAGATGGTTTATTTGTTTCTCAAGGCTGGGTTGATCTTCATGCTAACCTACAAGACCCTGGTTATGAATTCAAAGAAGATCTAACCTCAGGTTTAAAAGCTGCTGCTGCTGGAGGATATACAACGATAGCAATTTCTCCACTAACAAATCCTATTAGAGATTCAAAGGCACAAGTTGAATACTTAATTAACCAAACTAAAAGTTCCGTAGTAAATGCTCTACCTTATGGAAGTTTATCAAAAAATTCCGAAGGAAAAGAACTTGCTGAGCTTTATGACATGAAAGAGTCTGGAGCTGTTGGCTTTTTTGATGGAAAACATTCCATCAAAAATCCAAATTTGCTAAACAGAGCCTTATTGTATACTAAGTCTTTTGATGGTTTAATTATTAATTTCCCTCACACCTCTGAAATTGCTCCAAATGGGGTAATGAATGAAGGTCCTAGCAGTACTAATTTAGGTTTAAAAGGGATTCCTGAACTAGCAGAAGAACTAATGGTATCAAGAGATATCTATTTAACTGAATATACTAATGGAAAAATACATTTTAGCACAATTTCATCTCCAAATTCCTTACAACTAATCGCTAAGGCTAAAAGTAAAGGCCTAAAAATTAGTTGTGACATTGCAGCCTATACTCTACTCCTTTCAGATAATGAACTTGAAGGCTTTGACAGCAGGTTTAAAACAATTCCTCCATTAAGAAGTAAACAAAGTATTAAGGCTCTGATTAAAGGTGTTAAAAGTGGAGTGGTTGATGCCATTTGTTCTGATCATTTACCTGAAGACATTGAAAGTAAAAAAAGAGAATTTGACCATGCTGCATTTGGAATAATCAACTTACAGACTGCTTTTTCAGTTGCTTATACAGCTCTGCACGAAGCCCTTAAAATTGAAGAGATTATCTCCCTGTTTACAAAAGGACCAGCAAAAGTTTTAGGTTTAAAGAAACATTCAATAAAAGAAGGTGAAATTGCAGATCTATCTCTGTTCCAACCTAACGAAAATTTCACTTTTACAAAGGATAATACGCTCTCCATTTCCCAAAACTCTCCTTTTTATGGAATAGAACTAAAAGGAAAAGTAGTTGGGGTTATCAACAATAATAAGGCATATTTAAACTAGATATCAACTAATGGTTAATCCAGCCCTCAAAAACTTTCTCTCCAGGACCAATTAGCCAAATATCATCAAACTCATTTTCTGAAAGTCTATCAAGTTCAATTTTCAACTTTCCCCCTTTAGTTAAAATATGAACCTCTTTTTGAAAAGATCCTTGTTGAATTAAATAGCTAATTGCCACAGCTGTAACGCCAGTACCACAAGAATAAGTTTCGTCCTCTACTCCCCTTTCATAAGTTCTTACATGGAGTATACTGTCTTCAATGCTTACAAAGTTCACATTTGTCCCTTCTTCTCTATATTTATCTGTGTTCCTTATTTTTCTTCCTTCCTTAAAAACATCTACAGCTGTAACATCATCTACATATCTTATGTAATGAGGCGAACCTGTATGAATAAAATAATCTTCATCTATCTTTTCAAAATCAGTGACTTTACCCATCTTAGTTCCAAAATCCATACCTATACTTTTTCCTTGATGAGATCCATCAATAGCATAAAAAAAAGAAGATTCATTAATCATTCCTAGCTCTTTAGCAAAAGCCTGAGCACAGCGACTTCCATTACCGCAAAAACTTTGAGAACCATCAGCATTATAATAGTCCATTTCAAAATCATGACTTCTTATGTTTTTAAGAATAATAAGGCCATCAGCTCCAACCCCAAATCTCCGATCGCATATTTCTTGAATTTGATCTACCGAAAAATTGATCATCTCCTCTCTTCCATCAATCATTATAAAATCGTTTCCTGTCCCTTGGTATTTTGCAAAATGGATTCTCATCATTTGTAGAATTGGCCTAACTTTATGGCTTAACATTAATTAACAGCAGTCATTCAACTTTACTGTTCAATTGGCGTTAAAATTGATATTTATTCTACGAAGTTAATTGTTAAAATTTAGAGAAATGAAAAAATTATTTGGAGCATTTTTTATGGCACTTCTAGGAGGTGTAGTATCAATTGGAATTTATAAATATCTAGAGCCTAACCATCAAACATCGTCAAGCAACAATCCAAAAGAACAAACAACTTTAGTAAATCTGATTACATCAGAGCCTGAAGCGGGTGTGGACTATAAAACTGCAGCTGAAATGACAATAAATGGTGTTGTTCATGTAAAAACTGAAGGCACTGTGGAATACCGTCAACGATCTTTTGATCCTTTTAGAGAGTTCTTTTATGGGGATGGATCTTATCAAAGAAGCTATGAGCATCCAGTTAAAGGGGCTGGTTCAGGAGTTATCATTTCTGAAGATGGCTATTTAGTTACTAATAATCATGTAATCGAGAATGCAGATAAGATCAAGGTTACCTTAAATAATAAAAAAACATATGAAGCAGAACTAATTGGACGAGATCCTGCAACAGATCTTGCAGTATTAAAGATTGAAGAAGATGGCCTAGCTTATATTGCCTATGGTAATTCCGATGAATTAAGAGTTGGAGAATGGGTGTTAGCAGTTGGCAATCCATTTAATTTAACCTCTACCGTAACAGCTGGAATTGTTTCTGCAAAAGGAAGAGATATAGACATACTAGGAAATGACCCGTACACTAAATTATCTTCCATTGAATCTTTTATCCAAACAGATGCAGCCGTCAATCCTGGAAACAGTGGTGGTGCATTGGTAAATACAAAAGGAGAATTGATTGGTATAAATGCAGCTATTAAGTCCAACACCGGTTCCTTTGCTGGTTACTCTTTTGCAATTCCTGCGAATATTGTAAAAAAAGTTGTTAGTGATCTAATGGAATATGGTACAGTACAAAGAGCATTTATAGGTATTAATATTCGAAATATAGATGAAGAATTAGCCAAAGAAAAAGGCATAGAAGATTTTAATGGAGTTTATGTAGAGCGTTTAGTAGAGAATGGCTCTGCCAAAGAAGCAGGAATTAAGAAAGGAGATATTGTAAAAAGTGTTGAAGGGGTTAAAGTGTCTTCTGTAACGGAATTACAAGCTAAGGTAGGTGAATATAGACCTGGAGATAAAATTAAAGTTAGTTTGTTAAGAGATGGAAAATTGATAGAAAAATCTGTTACATTAAAAAACCTGGAGGGTAATACTTCAATCATTACAAACGAAAAAAGTGAATTGTTAAAAATGTTGGGCGCAACCTTTAAAAAATTAGACAAAGGCTTATTGGAT
>Ga0316204_10003659_pt1 | contig 29952 bp, 31 predicted proteins | sample 6monrhotite_MG_2_FD_205661 | JGI IMG/M metagenome (GOLD analysis project Ga0316204, IMG submission 205661) | Microbial mat bacterial communities from mineral coupon in-situ incubated in ocean water Damariscotta River, Maine, United States -... | ecosystem: Environmental > Aquatic > Marine >...
TGTTGATCGAACAGATTCGCGAACAAGTGCAAAATATCGAATAACAAAGAAGGTTGTAAATGAGTTCTAGTGATGGACAGGCGCCTTATTCGGGCACCCTTTATATAATATCGGCGCCCTCGGGGGCAGGCAAAACTAGTCTGGTCAAGGCCCTGGTGGAGTCAGTAGATGATATTCGTGTTTCAGTTTCTCATACCACGCGGCAGATGCGCCCTGGTGAGATAGATGGGGTTAACTACAACTTTGTCGATACAGCTGTTTTCGAGCGGATGGTGGCTGATGATGTTTTTCTCGAGCATGCCAAGGTGTTTGATAACTACTATGGCACCTCTCGCGTGTGGGTTGAGCAGCAGTTACGTGAGGGTGTCGATGTGATTTTGGAGATCGATTGGCAGGGGGCCGAGCAGGTGCGGCCACGCATGCCGGGCTGTGTGCCTGTATTCATATTGCCGCCTTCCCGTGATGAGTTGGTTCGCCGTTTGCGTGATCGTGGTCAGGACAGTGACGAGGTGATCCAGCGTCGCTTCAGTGATGCGGTGACCGACATGTCGCACTACACTGAGTATGACTACGTTGTAATCAATGATGATTTTGATAAGGCTCTGACTGATCTGGCTGCTATCATGCGTGCCCGGCGTCAGCGCCGCGAAGTACAAAAGGCGCGCCAAGGTGAATTGATCAGTTCCCTTTTGAGTGAATAGCCAGTGAATAAATAACTTGGGAATTGGTGTATAATCGCTCGTTAGCAAATAATATCGAATTTTGGAGTTAAATCAGCATGGCACGTGTAACCGTTGAAGATTGTCTGGATAATGTAGATAACCGCTTTGAGCTGGTGTTAGTGGCTACCAAGCGCGCCCGTCAGATCGCCAATGGCAAAGAAGCGCTGGTGCCGCTGGAAAATGATAAACCCACGGTTGTGGCCTTGCGCGAGATTGCTGAAAACCTGATTACGCCTGCCATACTGGATGAACCAGTTGAGGTTGAGGTAGAAGTTGATGAAGAGGTTGTTGTTGCTGACGCTGAGATTTTAGCTGAGACGACTCAGGTGGTTAAAGAAGGTGGCGACGCGGCCTGATTGCTGGAGTTCTTGGTTTGAATGTCAGTGATTCTGCTGAGAGTGCTTCGCCCTTAACGCAACAAAGCCTGGAACCCTTGTTTGACGGGGTTCGTGCAGAAATAGAAAAATATCTTGAGCCCGATAGGATCGATTTGATCCATCGGGCTTTTCTGTTTGGTGCCGAGGCGCACAAGCAGCAGAAACGAAAATCGGGTGAGCCATACATCACCCATCCGCTCGCCGTGGCGGCCATCATGGCCGAGATGCGTTTTGATAGTGAAACCATAATCGCCGCCATTCTCCATGATGTTATCGAAGATACTCCGGTCACTAAGGCTGAGATTACTGATCTGTTTGGCGAAGAGGTGGCTGAGTTGGTTGATGGTGTAACCAAGCTGACTCAGATTACCTTTGAGACCAAGGCCGAGGCTGAAGCCGAAAATATGCGCAAGATGCTGATGGCCATGGTGCGTGATATTCGCGTCATGATGATCAAGCTCACCGATCGTCTGCACAATATGCGTACGCTTGGGTTTATGCGTCCAGACAAGCGTCGTCGCATCGCCAGGGAAACGCTGGATATCTATGTGCCGATTGCCAATCGTCTGGGTATTAATGCGGTGCGACTGGAGTTGGAGGATCTTGGTTTCGCAGCGCTATATCCTGAACGTCATCGTGTTTTGGTTGAAGCTATTAAGAAGGCGCGCGGTAATCGCCGTGAGATTGTCGACAAGATTGAGTCGAGCATCGCTGAGCGGCTAGAACAGGAAGGCATGTCTGCTAGTGTCAATGGCCGCGAAAAACATATCTACAGTATTTATCAGAAAATGCGCCGTAAAGGGCTGCCGTTTTCCGAGGTGTTTGATGTTTATGCCTTTCGTATTAGCGTCGATTCGGTTGATATGTGTTATCGCGTTTTGGGTGCGGTGCATAATCTTTATAAACCTGTGCCGGGCAAGTTCAAGGATTACATAGCTATTCCCAAGGCCAATGGTTACCAGTCAGTGCATACGGTGTTGTTCGGACCGTTCGGGGTGCCGGTAGAGGTACAGATTCGCACTGAACAAATGGATAAGGTGGCTGAAGCTGGTGTGGCAGCTCACTGGCTCTACAAGACCGGTGAGGAATCCAGTTTTGGTACTCATGCACGGGTGCGGGAATGGATGCGCAACGTCTTGGAAATGCAGCAAAACGCTGGCGATTCAATGGAGTTTCTGGAAAACGTTAAGATTGACCTGTTTCCGCGTGAAGTTTATGTGTTTACGCCCAAGGGTGAAATCATGGTGCTTAAGCGTGGTTCGACGCCGGTGGATTTTGCCTATGCAGTGCATACCGATGTTGGAAATCGCTGTGTCGCGGCCAAAATCGATCGTAAACTTGCGCCCCTGCGTACGCCCTTGATGAATGGCCAGACAGTTGAAGTGATCACAGCGGGTAATGCCAGTCCTAATCCAGCTTGGCTAAATTTTGCCGTCACCGGTAAGGCGCGCGGCAATATTCGTAACTATCTCAAGAATCTCAAGACGGATGAGGCGGTGCAGTTGGGTCGACGTTTGTTGGATAATGAACTGGCAACTCATTCCAGTTCGATCGACCAGCTATCCCCAGAGGTTGTTGGCGTGTTGTTGCAGGATTTTAAGATGGAATCCATGGATGCCCTGTTGGAAGATATTGGTTTGGGCAACCGTATGGCCATGCTGGTGGCAAGGCGCTTGATGCCGAAGGATATGTCGGCACCGAAGCCAGGCAAGAAAGGTTTGAAGCGGGCTTTGAGTCGCTATATGCCATCGTGGTTGTGGGGTGAAAAGATTGATACTTCTCAGCCCTTGATGATTAAAGGCACCGAGGGCATGGTGGTCAGTTTTGCCAAGTGTTGTCGTCCCATTCCGGGTGATCCGATTGTTGGTTTTGTGACCTCTGGCCGCGGCATCGTCATTCATACTGAGAGTTGCAAGAACTTGGCCGAGTATCGAAAACGGCCTGAGAAATGGATTGAGTCCCAGTGGGAAGATGACGTTAAGGGTGACTTTACTGTTGAGGTTCGGGTTGATGTCTTGAACCAGCGTGGTGTGCTGGCCACGGTGGCGGCAGCCATTGCTGAGATGGGGGCCAATATCGATAACGTCAATATGGAAGATAGAGATGGTCGCTATAGCACTATGAGCATGGTGATTGATGTCCATAGTCGTCACCATCTGGCCAGCCTGATGCGTAAACTACGCAGTATCGAGCCCGTTATGAAGATTGTTCGTTCGCGCGGTTAGATTTCAGAGTAGGCTGCGCCGTGCGCACTAATTGTCTTGCTTATACCCGGTGCGCACGGCGCACCCTACTTCTAAACTTAGTGAAACAAGAGGGAACTTTCATGTCACGTGAAATTATTCAAACGGATAAAGCACCTAAGGCAATTGGAACCTACTCGCAAGCAGTCAAGGTGGGAACAACGGTTTACATGTCGGGGCAGATTCCATTAGTGCCCGAAACCATGGAGATGGTCAAAGGTGATATGGAAGCGCAGATCCGTCAGGTCTTCGAAAATCTGCAGGCGGTGGCCGAGGCGGCTGGCGGTTCGCTGCAGGATGTGGCCAAACTCAATATATTTCTTATCGACCTGAGTCACTTTGCTTTGGTCAATCAGGTGATGGCCGATTACTTTCAACAGCCCTATCCAGCCCGCGCAGCGATTGGTGTAGCCTCATTGCCAAAAGGTGCAACAGTGGAAATGGATGCTGTGCTGGAGTTGGGTTAATTTATCTGTTTGTGCCAGTTAAGCCGCTGACGCACCATCCTGATGGCACTAGAATCTTCTCTAACGGCACTTAAAGGTGTCGGCCCACGTATGGCGGAACGGCTTGAACGTCTCGGCCTGCGTAGCGTCGAGGACCTGCTGTTTCATCTGCCCTATAAATACCAGGATCGTACCCGCGTGGTAGCGATAGGTTCGCTGCTGCCTGGCAGTGAAGTGGTGATTGAAGGCGAGATAGAAGCCTGCGATATCAAATTCGGTAAGCGCCGTTCATTGCTGTGTCGCATGAGTGATGGCAGCGGTAGCATCATGCTGCGTTTTTTTCATTTTTCTGCCAAACAGAAGCAGGCCTTGGAGCGTGGTGTGCGACTGCGTTGTTATGGCGAGGCCCGGCGCGGTCCGGTGATGATGGAAATGGTACACCCTGAGTATCGTCAGCTTGGGGACGAAATGATTGCACCGCAGGAGGAGCATCTGACGCCAGTCTATCCTGCTACCGAAGGTGTGGCACAAAAGACGCTGCGCCAATTAACTGGTCAGGCGCTCGATCTATTGCGCCAGGGTGAAGTAAGGGATTATCTGCCACCTGAACTGCTCTCAGAGCAGGGTCTGCCATCGTTGCAGCAAGCGCTGTTGGAGGTGCATCAGCCACTGCCGGATACGCCAGTGTTTGAGCTGGTTGAGGGGGACACGCCGGCCCGGCAGCGACTGGTGTTGGAAGAGTTGCTGGCCCATCACCTTAGTCTGCGGCAGTTGCGTCACAAGGCCCAACAAGATGTCGCACCGGCATTAAAGCCTAAGGGAATGCTGCGCAAAAAAATATTACAGGCATTGCCGTTTGCCCTGACTGGCGCCCAGCAGCGCGTCATTGCCGAGATTGATGTTGATTTGGCCCAGCCGTTTCCCATGCAGCGTTTGGTGCAGGGCGATGTTGGCTCGGGCAAGACGGTGGTGGCCGCCGCTGCGGCCGCGCATGCCATTGAGGCAGGTTATCAGGTGGCGGTGATGGCGCCGACTGAGTTGTTGGCCGAGCAACACCTCACTAACTTCGCTACCTGGTTGCAGCCTTTGGGTTTGCAGATAGCCTGGTTGAGTGGCAAGCAGGGGGCGAAGCAACGGCGTGAAAATCTAGCCCTATTGGCCAATGGTGAGGCAGCGCTGGCGGTAGGTACTCATGCCCTGTTTCAGGCGGAGGTTGAATTTGATCGACTTGGCCTGGTGATTGTTGATGAGCAGCATAAGTTTGGTGTTCATCAACGTCTGGCTCTGCGAGAAAAAGGCAGTCGTGATGGTTTAGTGCCACATCAGCTGATCATGACAGCTACACCCATCCCGCGCACCCTGGCTATGACCGCCTATGCTGACCTGGATAATTCCATAATCGATGAACTGCCACCGGGGCGAACACCAGTGGAGACAGTGGTGATCTCTGATGAGCGTCGCGACGAGGTGGTGGCGCGGGTGCATAAGGCCTGTGGTGAAGAGGGGCGGCAGGCCTATTGGGTCTGCACGCTGATTGAAGAATCGGAAGTATTGCAGTGCCAGGCGGCGGAAGAGGCCGCCTCGATGTTGGCTGAGGCGCTGCCCGATCTGAGGGTTGGACTGGTGCATGGTCGTCTCAAATCGGCAGAGAAAGAAGCGTTGATGGCGCGTTTCAAGGCCAATGAGCTGGATTTGTTGGTGGCGACCACGGTGATCGAGGTCGGTGTCGATGTGCCCAATGCCAGTTTGATGATCATTGAAAATGCTGAGCGTCTTGGTTTGGCACAGTTGCATCAGCTGCGTGGCCGGGTCGGGCGTGGCAGCGTCAGTAGTAACTGCGTTTTGATGTATCATAAGCCCCTTTCTCGGCAGGGTAAGGCACGCCTGGCGGCATTGCGTGAAACCAATGACGGTTTTGAGATTGCCCGTCGTGATCTTGAACTACGTGGTCCGGGCGAAGTGCTTGGTACGCGCCAGAGTGGCATGCTGCGTTTACGCATTGCCGACCTGGAACGTGACCAAGATCTGTTGCCCGAAGTGGGGCAGTTGGCCAATGTCTTGTTGCAGCGCTGGCCAGACAGAGTGGCACCGCTGATTGACCGCTGGCTGGGTGATGGGCAGCGTTACGGTGATGTTTAAGGTGTCGTGTGACAGGCAAGAGTTTGAAACGATTTTCTGTGGCTGAATCAGGTGCTGAGCCGCGTTGGCGTATTGGCCGTGGCCTGCGGCCGGCTGGGCTGACTGATGAGATGGCAACGTGGTTGTTTGATAGCGATTCGCTGACCAAGCGTTTGCGTCAGGCAGGTGGCGCTGATTTCAGGGTCAAGTTGTTAAAACAACAGTTTGAACGACCGCTACTGTGTGAGCGGCGCGCTTTGGGTCTGGATGATCGGGCTATTGCCCTGGTGCGACAGGTACATTTGTATTGCGCTGGTGAGGTCAAGGTTTATGCTCGCACAGTAATGCCGTTGTCAATGTTGCATGGCAGCTCACGGGGCTTGGCCAGGTTGGGTGGTCGACCGCTGGGTGAGATGTTGTTTCGTGATAAATCGATGCGACGCAGCCCAATGCAGATCGCCAGAGTTGATAGAGGTGATTTGTTTTATCGCTGGGGCGTGGCTGGGATTGCGGCAGGAGATGTTGCCGGGCAGGCCTGTGATCAGATTTGGGGGCGGCGCTCGGTGTTTCGTCTGTCGGGCCGGCCACTATTGGTGAGTGAAATTTTTTTGCCGCCGCTGCCGAAGAGCACTGGTTTCAGAATTAAGCATAAGGTGTAAGAGTGGTTAAGGTTAAACGACAACGCCTGCGTGGTTATATGTTGCTAATGCGGCTGGATAAGCCGATTGGCATTATGTTGTTGTTGTGGCCGACGCTTTGGGCCTTATGGGTTGCAGGCGAGGGTCATCCGAACTGGTGGGTGGTGATGGTGTTTGTCGCCGGGGTGTTTCTGATGCGCTCGGCCGGATGTGTCATCAATGATTATGCCGATAGGGAGTTTGACCCCTATGTTGAACGGACTCGCAATCGGCCCCTTGCCATCGGCATGGTGTCTCCGAAAGAGGCTTTGGGGTTGTTTGTGGTGTTGTCTGTGATGGCCTTTGTTCTGGTGCTGACGTTAAACACCCTGACCATCATGATGTCGTTTGTCGGTGCAGCACTGGCGGCCAGTTATCCATTTATGAAGCGGCTGACCTATCTGCCACAGGTCTATCTTGGTCTGGCGTTTGGCTGGTCGGTGCCGATGGCATTTGCCGCCCAGACCGATGCAGTGCCGATAGTGGCCTGGCTGATGTTGATCGTGACCGTGCTATGGGCTACTGCCTACGATACAATCTACGCTATGGTTGATCGGCCAGACGATCTCAAGATTGGGGTCAAGTCGACAGCCATCCTGTTTGGTGAGTCTGACCGCGCCATCATCGGCATTATTCAATTTATTATGTTGCTGGTGTTGTTGGTTATTGGCCAGCGTCTGGAGTTGAGTTCGGTCTATTTTGCTGCCGTGTTGATAGCGGCCTTGTTGATGTTTTATCAGCAACGTTTAATCAGGAAGCGTGATGCAATGCAGTGTATGCGTGCATTCAGAAATAACAACTGGATTGGTGTCGTGATTTTTGCTGGCCTGTATGGCCACTATTTTCTGTCATAGAAGTTTTTTCATTCGTTTTATTACTTAGAGTTATCCGTCATGTTGGAATCCATAGTTGCTGTTATAGCCGGTTTTGTGTTGCTTGCCTGGGGGGCGGACAAGATGGTCATGGGGGCCTCCGCCACTGCGCGCAATTTTGGTGTTTCACCGCTGATCATCGGTTTGACCATTGTTGGTTTTGGTACTTCTGCACCAGAGATGTTGGTCTCTGGCATGGCCGCATGGGAGGGCAATACCGGGCTTTCCATTGGTAATGCACTGGGTTCGAATATCACCAATATTGCCCTGGTGTTGGGGGTGACGGCCCTGGTCGTGCCGCTGACGGTGCATTCCGACACGGTGCGGCGTGAGATTCCTATCTTGCTGGCGGTTTCTCTGTTGGCCTATGTTTTGGTTTCTGATGGTGAACTAGGCTTCCTGGATGGGGTGTTGCTGCTTGGCGGCATGGTGTTGATGATCGCGATGGTCGTTAACCTGGGGCTGAAGTCAAAGACCGATGATCCGCTGGAGGGTGAATTTAGCGAAGAGATGCCCGATGAGATGTCCACCGGCAAGGCGTTTTTCTGGTTGATTTTAGGCATGCTGGTGCTGTTGGTTTCATCGCGTCTGTTGGTGTGGGGGGCGGTGAATATTGCCCACTCTTTTGGTGTTAGTGATTTGATGATTGGTCTGACTATTGTTGCCATCGGCACTAGCATGCCGGAGTTGATGGCCACCGTGGTGAGTGCGATGAAGAAAGAGCACGATATCGCTATTGGCAATATTATCGGTTCGAATATGTTTAATCTGCTTGGTGTCTTGGCCTTGCCGGGACTGATTGCACCGGGTGGTTTTTTGCCCGAGGTTCTGGCGCGTGACTTTCCCTGGATGATCGGCCTAACACTGGCCTTCTTTGTGATGGCCTATGGTTTTCGTGGTCATGGCAAGATTAACCGTGTCGAGGGCGGAATTTTGCTCAGTGCCTATTGTGGGTATATGGTAATGCTATACCTGTCGGCCACGGCCTGATTATAAAGAGAGGGAGAGGCAAGTGCTGGAAATAAAGGTTGCAAACGTTAAGTGCAACGGTTGTGTCGCCAATATCAAGACCGGCCTGGCTGAGATGAGCGGGATTGAGTCGGTTGCCGTGGACTTGGCCAGTGGTGTTGTCAGTATTAATGCTGAGGCGCTGGATAGGCAGGCTATTGCCAACAAACTGGCTGAACTCGGTTATCCCGAAACTGAATAAGGAATGATGTGTGAAGGCAGAACAGCAAACCCCGGCGCTTGATCAGGCTGAACGTGACAAGCTCAAACAGCTGGGTCGGGCGGTTGTAGAAACCGAGGCGGCGGCTGTTGCGGCGCTAGCTGAGCGCATGGATGACAGCTTTGTCCGTGCCTGTGAGCTGATGCTGGCCTGCGCTGGGCGCATCGTTGTCATCGGCATGGGCAAGTCAGGTCATATTGGCAGCAAAATTGCTGCGACTCTAGCCAGCACTGGTAGTCCGGCTTTTTTTGTTCACCCAGGTGAGGCCAGTCACGGTGACCTGGGCATGATTACCACCAAGGATGTGGTGATTGCATTTTCCAATTCCGGTGAGACCGAAGAGATCCTGACTATCATGCCGCTGATCAAGCGTCTTGGGGTGCCCTTGATTGCCTTGACCGGTAGTGAAACCTCTAGCCTGGGCAAGGGTGCTGATGTTCATCTTGATATCAGTGTTGAACAAGAGGCTTGCCCGCTGGGGTTGGCGCCAACCTCAAGCACCACCGTATCGCTAGTGATGGGCGATGCGCTGGCGGTGGCGATGCTTGAACAGCGTGGTTTTACCGCTGAAGATTTTGCCCGTTCTCATCCCGGTGGCCGCCTGGGACGACGCTTACTGTTGTTGATTCGTGACATCATGCATAGCGGTGAAACATTGCCTCGCGTTAGCGATAGTGTGCAATTGGTGGATGCGCTGATGGAAATGAGCCGTAAGGGGCTGGGTATGACCGCGGTGGTCGATCAGCAAGATAAGTTGGTTGGCATCTTTACCGATGGTGATTTACGTCGTGCTGTCGACAAGGGTGTCGATATTTACCACTCCAAGGTCGGTGACCTGATGACCACTAATGGCCGCACGGTGGGGCCGGATGACCTGGCGGTAGAGGCCTTGTTGTTGATGGAAACCCACAAAATCAATGCGTTATTGGTAGTGGGTCAGGACAATGTTTTAGTCGGTGCGTTGAATATGCATGACTTATTGCGTGCCGGCGTGGTTTAACAAGCGAGATTGATGATGAAAGATATACTGGCGCGGGCTGCACAAATCAAACTGCTAATCTTTGATGTCGATGGTGTGTTGACCGACGGTAGCCTGTTTATGGATAAGGATGGCCATGAGTACAAGGCGTTCCATTCCCGTGATGGTCATGGCATGAAGATGTTGCAGCAGAGCGGCGTCGATGTTGCCATTATCACCGGTCGTAGTTCACCGGTGGTAGAGCATCGTATGAACGGTCTGGGTATCAAGCATCTCTATCAGGGCCAGGATGACAAGCGTGTCGCCTTCGTTGAGCTAATGAAGCAGCTTAATCTGCAGCCCGATCAGGTGGGTTATGTTGGTGATGATGTGATCGACTTGCCGGTGATGCGTAAAGTCGGTTTGGCGGTGGCGGTGCAAGATGCCCATGAACTGGTGAAAAAACATGCCCACTGGCAAACTCCCAACTGCGGTGGCCGTGGTGCAGCGCGTGATATCTGTGAGCTGATAATGGAAGCCCAGGGTACATTGGCAGCGCAAATGTCGGTCTATCTGGCGGATTAAGCAAGGTTGGCAACAGCAATCAGAAAACGCACCGTCACCCTGTGGGTGGTGTTATTGCTGACGGTGTTGGGTTTGTGGATGCAGCAACAGGAAGACCAGGGTGTGCGGCAGTTGCCAGAAGATGCGGAACCGGTGATGGATTATTCCCTGTCTGATTTCGAAATTACCGCGATGGATGAAAAGGGCCGACCCAAACATAGGCTGCAAGGGGCTTCGTTGTCACACTATGCCGAAACCGATTATGCCGAGCTGGTTCGGCCGCATCTGGAGGTTTATCGAGATGAAGGCGGGGCAATGCTGCTGGATGCCGACGTGGCCATGGTTTATCAGGGCGGTGAGTCAGTATTGCTGCAGGGCGATGTAAAAATTCTGCGCCAGAATAAGGCGAAGCAGAATGATATGCAGGTGGATACTCGTGATGTCTGGTTTTATGCCGACAGGGAAGTTGCTGAAACCCGTGAACTTGTGACAATCCGAGATGGCATTGGCGTCACTACGGCGAAGGGAATGAAGGTCGATACCCAGGCTGGAACTGTACATCTGTTGACTGCTGTGCGAGGTGAATATGTATTGGAGTAGGTTGGGGCTGGCGATTGGGCTAGCGTTATTTTTGACGACGGCAGCGACTGCTGAGCCTGAGCAGCAACCAATTTTTATCGAATCAGATAGCCTCAAAATTGACGATGCCAAGGGTATTAGTGTCTACAAGGGTCGAGTTGTGTTTCGCCAGGGTCCAGATAGCCTCAAGGCCGACGAACTGGTGATATATGCCGAGCAACGCCAGCAGCTAAAGAAAATTATTGCCACAGGCAAGCCCGCCCGTTTTGAGCATCAGGCGGAGCAGGCCGAGGAGCGATCCTGGGGTGAAGCGGAAAGTATTGTCTATGAAGCACAGACATCGCGCGTCGTTTTGAATGGTGAAGCCCGTTTTCAGCAGGGTGATAATCAATTTTCGGGTAACCGGATTGAATACGATGCGGATAAAAAACTGGTTAAGGCTGGTAAGGATGGTGCTGGTGAAGGGCGGGTACAGATAGTCATTCATCCACGCAAAACCTCTGAAGAGACGCCGGCGCCGAAATGAGTGTGTTAGGGGCTGAGGCCATTTTTAAAAGCTATCGTTCGCGCCAGGTTGTGAATGGGGTGACGCTGGAAGTAAATAGTGGTGAAGTGGTTGGCTTGTTGGGGCCCAATGGCGCAGGCAAGACCACCAGCTTTTACATGATTGTTGGCCTGGTGCCTTGTGATAAAGGTCGGCTCTATATCGATGATCACGATATTACGGCCCTGCCCATGCATGCCCGTGCACGGATGGGTGTGGGATATCTGCCGCAAGAGGCCTCAGTGTTTCGCAAGCTGAGTGTCGAAGACAATATCAAGGCGATTTTGCAGGTGCAACCGGAGATGACCAAGCAAGATCAGGAAGAGTTGCTCGAAAACCTGATGCAGGAGCTGCACATCGGCCATATTCGAGAGAGTATGGGGATGAGTCTCTCTGGCGGTGAACGGCGTCGGGTTGAGATAGCGCGCACCCTGGCTATGCGGCCTGATTTTATCCTGCTGGATGAGCCCTTTGCCGGTGTTGATCCTATCTCTGTGATTGATATTCAGCGAATTATCAGTCACTTGCAGGAAAAAAATATTGGCGTGCTGATTACTGACCACAATGTCCGCGAGACCTTGGGGATTTGTGAGCGGGCCTACATCATGAGTGAAGGCCAGGTGATTGCTCAGGGTAAACCGGATGAGGTGTTGGCCAATGAGCATGTCCGTAAGGTCTATCTGGGGGAGCATTTTAAGCTTTAGGCGACATTGACGGGTCTATTTCAAGATTCTCTAAAATTCAATGCTGCTATGTGGGGGCTTTCTGCGCTAAAATTAAATTATGTCATTAGTTCAATCAATAGTACTGAAATCGAGCCAGGAATAACGACAATCGCATGAAACAATCGCTTCAGCTTCGTTTAGGTCAACACCTGACGATGACGCCACAATTGCAGCAGGCTATTCGTCTGTTGCAGCTTTCTACTCTTGACCTGCAGGCCGAGATTCAGGAAGCGTTGGAGAGCAATCCTCTGCTTGAAGTCAATGAAGATGCAGGCGCGGCGCCTGAGAGTGAACCAGGTAATGCAGTCGAGGCCAGTTCTGATTTAGCTGCTCAATCCTCTGAAGCGGCTACTGTTGATGGGCAAGACTCTTCTGTCGATATGCAAAGCAGCGACATGCCCGATGAGTTGCCGGTAGATAGTAACTGGGATGATGTTTACGAAAGTGTCTTGCCTGCCAGTACTGCTGCAAGCGCCCCTGCCGATGATGATAGGGGGTTTGAAAATCAGTCCGGTGCTGAAGAAAGTCTGCAGGAACATCTGTTCTGGCAGATGCGTATGACGCCCTTTAGTGAAGAGGACATGATTATTGCTGAAGCGATAATAGATTCAGTTAATGATGATGGTTATCTCTCGGCTAGCCTGGAAGATATTCTCTCCGGTCTTGAATTTCCTGAGGAGGAAGAAGTCGGCCTGGAAGAGATGGAAGCGGTGTTGCACCAAGTACAGAATTTTGATCCTGTTGGTGTGGCCGCGCGTGACCTGCGTGAATGTTTGCTGCTGCAACTGAAAAAGTATGATTCCTCGCAGCAGGATGTAATCGATGCTATTGCGCTGGTCAGTGATTATCTCGAGCTGTTGGGTGGTCGTGATTACAATCAGCTGATGCGTAAGATGAAACTATCCCGTGAGGCCTTGCAGGCGGCAATTGAGGTGGTGCAGTCGGTTAACCCCCGCCCAGGCGGTTTGATTGCCTCGGCCCCGGCCGAATATATCGTTCCTGATGTGACCGTTAAAAAAGATAAATCTAAATGGCGGGTAGAACTCAACTTTGAATCGGTGCCACGATTAAAGGTCAATACCCATTATGCGGGCATGATCCGCCGGGCTGACAATAGTGCTGACAATACCTACATGCGTAATCAGTTGCAGGAGGCACGCTGGTTTATCAAGAGTTTGACCAGTCGTAATGAAACCCTGCTTAAGGTTGCTACCGCCATTGTCGAACGTCAGCGTGGATTTCTCGAGCATGGTGAAGAGGCGATGAAGGCGCTGGTGCTGAACGATATTGCCGAAGAGCTGGAGATGCATGAGTCGACAATTTCTCGCGTGACAACACGCAAATATATGCACACACCGCGAGGTATTTTTGAACTGAAATACTTTTTTTCCAGTCATGTTTCAACGGCTGCAGGTGGGTCATGCTCCTCTACTGCTATTCGGGCTCTGATTAAGAAATTGATTGCGGCTGAGAACCAGGTCAAGCCTTTGAGTGACAGCAAGATAGCCAAGATACTGGAGGACGAGGGCATTAATGTGGCGCGGCGGACGGTAGCCAAATACCGCGAGGCGATGTCTATTCCTCCATCAAATGAACGCAAGCGTTTGGTATAGGTTTTTTATGAGGGGTCATAAAAACTTACTAAGTAGAACACAAGAAGAATAAACGATGGAAATTTCACAATTATTATCAGCCGAACGAGTTGTTTGTAATGTTGCTGTCAGCAGTAAAAAGCGTGCCCTGGAGGCTGTCAGTAACTTGTTGGCTGAGGCCTCTGGCGCAGGTTTGTCAGAAATTGAAATTTTTGATGGTCTGATTGCACGCGAGAAACTGGGTAGTACCGGTCTTGGTCATGGTGTAGCCATTCCCCATGGCCGTTTTAAAGATGTTACTGAAGCAGCGGCTGTGTTTTTCAAGTTCGAGCAGGGCGTCGATTTTGATGCCATTGATGGTGCGCCAGTTGACTTGGTGTTTGCCTTGATGGTGCCACAAGAGTCTACCGAAGAACATTTGCAGTTGTTGGCCTCACTGGCTGAAATGTTTAGTGATGTCACAGTGCGTGAGCGTTTGCGCCAAAGTAATTCTTCAGCTGAAATTTTAGAGGTTTTCAGAAATGGAATCCCAGCTGAACATTCGGTGGTTTCTTCTCGCTAAGCTGATTTTGTTATGAGCCGAGAAATGCAATCGCGGCCTGGCGTTATGCTGCAGGTGTTTGGCCAGGGTGTTTTGTTGCAAGGTGATAGCGGTGTTGGTAAGAGTGATATTGCCCTTGAACTGGTGGATAGAGGTCACTGCCTGATCGCTGATGATGCGGTTGAGTTTGTTATTGAAAATGATCGCTTGCTTGGCCGTTGTCGTGCAGGGTTCGAAGGCTTTCTCGAGGTGCATGGCCTGGGTATTGTTTGCCTGTCACGGCTTTATGATGAACGCTCTGTTCTTGAACAGGCCCCTCTAAAGCTAGTTCTGCTACTTGAGAATACCTCGGCTGATAACTACGATCGGCTTCAGCCTGTGCAGCAGCCATGGCAGCTGCTGGGTGTGGCAGTGCCAGCCTGGACGATTCCTTGCTCGGGGCGGCGTAATTTAGCATTGATTGTTGAGACGGCAGTGCGCTTGAATCTGTGTCGACAGCAGGGCTATGATGCCAGTATCGATCTGCAGTCCAGGTTGTCCAGTCTATTGAAAGAGGGTGCAGCATGAAGTTGGTGATTGTCAGCGGTTTGTCCGGTTCTGGCAAAAGTATTGTTTTACATTCGCTGGAAGATTTGGGGTTTTACTGCATTGATAACCTGCCCCTGAGTCTGTTGCCATCGTTTGCCGCGCAGATGTCCAGTTCTCCCCGGGGTGATTATGAACACGCTGCCGTGGGTATTGACGCTCGTAATCTGAGTGATGATTTTGCCAGTTTTCCTGATGTTCTGGCTGAGATTCGTGCTCATGGTTTGGATTGCGAAATCCTGTTTTTACAGGCCGAAGATAACACCCTGATAAAACGTTTTAGCGAGACACGGCGTAAGCACCCCCTGACCCGTTCCGGTATCTCTCTGGCGGAGGCCATCGAGCGTGAGCGCAAGTTGCTGGCTGAGCTGGCGGTTAATGCTGACTGGTGTATCGATAGCAGTCATACCAATGTTCATCAATTACGAGACCTGGTCCGTGGGCGGATGTTGAAAGAGGCGCGTTCTCTAACACTGACCTTTATGTCGTTTGGTTTTAAACACGGCATTCCTGTTGATGCCGACTTTGTCTTTGATGTGCGCTGCTTGCCGAACCCTCATTGGGTACCTCAGCTGCGGGCATTGACAGGAATGGACCAGGAGGTCGGAGAGTTTCTTGAACAGCAGCCGCTGGTGAATGAAATGTTTGAGGACCTGAGTTTATTTATCGAACGCTGGGTGCCGCGCTTTCAGGCCGATAGCCGTGCCTATATGACAGTAGCAGTTGGTTGTACTGGCGGGCAGCACCGTTCGGTTTATTTGTCGCAGCGTTTAGCGAGTCATTTTCATGAGGCTGATATTGACGTGTTATTGCGACATCGGGAGTTGTCATGACGACTGGCCTGCTGCTGATTACCCACGACAATGTCGGTAAGGCCATGTTGGAAACGGCATCATCGATTTTGGGAATGTGCCCAATGGTGCTGGAAATTATTTCCGTATCACATAATTGCTGCCCGGATGATGTGGTTGAAAAGGCGCGTACGGCAGCTAGACGACTAGATCAGGGCGGTGGTGTCTTGGTGTTGACGGACTTATACGGCTCGACGCCGAGTAATGTTGCCAACCGACTTGAGTGTGATAGACCAATTAAAGTGATTGCGGGTTTAAATTTGCCGATGCTGGTGCGGATACTGAACTATCCGACCTTGGCCCTGGATGAGCTGGTTTATAAGGCTGTCTCTGGTGGCCAGGATGGCATCTTTGTTTGTGAGCCGGATAGCTGTGACTGCTAAAACCATAGAAATTATTAATAAACTTGGCCTGCATGCCCGGGCGGCATCTAAGCTGGTTAAGCTGGCGTCGCGGTTTGAAAGCACTGTCTTGCTGCGCAAGGGTGAGCGTGAGGCTAATGGCAAAAGCATTATGGGGGTGATGATGCTGGCTGCCAGTAAGGGTACGCAGCTGGAACTGCTGGTTGAGGGGGCAGACGAACAGGATGCCATGGCGGCCTTAGAGGCCTTGATTGCCGACCGGTTTGGCGAAGGCGAATAGTCAGCCTTATGGCAAGCCTGAGTCTAAAAGGGATTGGGGTTTCACGCGGCATTGCTATTGGCCAGGTCTATTTATTACAGCGCGACCAGCTCAAGGTGCGCGAATATCTGATTCCACTGAGTCTGGTCGAGGCGGAACAACAACGTTTTAAACAAGCCCTTAGTGGCGCCAAGCAAAAGTTGTCTGAAGTGCTGCAGAGGATTCCAGTGGCCACTCCGGCCGATATCGTATCGTTTATCGATAGTCATTTAATGATGTTGGATGACAAGACGCTGGCTGAGGTGCCGCTGCAGTTGATTTCTGAGCGTCGTTGTAACGCCGAGTGGGCGCTGAAGCTACAACGTGATGCCTTGGTATCGGTGTTTGATGAAATGGACGATGCTTACCTGCGAACCCGCAGGGATGATGTTGATCACGTGGTTAACCGTATCCAGCGTGTGTTGTTGAACCAGGCAGATAATGTTGAGGCGGCGATGGATGGCCGGCTTAAGGGCTGCGTCATCATTGCCAACGACTTGTCGCCAGCCGATACCGTGACCATGCAGAATGAAGGCATTGTTGCTTTTGTTACCGAGTATGGTGGCCCCAACTCACATACCACTATTCTGGCGCGCAGCCTGGGTATTCCCGCAGTGGTTGGGGTAAAAAATGCATTGCGTTACTTACAGCAAGACGAGCCTTTGGTGGTGGATGGCTATGCTGGCGATTTGTTGGCCGGTGCCGATGAAAAAGAGCTGGTTCACTATCGTCGTCGTCAGCGCCAGGTAAAACGCCATCATGCAGAACTAAACAAATTAAAGCAGCTGCCAGCCACTAGTCGTGACGGTCTGGAAATCTCTTTGCAGGCCAATGTCGAGTTGCCAGAAGATTTGGCGGTAATGAATAAGGTGGCCGCTAAGGGGGTTGGGCTTTATCGTACCGAGTATCTTTTTTTGAACCGAACGGAATTGCCTGATGAGGATGAGCAGTTTGCTATCTATCGCAAGATTGTTAAAAGGCTGCGCGGCCGGCCGCTGACTATTCGAACCCTAGACCTGGGGGCGGATAAGGTGCTTGTTAATGATAGGCATCAGGAAACGCATGACGTAATCACAAACCCGGCTTTGGGTTTGCGTGCGATTCGATTTTGTCTGCGTGATCCTGCAATGTATCTGAAGCAATTAAAGGCTATCTTGCGGGCTTCGGCCGAAGGGCCGGTCAGTCTGATGATTCCAATGATTGCCAGTGTTCAGGAGTTGCAGCAGAGCTTTGCTTTAATCGCCCAGGCTAAGGCTGAGTTACAACAGCAAGGCAGGCCGTTTGATGATGCCATGCCGGTGGGGGGGATGATTGAGGTGCCTGCGGCAGCAATTTTAGCTGACGTGTTCGCCAAACATCTCGATTTCTTTTCCATTGGCACCAATGATCTGGTGCAGTACACCATGGCGGCTGACCGACTTGATAATGAGGTCAATTATCTTTATCAGCCAACTCATCCGGCGGTGTTGCGTCTGATTGATATGACCATTAAGGCTGGGCATAAGGCTGGGATTTCCGTGGCGATGTGTGGTGAGATGGCGAGTGAACCCCGTTACACTCGCTTATTGCTTGGTTTGGGTTTGACCGAATTTAGTATGCAACCGGCCATGCTGCCGGAAGTGAAAAGTATTATTCAGAACTGTGATGTGGTGCCGCTAATGAGGAAGGTCAGGCGTGTATTGCGAATGTCATCTGCCGTCGAGGTTGAGGACTTTGTTGAGATTCTGAACCGACAAAGCTGATATATTTTCCATTTAGGGCTGGCGCCGGTTTTGCCTGACCCTTAGAATCATTCTTCTTTTTTTATTCACGTTGGCACGTGTTTTAACCGGCCCTTAGCTCATGGCAGAAACTCAGGAACAGGATAAATCGCAGAAGCGCCTAGAGCGTTTTTCTGAAGCGCTAGAAGGCGGACGCCTGGTCAATATTCGCCATATGGTGAATGAACTGCATTCTGCTGAAATTGGTCATCTGCTTGAATCATTGCCTCGTAATGAGCGCGCTCTTGTCTGGGAACTGGTTGATTCAGAGAAGAGTGGAGAAGTTCTCAGTTATGTTAATGACGATGTCCGTGCAAAACTGATTCGAGACATGGAGGCCGATGAACTGGTGGCGGCGGCCGAGAGCCTCGATACCGATGATCTGGCTGACATCCTTCAGGATCTACCGGACATGGTGATCCATGAGGTGTTGCAGTCCATGGGGGCGCAGGATCGAATTCGGCTTGAGTCGGTATTGTCCTACCCGGAGGATTGCGCCGGCGGTTTGATGAATATCGATACCGTTACCGTACGCCCTAATGTGACCATTGATGTGGTGTTGCGTTATCTGCGTCTGCGTGGCGAATTGCCAGCGATGACTGACCATTTGTTTGTGGTGGATCACGATGATAAGTTTATTGGCCTGTTGTCGATTACCGACATTCTTACAAAAGATCCCGGTCAGATGGTTGGTCAGGTGATGGTGCGCAAGTTTAAGCCCATTCCTGCTGATATGTCTGAGAGTGATGTGGCTGGGTTGTTCGAAAAGCGCGACCTGGTGTCTGCACCGGTGGTCGATGCCGATGGCAAGTTACTGGGGCGTATTACCATCGATGACGTGGTTGATGTCATCCGTGATGAGGCCGAGCACTCGATTATGAGTATGGCTGGTTTGGATGAAGAGGACGATATCTTTGCCCCGGTGGTGGTGAGTTCTCGTCGCCGTGGAATCTGGCTGGGGATTAATCTGCTGACTGCCTTGATCGCCTCCTGGGTGATAGGACTGTTTGATGCGACTATTGAACAGGTGGTTGCTCTGGCCGTGTTGATGCCGATTGTTGCCAGTATGGGCGGTATTGCCGGTAGTCAGACATTGACCTTGGTCATCCGCGGTATGGCGTTGGGACACATTGGTCCGGCCAATGCAAAACATATCCTTATCAAAGAGCTGGCGGTGGGAGGCTTGAACGGCCTGCTGTGGGCTTTAGTGGTTGCCGCGGTGACCATGTATTGGTTTGAAAATTTTCTGATTGGTGTGATTATCGCCGCGGCGATGTTGATCAATCTGTTTGCTGCTGCCCTGGCCGGTGCCACGATTCCTTTGTTGATGCGCAAGTTGGGAATAGATCCGGCGCTATCATCCTCAGTGGTGTTGACGACGGTCACTGACGTGGTCGGTTTTTTTGCCTTTCTTGGACTGGCAACGCTGGTTCTGCTGTAAGCCCTGCCGGGGCGCTCTATTATTCCATTTAATTTATATTCTTTATAATGAATGTCGTTTGTTGGACGATATATTAGACGTTGTTGTCTTAAAGTCTTGTTGTAAAAAGTCGAGAGCTTATGCCTGAACTATTAATTGCCCGTCAGCCTATCTACAATCGTACCCAGCATGTTTTTGGTTATGAATTGCTGTATCAACCGAGCAAAGATAGCAAGCTAATTAGTGACAGTGACGATGCTTCGACATCACAAGTGATTCTTGATGCGCTGACTGAAATTGGTGTTGATAACCTGGTTGGTCAGCGTAAGGCCTTTGTCGGGCTAAGTCGCGGTTTTATTACCGGCAAATATCCTTTGCCACTGCCCGAAAATCGTCTGGTGGTTGAGGTGCCGGCAGATGTGGGTGTTGATGCTGAAGTCATTGATGGAATTAAGTTTCTCGCCAAACAGGGTTATACCATTGCGCTTGGTAATTATGTTTATTCCGAAGCAAGTTTGCCATTGCTGGCCTTGGCGGACATCGTCAAACTTGATGTGCAGGCGCTTAGCGAGGAAGAGTTGCGCTATCACGTAAATCTGTTGCAGGAACACAATCATCTAAACTTACTGGCAGACAATATTGAAATTCCCGATGAATATGAGGTGTGTCGGGAGTTGGGTTTCAATTATTTTCAGGGCCATTTTTTCAGTCGTCCCAAGCTGGTGCGTCGCAGCCGTATGCCATCAAACCAGCTGGTACTGATGCGTTTGTTGGCTGAGGTGCAGCGCCCGGATGCCAATATTCCAAAGTTAGAAGCGATGATCAGCCAGGATGTAGGTCTGAGTTACAAGCTGCTGCGTTATATCAATTCTGCATTTTTTGGTTTACCCAAACCGGTGGAGAGTATTCAGCGGGCAGTGGTGTTTCTTGGCACTCACGTGATTCAAAAGTGGACCACCCTGCTGGTGCTGTCGCGGGTAGAAGACAAACCCGCCGAGCTGATGGTAACGGCAGTGGTGCGCGCCAAGATGTGCGAAATCCTAGCCAAGGCCGTTGAGTATGAAAATGAAGACACCTGTTTTACCGTGGGGTTGTTGTCGGTATTGGAGGCCTTGCTTGATATGCCAATGGAGAAGGTGTTGGGCATGCTGACACTGAGCGATGAAGTCAATCAGGCTTTGTTAAAGAATGAAGGTGTGCCCGGCCAGTTGCTCAAGGTTTCACTGAATTATGAATTTGGTGACTGGCAGCAGCTTGATTACCCTGAGCTGGATGAGGATATCATCATGGATGCTTATCTACAGGCAGTTGCCTGGGCCTCTGAGGCATGTAGTGCCTTGCTGGGCGATTAATGTAGGGTGTGCACCGCGCACCATTAATTTCTATCTAGCTTGGCTGTTTAGATTTTTTAGCTTTGAAATCAACTCATCGTAACCATCTATTGATTCAAAAAAATAAGTTTTCTTCCATCGTCAAAGTGTAATTTCACCCCGCCTAACCCTCCAACCTTTCTAGCATCTTGATCAATATTTTTATCAACCCCAAACTTTGAAAAACATTCAACGTCTACTATGGATTCTAATAAATAATATTCAGAATCCCCCTCTTCATTCGCATGCCGAGCAATCCCAAATTTTGAAATATGAAGATCATAGAAGTATTTTTTATTCAAGAAATCAATGGCAAGAGATAAACAAATTAAGCTAATCAATAAAAATAATACAAACTCAAAATCAACAAATTTACCTACACCCCATTTCCAAGCAAGAGAAACTACAATAATAGATATTGCCGCAAATAATGTATAAAGGAGAAATATATTACGAGCCCAAAAACCGTACTTATAAATATCCATCACAATGAACCTGCTGAGGAAAATGCATTGAATAAGGGCGGTAGGTTGGGGTAAACGCAGCGCTTATACCAACCTACAAAGCAACAGGTTACCGTAATCATCCACCCGGCACTGCCAGCCGCTGTCAATAAAAGTTGTCGCCACCGTTTCTGTAATCAGCGCTGGGCCATTGATTTGTTGGCCGGCACTTAATTCATCTCGCGCCAGGATCAGCACGCTTTCAGCTATGCCGTATAGCTGTGTTTGTTTGGGCGAGCTATATGTTTTTTTGTTGGTCAGTGTTGGAATTTCAAGCGGATTGGCTGGGCCGTGGGCATGCAGGCGAATATTGACCAGTTCAATTGCCTGTTGCAGTCGATGGCCGTAGCGTTGTTGATGGACCTGGTGAAAGCTTTCGTGACACATGTCTAGATCTTGTAAGGGGATGTTGAGGCTAAAGGCCTGGCCGCAATAGCGTAGATCGAGCGAACGTTTTAGAGTAACTTGCGCTGCGTTGAGGCCCTCGCTGGCCAATGCTGCTATAGCCTTTTTTTCCTGTGCCTGGAATTGTCGTTCAAGTTCGTTTGAATTGATCTGATCCAGTGGTGTGGCAATGGTCTGTGACAGTTCGCGACTACGTCTAGCCACCAGCATGCCGAAGGCTGATAATACACCGCCCTGGATTGGCACCAGTGCCTGTTCCATGCCCTGTGCCTCGGCCAATGCACAGACATGCAGGCCGCCGGCACCGCCAAATGGCATTAAGGTAAAACCCTTTGGATCAATACCGCGTTGGATTGAAATCACTCTTAGGGCCTGACTCATATGTTCGTTGGCGAGGTGGATGATGCCGGCGGCTGTTTCTTCGATCCCAATCTGGAGTTGCTTTGCCAGTTTGCCAACGGCAGTGTTGGCAGCGCCAACATCGAGTTTCATCTTGCCGCCGAGAAATGCGTCAGGTAGCAGTCGCCCTAGCACCAGGTTGGCATCGGTGACGGTTGCTTGTGTGCCGCCGCGACCATAACAGGCCGGGCCGGGATCAGCGCCAGCCGATTCGGGGCCGACCTGTAGCAGGCCGCCGCCATCGATATAGGCAATTGATCCGCCGCCTGCGCCGATGGTGTGCATGTCGACCATCGGCACAGCCACAGGATAGGGGCCTATTTTGCCCTCATTGGTTAGCTTCAAGTCGCCGTCGATCAGGGCGACGTCGGTGGAGGTGCCGCCCATGTCGAAGCTCAGCAATTGTTCATACCCGGCCAACTGGCCGATAAAACGTGCCCCCGCCAGACCGCCAGCCGGACCGGATAACAGCATGTGTACCGCCAGTCGACCGGCCTGATCGGCAGCAATGGTGCCGCCCGAACTTTGCATCACCGCAATGGCTGTTTGTGGCAGGTTGTCGCGCAGCCGTTGCAGATAGTCTTGCACCAGCGGCCCGACCCAGGCGTTAAGCCAGGTGGTGATGCCGCGTTCGTATTCTTTGTATTCAGGCAGAATTTCGGATGAGCGTGATACAAATATGTCATCGGCAATCATTGCTTCGATGGCTTTCTCGGCGCGGTCATCAATAAATGAGAACAGCAGGTTGATGGCCACCGCCTCGGGTTTGAGTTGCTGTAGTTGTTGTTGCAGCTGTTGCAAGTCAGCCTCGGTCAGTGGTTCAAGTACGTCGCCATCAGCACTGAGACGGCCGCCAGTTTCAAGACAAAGCTCAGTCGGCACAGGTGGCGCGATGGCATCGGGTTGCAGATTATAAAGTTCGCGCCGCGCCTGGCGACCGATGCTGAGCATGTCTGCGTGACCGCGATTGGTGATGAAAGCGGTGCGCACGCCTTTGCCTTCCAGGGCGGCATTGGTGGCGACGGTGGAGCCATGGATGATGGTTAGATCGGCAGGCTCAAGTCCCATTTCCTGAATGCCGAGCAGGATGGCTTGTTCTGGTGCCTGCGGTGTTGACAGACGTTTGTGCAGACGCAGCGACTGGCCGTCGAACAGGACGAAGTCGGTAAAGGTTCCGCCAGTGTCGACGCCGAGTAACATCCTTGCTTCCTTTCTTATAGAATTGGTTTACTGTGCAGTGCTGTTTGCACAGATGCGATAGCAAAAATATTATACGGTGTGCTTTAAGCTCTGTCGTGTAACAACGGAATATGAAAAGAATATGACCTCAGAAAATATATTGGTACAGGTTGATCAGCTTAGCCGTCGCTTTGGTCCGTTGCAGGCCCTGGATGACATTAGTTTTGAAGTCAGAAAGGGTGAGGTGTTGGGGTTTCTCGGCCCGAATGGTGCCGGTAAATCAACGACTATGCAGATCCTTAGTGGCAACCTGGCCCCCAGTGCCGGGCGGGTCATGATTTGCGGTATCGACCTGCTGGATCAGCCCAAGCAGGCCAAGGCTTTGCTTGGTTATCTGCCTGACCAGCCGCCGTTGTACCGTGAGCTGACGGTGGATGAATATCTGCGCTATTGCGCCCGCTTGAATCGTATCCCAGCAGCGCAGCGGCAAAGTGCTTTGGATGTAGCCAAACAACGTTGCGGTCTGACCGAGGTCGGCAGGCGTCTGATCGGCAATCTATCCAAGGGTTACCGTCAGCGTGTCGGCATTGCTCAGGCGATTATTCATTCACCGGCGGTGGTGATTTTGGATGAGCCCACCGTTGGGCTTGACCCAATCCAGATCCGTGAAATTCGTCACCTGATTAGTGAGCTGCGTGACGAGCATAGCGTGATCTTGTCGACACATATTTTGCCTGAGGTGCAGGCAGTCTGTGATCGTGTGCAGATAATCAATAAGGGGCAGTTGGTATTGAGTGACACCATCGCTGGGCTGCAACAGCGCATGCGTGGTGAGAGTCTGTGGTTGACCCTGCGTCAGCCACCTGAAACAGCGGCGCTGGAAAAAATTGTTGGAGAGGGTCAGGTTGACTCACTGGGTGATGGTCATTTTCGTATTCATGCCGAACAGCTTGAGCAGCAGGCCGAGCGTGTGGTGATTGAGGCAGTGGCGAATGGTTGGGGCTTGTATGAGATCAGGCCGGAACGTATGAATCTGGAGCAGATCTTTGTCGATATCACCAGCAGCGAACATGGGCTGGATCAAGAGAGGGCGGTGTCATGATGGCCTTTACTATTGCCGGGCGTGAACTGCGCAGTCTGTTTATTTCACCGCTGGCCTGGTCGATTCTTGCAGTGGTGCAGTTGATCCTGGGTTATATGTTTTTGATTCAGCTGGAAGGGTATATGACTGTTCAAGCCCGGCTTCTTGGTGTTGAGGGTGCTCCGGGTGTTACTGAACTTGTAGTTGCGCCTGTTTTGTATAACGCTTCAATAGTTTTGTTGATGGTGGTGCCGATGTTGACGATGCGTCTGGTCAGTGAGGAGCGTCGCGCCCAGACTCTGAGCCTGCTGTTTTCTGCACCGCTGTCGATGAGCGAAATTGTGTTGGGCAAGTTTCTTGGTGTGATGGGCTTTCTGTTAATCATGGTGTTGATGATCGCTTTGATGCCTCTGTCGTTGCTGGCGGGTGGCAGTCTCGACCTGGGCATGCTGTTGGCCGGTGTGCTGGGCCTGGTGTTGTTGCTGGCCAGTTTTGCGGCGCTGGGTCTGTTTATGTCGACATTGACAGAGCAACCAACCATTGCCGCGGTGAGTACATTCGCTGTTTTGTTGTTGTTGTGGATTATCAACGCGGCTAGTAATGCGGATCTTGGGCAAACAAGTGAACTGTTTGCCTATTTATCTTTGCTGCAGCATTTCGAATCATTGTTGAAGGGTGTGTTTGATAGTGCGGATGTGATCTATTACCTGCTATTTGTGACGCTGTTTTTAGGTTTGAGTATTCGTCGGCTCGATGCTGATAGATTGCAACACTAGGAGGCGGTTATGAAGGTTACAACAAGCTCAAAACGTCAGATCCGTCTGCAGAATATTCTGTTTGTGCTGCTGTTTGTGCTGGTGGTTGGTTTGCTGGCCTGGCTCAGTCAACGCTATCAGTATCAGGCTGATTGGACGGCCAATAATCGCAACACATTGTCGGCGGCGAGTGTCAGCGTGCTGGAGCAGATGCCGGAACAGATTAGCATTTCTGCCTTTACCGTCGACACTGGTGCCATGCGTCAGCACATTGCCGATTTGCTGGGGCGTTATCAGCGTTATAAAAAATCACTTGAGCTTGAGTTTATCAATCCCGATACCGAGCCAGACATGGTGCGTCAGTTGGGAATTCAGGTGGATGGTGAATTGCTGCTCGAATATCAGGGCCGCCGTGAACAGCTTACCGAGTTGAATGAGCAGGCCATTACCAACGCCTTGCAGCGTTTGTCACGTGCGGCAGAGCCTTGGCTTGTGTTTGTTGAGGGGCATGGTGAGCGCAGTCCATTTGGCAAGGCCAATCATGATTTGCAGGTTTGGGCGCAGCAGCTGGAGGCCAAGGGATTTCATCTGCAGGGTCTGAATCTGGCGACTGCGGCATTGGTGCCGGATAATACCAGTGTTTTAGTGATCGCCGGGCCGCAGGTGGATTTTCTGCCGGGTGAGGTGCAGTTGATCGAGGATTATATTGCTCGTGGTGGCAATCTACTGTGGTTGGCAGATCCTGACGGCATGTTTGGTCTGGAGCCATTGGCGGAACAGTTGGGGGTAAGTTTTGAGCCGGGGGTGATTGTTGACCCGACCGCGCAGATGTTTTCTATCAACGACCCGACCTTTGCCATTGTCGGTGACTATGGTCTGCATCCGCTGGTGGATGGTTTTGAAGTGTTGACTATTTTTCCTCGTGCTGCCGGTGTGATGGTGGAACCACAGGGGCAATGGCAGACTGATGGTTTTCTTTTTACCACTGAGCGCAGCTGGTCCGAGACTGGAGTGCTGGCCGGTGAAATCGATTTTGATGAGCTGGCGGATGTGGCAGGCCCCTTGAGCTTGGCGGCGGCAGTAACGCGCAGTCTTGATAATGATATTGCAGATGATGAGGCTGAGCCTAAACAGCAGCGCATCGTGGTGGTGGGTGATGGAGATTTTCTTTCTAACGCCTATCTCGGTAATGGCGGCAACCTCGATCTGGGCATGAATATGGTCAATTGGTTGAGTCGTGATGATCAGTTGATTGCCGTGCCGAGCAAGACCGCGTTGGATAGCAGTCTGAACCTATCGCGCACGGCATCAATGGTAATTGGTTTTGGGTTTCTTGTGTTTTTGCCAGCGATCTTGTTGCTGAGTGGTCTGGGTATCTGGCTGAAAAGGCGTAAGGCCTGATGACGAAGCGCAGCTGGCTTAATATAGTTTTATTGCTGGCAGTGTTACTGCTGGCAGCGTTGGTTTATTTTGAACCCGGTAAACAGCCGCAACAGCAGGTTCAGTTGTTGTCGTTGAATCATGCAGAGCTGAAACAGCTTGAGATAAGACGGCCGGAAACAAAAGGCCTGCGGTTGCAACAGCGGGACGGGCAATGGCATCTGCAGTCGCCGGTTGAGGTTGCCGCCGATGAGTTTATGGTTGAGCAGATTCTCTCTTTTTTATCGCAGCCAAGTCTGCAGCGTTATCCTGCCACGGGCCTGGATTTGACTAAGTATGGCTTGCAGCCTGCCAGGGTTGGATTGGTAGTGGATGGGGTTGAGTTGAGCTTTGGCTGTGTGAATCCACTGAATAGTCATCTCTATGTCATGGTGGCTGATGTGATGCACATGGTGTTGCAGAATGAAATTTCCATGTTGCTGAAGGACTGGCCTGATTATGTCTCGCTGGCGCCGTTGCCAAATGAAGCCTTGGTGGGGCTTCAATTGCCGGGGCTGGGCAGGCTTGTGCGTGAAACGCAGGGCTGGCGCTATGAGGGTGATAACACACCGCAGTCGGCAGATCAGTTACAAATGTTGGTGGATGCCTGGGGCGGGGCCAGGGCATTGCGGGTGCGGCCGCTGAGTGAAATGGTGGCAACAGAAATGGTTGTTTTTGAGTTTGCCTCGGGGACGGTGATGCATTTATCTGTATTGCAGACGACAGATGAGCTGCTGTTGCAGCGTGCTGACCTGGGGCTTGAGTATGTGTTTGATGCATCACAGGCAAAGCGGTTGTTGCAATGGTCGTCTTTAGCTGGTGAGAGTGGTAAGTAGATAGGAGTTGTGCTGTGCCTGAGTTACCAGAGGTAGAAACCACGCGTAGCGGTATTGCGCCTCATCTCGAGGGTAAGGCGGTTGAAGAAGTGGTGTTGCGGCGGCGCAAGCTGCGCTATCCGGTGCCACAGACCTTGTTGGTGGACCTGCCGGGACAGCTGATCAGTAAGGTGGCGCGGCGCGGTAAATATCTGTTGTTGCATGCCGAGACGGGTACGGTGATGGTGCATCTTGGCATGTCGGGCAGTTTACGTTTGGTTGATGTTGATGTGCCCGCCGAGAAACATGATCATATCGATATTGTCTTTGAAGGGGGCAAGGCCTTGCGTTTGCATGACCCGCGCCGGTTTGGCTCGGTGTTATGGCTTGAGGGTGATCCATTTGATCATAAGTTATTAGCTAAGCTAGGGCCGGAGCCTTTGTCCGAAGCATTTGATGCTGAATATTTATATCGGCGTTCACGCAAGCGTAAACAGGCTATCAAACAGTTTGTAATGGATAGTCATACGGTGGTTGGGGTTGGTAATATTTATGCGAGTGAGGCCTTGTTTGCTGCTGGAATTAGACCGCAGCTGGCGGCTGGAAAATTGTCGCGACCACGTTGCGAGGTCTTGGTGGCAGCAATAAGAAATGTGTTAGCTCAAGCGATTGAGCAGGGTGGTACCACTCTGCGCGACTTTGTCGATGGCAATGGTAAGCCTGGTTATTTTCAACAGCAGTTGCTGGTCTATGGTCGTGAGGCTGAGCCTTGCTCTCGATGTGGAAAGGAGATCAAAATGTCACGGCTGGGGCAGCGTGCTAGTTATTATTGCCCCAGCTGTCAGTCTTAAAGGATGGGGCTTGGGGTCGCCTTATCAGTGTTATGTATTATCTTGACGATGACACCGTTACGCTGTTGTATCAATGTTTCGGTGTGTCCAGTCAGGTTGGCAAGGTGATCACGTAGCTGCTTATTTTTTGGGTCACTTGGATTGAAGATGATGAAATCAATTTTGCCAATATTTTTGAGTAGCTCTTCCGGAGATTCAAATGCTGGTGGCAGTGGAAACACTGGCCGCTTCATTGCCAGCATAGTCCGGGCAGGCCACTGGCTCATCGTGAGAAAATTGTTTTCCAGTGATTCGGTTTCAATGCTTAGGGTCTTGATGATTTCATCGTGCGGTTCAAGTGTGGCAAGGATGTTGCTGCTGCGATAGCTGCGATCATTGATCATGAAAAGAGTGCAGAGGATAAAGATTACTACCATCACCAGGCCACGTTGACCCGCAAAACTGTTGGCGCCCATGGTGTTATTGAGTTTGATCAGTAGCGGGATGCCGCAGTAAAGCACTAACGCAAGCACGATCATGGCCCAGCCGTAGTCGGCAGCGATAAGCCCTAGTAGGCCGCCAAGCAATAACATGCGAGGCAGTAGTTCATTGAGGATTTTTTTGCGATAGCCAAACACAACGGCGGCAATAATCAGGCCGGGCAGAATGCCAGAGGTATAATTTAGCGGGCTTGGATCGCCAGGGATACGGCCAAGGGCGGCAGCGCCAAGTGTGGCAAGCGGGTTGAGTCCCCAATCAAAGGCTGGTTTGCCAAGCAGGTAGCCGAACATCAAACCGATAATGGCCGCAATACTGATGCCTATGTGCATTTGTTTTTGCTGGGCATTGCTCAGTGGCTTGTTGCGCCATTCCCAGGCTAGCGCTAGTGGATATGCTAAACCAGCCGGGTGGATTGTCACCAGGATGGTGACCAATAACATTTGAATGAAATACCAGCCGCCTAATTGTTTTCCAACACTGCGATAGCGGTGATCTAACCACAGACCAAGGCCGAAGCCGAGTAGCAAGAATGGACCGGCGCCAATGGCATTGAGTTGCATAAAAGAAAGTGGAGCAATCAGTAACAGGCCTGAGGCAAGCAGGGCGGCTTCATTGTTTTGCTGCTTACTGTGTTTGTAGAGCAGTGTTGCAGCAGCAAACAGTATGATTAGCATGAAGACTTTTAGGGCGACAAAACTGCCGGGCCAGTAGGCTGCTAGGGGCAGAAATAAGGCAGCCCTGAAGTCGGGGAAACCAAAAACAATCGGGTTTACAACTCTGTCAGCAACTGTCCAGCTGACCAGTAGGGCACGCGCAGCGGATTCGTCAATACCATAGGCGTCGAAGCGTAATAGTCCTGCGGTAATGACGATGCCTCCCCATAGCAACAGAGCTAAGATTCCCCAATAGCGATATAATTTTTCTGAGTTCATTAACAATCCAATACTGCCGTGCCCGCAATTTGGGCAAAGCCGCAGATCATAGCTTAATTTAATAAGGCTTGCATCTTGTTGTCAGGGTAATGAAAGATGATTGATGATGGTGGATATTGTTGGCAGGTTGATGAGGGTGTTTTGGTTTACTTGCATTGGCGATATGTGTCATGATATACATCGTTTTTAGCTGTAGTTTTTTGTGGGTTGGGTAAAACAATAATCAATATTACTGCTTTGGGAGGCAAAATAATGTTGCAAACAGGTCAAATTCTCACTCTCTATGTACTTTGGTTTGTCT
>Ga0316204_10003660_pt1 | contig 29948 bp, 25 predicted proteins | sample 6monrhotite_MG_2_FD_205661 | JGI IMG/M metagenome (GOLD analysis project Ga0316204, IMG submission 205661) | Microbial mat bacterial communities from mineral coupon in-situ incubated in ocean water Damariscotta River, Maine, United States -... | ecosystem: Environmental > Aquatic > Marine >...
CGCTGTTAATTTCGGTAGGGGAGAGGCGCACCTGGTCTACCGTGCCGCGAAAGGTTTGGTCTTCGTGCGCATCAACGGTGAAGGTAACGCTGTTGCCAGCACGTACCCGCCCGATGTCGCTTTCGTCTACATTGGCTTCGATTTGAATTTCGGTGAGATCTTGCGCAATTTTAAACAATATGGGCGCTGAAAGGCTGGCGGCTACGGTTTGGCCCCGGTCAACATTGCGCTCAATTACCACGCCGTCGATCGGGCTTTTTATTTTTGTGCGTTCAAGGTCAATTTGTGCGTTTGCGAGGCCCGCAGCGCGTTGCTTTTGGCTTGCCTTTGCGCTCACAATTTGGGCTTGGGCAATTTCAACGCTTGCAATTGCGCTGTCGCGGGCAGTGCGGGTGGCGTCAAGTGTGGCAATGGATATTGCCCCGTCAAGCGCCAGAGGTTCCTGACGGGCAAAATCACGTTTAGCCTGTTCAAGCGTTACCTGTGCGCGCTTGAGGGTTGCTTGCTGTATGCGTACATTGGCATCGGCGCTGTCCAGATCGGCACTTGACTGCAGTACACGTTGCTCAAAGGTTTGCGGGTCAATTTCAGCAACGATATCGCCTTTTTTTACGGTATCGTTAAAATCAACATACAATTGGTCAACCTTGCCGGAAAGCTGCGAACCAACTTCAACTGTTACCAGTGCACGCACACGCCCTGTAGCAGCGATGGAGCGGGTGATGTCACCGCGTGCCATTATTTTGCTTTCAACGGTGCGTGCTGTTTCATTCGCTGCTGGTTCGCTGCCGAACAGAAAAAAAGCGGCTGTTGCCGCTGCGGCGAGCAATATGAACCACCCCACCTTGGAGCCAAACAGTTTTTTCATGCAAATCTTCCCCTAAACCTTATATTTCAAGCGACATCATGCCTTGGCAGACACAATGTCACAAGTGATACGCGGGGATTGACCAATTCCTTCGAAAAAGGATGGGCTTCGGTGGTTTAGGGTTGCTTGCCGGTCTTTTCGCCGGGCGGAATAGTAGAATTTTAAACGCCCAAAGCAATGCAGCTGTGCCAGAGGAAAGCACATGAGATCGGTGCGTAAGCTTTTTTAAAATGACATTCAGGCAAACACGCGATATCTAAAACTTATGAGTTTCAAGCCTGACATAGAAAAAACCCTTGGTTTTGCCCTGCATCATTCCAGCTATTTGTTCAAAACTGCTATGAAAAATGTGTTTGCCAGCAATGGCCTGAACATAACGCCGGAAGAAATGATCCTGCTTTTTCAGATTGCAGATAGAGGTTCTGAACAAGGAGATTTGGTTAAAAAATCATTGAAAGACAAAACCAATATCGCCAGACTTTTATCGCGCATGGAAACCAAGGCGCTGATTAAAAAGGTTGAGCACGAAGAAAATGGACGACAGCAAATCATTCATTTGCGTGCGAAAGGGAAATCCTTAAGAGCAGCTGCTTTTCCGCTTATTCAAAAGATGGCCAAGGACGCAATGACAGGGATCAGTGCCCATGATCTCGATATCACTCAAAAAACATTAAACAGGCTTTCCCTCAATTTAAAATAAACCCTTCCAATAGACTCCGGCCATCAGGTGACGCCCACCATACTGCGCCGGGTAGGTTTTATCATCTCAATGGTTGACAAATGCAACGGTTAATATTAAATGCACTATTGTTGCTAAATACAACGATTTTACCAGCATTAAATTGAGGATACCAAATGTTAAAACCTAAAATACTTGTAACCAGCGCCGCCGGGCGAACCAGTTCCATTGCTGTGTTGGAGCTTCTTAAACTTGGGTTTTCGGTGCGTGCTATGGTGCGTCGTATTGATGGACGCTCAGAGACTTTGGCAAAAGCAGGGGCTGAGATTATTGTTGGTGATCAGCTAAATTTTAAAGACCTTCAGGCTGCAATGAAAGGCGTGACGCGTGCGTATCACTGTCCACCCTTTGCGGCGAATCTGCTTGAAAACACGATGTTGTTTGCGTTGGCGGCAGAGGAGGCGAAGCTTGAAGTGGTTGCGTTGATGAGCGGCTGGAACACAATCGCACAGCATAAATCAATTCACTCACGGGGGCACTGGATAGCTAACCATATTTACCGGCTTATGCCGACGGTTGATGTTATTCATATTAATCCGGGGCTGTTTGCTTTTACTTATTTTCTTGGTCTGCCAGCAATTGTAAATATGGGTATGTTTATGGCGCCGCTTGGAAACGGCTATAACGCGCCGCCGTCGAATGAAGACATTGGCCGCGTTGCAGCGCACGCTATTGCCAAGCCCAAGGACCATATAGGGAAAAGCTACCGACCTACAGGCCCAAAATTACTGGGCCCAACAGATATTGCAGCCATTTTTTCTGGCATACTCGACCGTAAGGTTGCGTATAAAAACGTGCCTTTTGAAACCTTTACCAAAGCGGCGCAAGCGATGGGGTTTCCGAGGTTTGATATTTCGCAGGTCGGCCATTTCACTGAGGAGCTACGTGAAGGGGCCTTTGCCATTGGCGGCGTTACCGATCATGTGGAACAGGTAACTGGCGTTAAAGCGGAATCCTTTGAAAAAACCGCCCGGCGCTATTTTAGAGACCCAACGTTGGTCGATGCCACCATGCAAACTGGTAACAAGCTATCCACTATGGCTTTTGTTATGAAAATGATGCTCACCAAAGCGCTGAACGCAAAATCATGGGAAGCGGAGCGTGGCCACCCGCAAACAGCAGGCCTGTGCCTTGCCTACCAAGATAGCGATTGGGTACATGCTGCGGAATCGCAAGAGCTAAACCTGTTGTCTTTTGTAAAAGATCAAATACCAGCTCCCTTGAAAATGACCAGTTGACCAAAAAGAAGCCCGGTTGCGTGGGGCAAGCCGGGCCGAGGCCAACGCTTCCGGGGCAGATGCCCTTGAAATGCTGAATTTATTTGATTGTTATGCCGGGCACTGCATCAACGGCAGCGAGGAATGCCCAGCCGCCAAAACCTTCGGTTACGGCGAAGATCAGTTCGTTTTCGCCTGCCTTCAGTGCGGGGAACAGGGTGTCATACAGCCCAACAGTACCAAGAAAGCGATAGTCGCGGCTAACGTAGCTATCGTTCCCGTAGGCAATGGCTTTCCCGCTCAGGAACACTGTTGCCCGGTCACTGAAGCCGTATTTGATGGGTAAGGTTTGCGCTTTGTCTGCGGTTATTTTGAGGCGCACCAAAAGCGTGTTCATGTCGCGTGTGCGCCCGGCAATTTTAGACAGGTTCGTCGCCCCCGTTTCGCCTACCGCCAGCCGTTGCCATGTTTGGCCCGCCAGATGGGCCGGATCAAGCGTTGTTTTGGCTTCAATAGCCGCGCCTTCCAGCACACGGGTACCAATGTCAAAACTGGTGATGGTGCCCGCAGGAAGGTTTTTTAATGGCGGGGCGGTGCCAACAAGGTCTACGTCGTCTGTCCGGGTAATGTTGATGTTGCTATAGTGAAAGTTCTGGCGACTACCGGCAAGACGCAGCCCGCCACTACTGGTACCAAACTCTAAATTGTCCACATGCAGCACGGGTTTGTCGCTATCGATATAGATATCCATCTTGTTGTCTTTAATCGCCAGCTTCACGTGAATCCAGTTACCGTAATTATAAACGGTGGGCACAGCGTAGCGTTCACCGTAATAAATTTGCCATGCAGAAATGCCGTTGATTTTAGGCACATACTGGTTGGCGTCCGGGTTACCTGATTGGTGAGACCGCACATAAAAATATTCAGAATCTTGGCCGTTTTCACGGAAATAAATACCGCCAAAACCGCGCACTTCTTTCATGGAAACATCAAATTCAATGATACCATTTTCAAAAGGCTTGCCTTTTAGTGTGGCACTTCCCTGATTAAGCGTCAGGCTGGTGCGGCCCATATGCTGGGTGAAGGATGCCCCTTTTTCGCTGAGGTCCCACGTATCCGTGCTAAGCGGTACTGCCTCTGCACTGACGTCGCTGGTAAATACAAGCAGTATCAGGCTGGTGAGTAGCGCAGGTATTTTGATGATTTTGATCATAAGTCTATCCTCGAAATTTGGCGGCTTTTAAAGAAGCGGTCTTAATTTTTCAGAGCGTGTTTTATTTATTTTCAACCAAAACATTAGCTGCAAACCGGCCTTAAGGAACCTTAAGAAGCCTTAAATTTGTATGGAGGGCTCCATTTTTGGCTTTTTGTGTGGCGGTGTATGGTGGCAATTGAGTAGGCTCGGGCAGACATAAGGCCGAAATTGTACCAAATGCAAAGCTTATGAATATGCAAGAATACACATGCGAAAATCACACCTATAAAGTGGGGCCTTGGGATTTTTCTCCCAAGCTTAAGGAACTTAAAGGCGCGAACGGCGCTGTAGTGAAGCTGGAAGATAAAATAGCGCATGTGCTGGAAACGCTGTGCAGGCATGACGGCGCAACCGTTTCCAAAGAGGAGCTTATCACTGCCGTTTGGGAAGGCCGGGAAGTAAGCGAACAAACCATCCCTGTGGCGATCAGCAAGTTACGTAAATTGCTTGGGGATAGCTCAGCTGATCCCGTGATGCTGGAAACCGTGCCCAGAAAGGGGTACCGGCTAATGGTGGCGCCGTCTGACGCTGTAATGGCAGAGGTTGTAGGCAAGGGCGCTAGGCTGGGCGGGTTAGCACGGTTGGCGTTAGCAGCGTCTTTTTTGCTGCTTCTTTTTGGTACATGGTCATTTTATCAAACGGACGATACCTCCATCAGTAGCCCTGCGGTTGCTGCAAAGCCCGGTGTTATATTGACAATAAATGATGTGCAAACGGGGGGCGACAACAGTAAAATACAACAGGCGATTGCTCTTAGCGAGCTGGCATCCTTCTATTTATCACAAGTTCCTGACACACTGGTTATTCGCCATTGGTGGAACCTGAATGCACCAGATCCTACGGGCGGTATTTACACGCGCTACGGTGTGGAAACACCGGTTTATTCCATTAAATCAACCATCATAGAAACGGACGGTAACGCCAGTGTAGCGATTATGCTTTCAAATCCGAAAACGGATGAACTTCTATGGTCGGGCATGCATATGGTGGCAGATGGCACCGCCGGGTATTTTGGCGTGCTGGGTGAAATGCTCAGGAATATCGGTGTGCAAGGTGATGAGACTATAGGGCAGGCTTTTGCCCGCTATCCGGTTTTTGAAGACAACCGCTACTGGGTGGGGCGGTATTTCTCCCACCTGTCAAATGAAGGTGCTGCGGCCACCGCCGAAAAAGCATGGCAGGCAATTTCTGTTGATCATCCGGATGACCCACTTGTTAATAGCGCCCACCGCGCCTTGAAGGCACGCTGGGAAAGTGTGAGCGAGGCACACCCATGGAAACCTGCAGAGACTGAAATTGGTTATGTTGGCATGGTTGACCGGGGCGCTATTGCTTTGTTCCGGGATGAAAACCCGGCACGGGCGATTGTTTTGCTGGAGGCCGCGCTGGCTATAGCACCGGGGGATCATTATGCACTGTCAGTGCTCGGCGAAGCAAAGCTGATGGCGGATGACCGCGTGGGCGGCATCGAGGCCTATAAAAAAGCCATCCGGCTGGCACCGTTTGCGCGTTCTTACGGTGCACGGCTTGCATCCATTGAAGCCCCTGCTGAATAGGCGTGGCAACTCACAGATAACGAGAAATTTCTAAAACCAGCCTTTCGGCCGCTTTCAGCATATTTACCGGACAGTTGTGCAAACAGTGTCTCAGTCTGCACTTGACCCTAAGCGGAAACAGTCGCTGTTAGTGGTTGAACTCTCTCCATACTCATATGGAAACTTGTTAGTTGCAGCTTTGGGTTGTCCGTGTTAGTCGACTCAAGTTAGCTTCCTATATTGGAGCGAGAGATTGGGGGATTTCAACAAACGCACGGGTATTTTTATCCCGAAAATCTCTAGTGGAATTGGGCCGTTGGTCCAGTGCGAGGAGCCGAAACATGATGTTTCTGTAGTCTCCTTTGTCGCTGCGGCTTCGGATGGTTCGTTGCGTACGAGAAAGTTGAAAAGGTATGGTGCAAATATTTAATATTCAGAGCATCGGCTGGGAACTACAAGGTCTCTCAACCGACGACCAAAGCCCAACGATCGGCGCTGCCGCTAACAGTGGCTACAAGCAAGTCGCTTATAAGGGAAGCACGACTGACGGCGATGACCACATAATCGGCACCGACGCAGACGAAAGCTTATACGGAGCAGCAGGCGACGATACGTTAGAAGGGGCTGCAGGCGATGACCGGCTGGAAGGCGGCGACGGTAACGACCTTCTCATTGGTGGTGACGGTGACGACATCCTGTATGGCGACGGCGATGACGATACGCTTTATGGCGGCGCCGGTACAGATAGCCTTATCGGTGGCGACGGCGACGACTTGCTAATATCGAATGGTGGTTCGGACTTTCTGTCTGGGTGGTGGGGCAACGATACGCTGGTAGCGAGTGGTGACGGCGATATTACATTTAACGGTGCTTTCGGTGACAATATATATGCCTTCGAGGAAGGGTTCACAGGATCTGTCAGGATAAGTTCAGACTATGCTAGTACCACAGATATCTTGGATTTGACAAACTTCGTCGATAATCTGGAGCGTCTGGAAATTGATTTCAGCTCCGGCATCACCATTTATGCGCTTGACGCGGACGGAGATCGTATTGCGTCAATCAACTTTGACGGTGGCACCTATGCGCCACAAATCAAATACGGCGACGACGTCTGGGACATAAAAAGTGCAGAAACCTCCGATGATATCTATTATGCGCTGGGCATCACCAGCAAGATCGTACACCGGATCCAAGGTACTCCTAATGATGATGTAATCATCGCAGGTACCAACGACACTGTCTATGCAGGCGACGGCGATGACGAGCTGAGAGCCGCCGGGGATCTTGTCGATCTATACGGTGATGAGGGCAATGACACTTTAAGCACGGGCGGCTTCAGTCAAACGAAGCTTTCTGGTGGTAACGGCAACGATCTTTTTGTCGTCGACTGGAACAACGACTCGGATACCGATTATTTCTGGACGACTCTCTTATTGGGGGAGGACGACGATCAAGGCCTTGGTGGCTCGGATACACTTGATCTGTCGGCACTCAGCACCAATGTTACGGATTTTATTTTCGAGTATCGGTTTGGCTTTGTCATCCGGGTTCTTGGCGAGAATGGAGATATAATCGGTTCTATTGCTCTTGAAAATTTCGAACCAGGCACTGATACGCAGCTTGATTTCATCAAAATCGGAGATGACGTCTTCAATATCGACGATACTGTCGTTGATCCATCGGCGCGAGGTTTCGCTCCTCAGATTAACAGCGACATTAGGTACCAAACATCCGATGCTGATGAAGTAATTCATAGTTACGGCCAAGATACTGTTTTTGGCTTAGGCGGAAACGACTATATATATTCCGGCGGCAATGATGAGCTATATGGTGGCGCTGGCGACGATACGCTTTCGTCCAACGGCCACACTGGCGTGAAGCTGGATGGAGGTCCAGGCGATGATGTGTTTGTCATCACCCCCTGGGACGAAGCCTCTGATTACGGCCCGATTGACGTGGCTGAGATAGACAGCTGGCGCGGGGATCTTGAAGGTGCAAACGGGGTTCTGGATTTATCGGCTTTCAGCCTGGATGACTATCAGTTCGAATTTACTAATGATTCTTCCAACATCGTCATTAAAATTATCCCCAATGACGGTTCAGCAATCGGTGAGGTTACGCTCGACGATGGCTTCCAGTATATTTCCACCTTGAAAATCGGCGATCAGGTTTGGGATCTTTCAGAGGTTAATCACACCGAAGAGCTCAACCTTCTTTTTGTAGATGGCCTATCTGGATACGATGCTATTCAACCGTTCGAAAGCGTATCGCTCAGTGGCGACGAGCTGATCGATGGCCTGTTGCAAGGGTCCCGGTATGTCGCGCATGATGGCGGTGACACTATTGACCTGACCTACAGCTTTGCAAATACCAATAGCTATTTTGTGGATGGCTATGGTGACGGCGAAGCGGATGGCATCACTTTCTCATATGGTGGCGAGAATATGGCGGCGTATTTATTCGATATGCTGTCTCGCTATACAAATCTGGCCTTCGATGAGGTAGGGGACCAGGGCGAGTTTGCAGGCATCATCCGTTTCTCCTATACGCAAGATCTCTCTGACGAGTTTGATGGCTGGGGCTACTTCCCGAACAACGGGCCTGAGGCCGGCGATATATGGCTAAACTCGGACACGGTCAGGACTTCAGAAATTTGGTTCGGGCAGCTATTGATGCATGAATTGGGGCACGCACTTGGGCTCAAACATCCGTTTGAGACAATTGGCCAATTTCCCCTCTTGCCCACTGAATTCGATGGTCTTGAACACACTGTCATGAGCTATTCTGTCTCTGCACAATACCCCACTGCTGTAGCCGCGAGTTTATATCCTCAAACTTTTATGGCGCTGGATATCAAGGCGCTTCAATATCTATACGGTATCGACACTATAACCACAGGCGGTGCGGACAAATACCATTTTTATCAGAACCAAAATAATTTTTTGACGATCTGGGACGCGGGTGGCAACGACACAATCAGTGTTGCAACCTACAGTACAGAGGCAGTTGCCATCGACCTGACACCTGGAACCTGGAGCGATATAGGCACCACTATAACTTATCAGCTAGAGTCAGGGAGCTATGCCGAACGAAGCCAAACTCTATACATCATGGACGACACCATTATCGAAAACGCTTTGGGCGGCGCGGGTGACGATACGCTGACCGGTAATGATGCCGATAATCGGTTGATAGGGATGGCTGGAAGTGATCTCGTTTTAGGCGGTGCCGGCGATGACATCATGTGGGCAGGCGCTGGGGATACGGGCGATGACAGCCTGTTTGGCGGTAGCGGACAGGATATTATAGGGGGCGGCGCCGGAGATGACCTCGTTGTTGGTAATTCTGGTGCAGACCAACTAATGGGTGGCGCAGGCAATGATACGCTTATCGCAGGAGACTGGTTAGACGACACAGCGCTCGCAAATGAAACGTCTGTAAATACGCTCTGGGCGGGGGACGGTGGTGATCTACTGTACGGCGCAAACGGAAACGATCTGTTGGGCGGTGGCTTGGGCGACGATACGATCTACGGCGCAGATGGAGCAGATGTAATTTTTGCAGGTAAATCTGGGACTGACTCTATTAACGGAGGTGCGGGTGATGACCTCGTTTTCGGCGGAAGCGATGATGACACAATCGAGGGCGGTTCCGGTGCTGATGAACTCTACGGTGGTTCAGGCAACGATACGATGATGGGGGGTGCCGGCTCTGATACGATGTACGGAGGTGCTGGAGCAGACCTCATGGACGGCGGTACTGGTAACGATATCCTTCGACCAGGTGGAGGTGCAGACACGCTTGTTTTTGTGCAAGGCCACGGGGCAGATATTATTGGCGGCTGGAATTCTTCCGAGGATGCCCTCGACTTAAGCGACGTGGAGACAGACTTCTTAGCTCTTTCCGATATTCAGGCTGCGGCTAGCGAAGCAAGCATAAATAACAACGAAGGTTTACTAATTGAAACGGGCGGTGGTGATAGTATCTTTTTGATCGGCCTCAACTTAGACGATTTGACAGCCATGTCGTTTATTCTTTAGTCCTTCGTTCCTCGTTTTGTTTTGCTGGGTTGGCCTAGTGTCCGCTTATGGAGAAAAGTGGACGCCGTAGCACCTATGTTGGTATGGCCGCTAAACGCCGGGATGCAGTTATTGATGATAGTATAACCATTGATCCGGGGATGCGACTCTAAGACGGGAACAAGCTTTTGTGATGATTGTTAGTCTGAATTTCCGGTCCGTTGCAGCTTCGACGGTGGTTGTTGGTGAGAACAATCTTTTAAATGGCATGCCATGTGTGAATAGGCTGTAGCGGCTGCTCTGCCTTGTTTTATATGTATGTTGGCTTTGGGAATGTGCCACACTTGTGTGCCTCATGCCGCCCCCTATGGATAAAACCATTGCTTTTTGAGGTAATAATAGGGCAGTATTGCTGACGTTATTTCTGAGATGAATATATGGAATTTGCCGGGCTGGCAGATGGCATGTGTCACACGCTGATAGATTTTGACAAATGGGGTTGGGTACTATGTCTGAATATGCACCACTGAAATTTCACGTTCCGCAGCCAACCGGAAGGCCGGGCGATGAACCAGACTTCACTGCCATTGAGATACCGGCAGCAGGCAGCGTGCGCCGCCCAGCCGTAGACAGCAAAGCCGCTGATATGAAAGAACTGGCATCCACAATGGTGCGTGTTCTTAACAGCAAAGGCGAAGCTGTTGGCCCGTGGGCTGAAGGCCTGGACGACGATATGCTGTTAAAGGGTCTTAAAAACATGATCCGCGTGCGCACCTATGACGAGCGCATGATGACCCTGCAGCGCCAGGGAAAAACATCCTTCTATGTGAAATGTACCGGCGAGGAAGCCATTGCCGTTGGGTTTCAGGGCGCGCTTTCAAAAGGCGACATGAACTTCCCCACCTACCGCCAGCAGGGTTTGCTACTGTCTACTGACTATTCGTTGCTGGATATGATTTGTCAGGTGCTTTCCAATTCGCGTGACCCCCTTAAGGGCCGCCAGCTGCCGATTATGTATTCATCCAAAGAGCACGGATTTTTCACAATTTCCGGCAATTTGGGTACGCAATTTGTGCAGGCTGTTGGCTGGGCGATGGCATCGGCGATTAAAGGCGATACCAAAATTGCAACTGGCTGGATCGGGGATGGATCTACAGCGGAAACGGATTTCCACGCGGCACTGGTGAATGCATCCGTGTACAAGCCGCCGGTGGTGCTGAATGTGGTGAATAACCAGTGGGCTATCTCTTCTTTCCGGGGTATGGCGGGTGGCAATCATGCCACCTTTGCCGAGCGCGCGCTGGGGTATGACATCCCGGCCTTGCGCGTTGACGGCAATGATTTCCTTGCCGTGCGTGCAGCCGCAAACTGGGCGGTGGAGCGTGCACGTATGGGCCACGGCCCTACCTTCATTGAATGGGTAACCTACCGCGTTGCACCCCATTCAACATCAGATGATCCAACACAGTACCGCCCGAAGGAAGAAAGCGCCGCGTGGCCGCTGGGTGATCCGCTGCTGCGCCTCAAGAACCACCTTATTGGCAGGGGCTTGTGGAGCGAAGAGCGTCAAATTCAGGCCGAGAGCGAATATAATGATGAAATTCGCGCGGCAACAAAAGAAGCTGAAACATACGGTGTGATGGGCTCAGGCTCCAGCTCTCGCGATATGTTTGACGATGTATATAAAGAAATGCCGCCGCACCTTCGGGAACAGCGCCAGAAGATGGGAGTTTAGATCATGCCGCAAATGTCCATGATTGAAGCCATCCGCGACGCGATGGATGTTAAATTGGGCCAGGACGATGATGTTGTGGTTTTCGGCGAAGATGTTGGCTATTTCGGTGGTGTTTTCCGTTGTACACATGGCTTGCAGGAAAAATACGGTACGAACCGTGTTTTTGATAGCCCGATTAACGAAAGCGGCATTGTTGGTACGGCCATTGGCATGGGTGCCTACGGCCTCAGGCCCTGCATAGAAATTCAGTTCGCGGATTATATCTATCCGGCTTACGACCAGATTGTATCCGAGGCCGCCCGCCTTCGACACCGGTCGAACAAGGATTTCACTGCGCCGCTTACCATTCGCACACCGTGCGGTGGGGGTATTTTTGGCGGCCAGACACACAGCCAAAGCCCGGAAGCGTTGTTTACGCACGTAGCAGGCATTAAAACCGTGATGCCGTCAAACCCGTATGACGCCAAAGGCCTGCTAATAGCGGCAATTGAAGACGATGATCCGGTTATCTTCTTTGAGCCAAAGCGCCTGTATAATGGCCCGTTTGATGGCCACCACGACCGGCCAGCCAGCAATTGGTCAAAGCATTTGCTCGGCGATGTGCCTGCGGGGCATTACACGGTACCTATTGGCAAGGCCTCTGTGTTTAGTGAAGGAAGTGATGTTACCATTCTTACCTACGGTACGATGGTATTTGTAGCGGAAGCTGCAAAAAAAGAGACCGGCATAGACGCTGAAATCATTGATCTGCGCTCGCTTATGCCGCTGGATGTTGAAACAATTGTTGAAAGCGTACAAAAAACCGGACGCTGTATGGTGCTGCATGAGGCAACACTTACATCCGGGTTTGGCGCTGAACTGGCCGCACAGGTGCAGGAACGCTGCTTCTACCACCTTGAAGCACCTGTGGTACGTGTAGCAGGCTACGACACCCCGTATCCACATGCGCAGGAATGGGATTATTTCCCGGGACCCGCCCGTGTTGGTAAAGAGCTTAAAGCCATGATGGAGGCCGTGTGATGGGTATTCATAAAATTCAGATGCCGGACGTGGGCGAAGGCATTACCGAAGCCGAAATTGTTGAATGGAATGTTAAACCCGGCGATGTGGTAAAAGAAGACGATGTGCTGGCGGCGGTAATGACCGACAAAGCCACCGTTGAAATCCCGTGCCCTGTTGATGGCACAGTGGTTGAGCTAACCGGCGAGATCGGCGAAATGACAGCCGTTGGGTCGGTGATTATTGCGCTGGAAGTGGCTGGTGAAGGTAATGAAGCAGATATTTCTGCCGCTGCCTCAGCCGCGCCTGCTAAAGCTGAAGCCGCTACACCAAAAGCGGAACCTGCACCAGCGCCGAAGCCTAAAGCCGCAGCTGTTGTAGCGCCGAAGGTGGCGATGGTTAACCGTCCAGCGAAAACTGCAGCACCCACTGGTGCACCGCGCGCTGCGGGTGAAAAACCGCTTGCCTCGCCTGCAGTTCGTAAACGCGCGATGGATGCGGGTGTAAAGCTGGCATATGTACACGGTACCGGCCCTGCGGGTCGTATCAGCCATGATGATTTGGACGCTTATATTTCCGGGGCTTCTGTGCCCATTGGTGATGCACGCAAAACGCCAAATACCCGCGTTGACGAGGTGAAGGTTATTGGTCTGCGCCGTAAAATTGCCCAGCGCATGCAGGATGCCAAGCAGCGTATTCCTCACATTACCTATGTGGAAGAAGTAGACGTTACTGAACTGGAAAAACTGCGCGAGCATCTGAACGCGAACCGTAAAGAACACCAGCCAAAACTAACCGTGTTGCCGTTCATTATGAAGGCCATGGTGATTGCGTTGAAAGATCACCCCAAGCTTTCCAGCCACTATGATGACGGCGCGGATATGCTGTATCAGTACGGCGCGGCGCACATTGGCATGGCGGCGCAAACACCGGGCGGCCTTATGGTGCCAGTAATAAAACACGCTGAAACCATGGATGTACACGGCCTTGCGCTGGAAACCAAACGATTGGCTGACGCGGCGCGCGACGGGTCGATCTCACGCGAGGAACTCACGGGTTCCACTATCACACTCACAAGCCTTGGCCGCATGGGCGGTGTGGTTTCAACGCCCGTTATTAACAGCCCTGAAGTTGCTATCGTGGGTGTGAACAAAATAGCTATTCGTCCTGTATGGCAGGACGGCGCTTTTATGCCGCGTAAAATGATGAACCTGTCATCATCTTTCGATCACCGCATTGTTGACGGCTGGGACGCTGCTGAATTTATCCAGCGTATCCGGGGCTTGCTGGAAAACCCTGCAACCTTGTTTATGGAGGGTTGATTTTGTCTTAGCCGCTTGTGCGGCATTCTGCGCCAGCCCTCACCCCCACCCGGCCACCCACGGGAGCATACTTATTGGGTGGTCGGGTGGGGGTGAGGGCCGGCGCAGACTTCGACCAGAAAAAATCAGCAGGCTGGTGCCGCCTCTTAATTGGAAAGACAGACTATGAAAACTATAGAATGTAATGTGCTTGTTCTTGGTGCTGGGCCGGGTGGTTATGTAGCTGCAATTAGGGCAGGGCAGCTTGGGCTGGATACCGTTATTGTGGACGGTCAAGCACCGGGCGGTACGTGCTTGAATGTGGGCTGTATTCCTTCAAAAGCACTAATCCACGCGGCGGACGAATTTGAAAAGGCCGTGCATAATACGAGTGACAATGTGCTTGGTATTAAGGCGGGTAAGCCCAGCCTTGATCTTGGGAAAACCATCAAGTGGAAAGACGGCATTGTTAAGCGCCTGAACACCGGCGTTGCGGGCTTGCTGAAAAAAAACAAGGTCAAGCTGTTGGTTGGCTGGGGCAAAATGATCGACGGTAAAACCTGCATCGTTGAAACCAGCGACGGCCCGGTTACGATCAACGCCAAGAATGTTGTTCTCGCCACTGGTAGTGTGCCGGTTGAAATTCCCAGCCTGCCATACGGCGGTGATGTGATCTCAAGCACCGAAGCACTGGCACTGAAAGAAGTGCCGAAAAAACTGGTGGTTATCGGCGGTGGCTATATTGGGCTGGAACTGGGCACAGCTTACGCCAAAATGGGCGCGAAAGTTACCGTTGTTGAAGCCATGGACAGCATCCTGTCGCTGTATGACGCTGACCTTACCAAACCTGTTGCTGCTTCGCTGAAGAAGCTCGGCATTGACGTGCTGCTGGGCACCAAAGCCAAAGGTCTTGCTGGTAAAGGTGATGGCCTTGTGGTTGAACTGCCCGACGGCAGCGAGCAAACTTTGGACGCCGATAAAATCCTCGTCACTGTTGGCAGGCGCGCCAAAACGGAAGGATTTGGCCTTGAAGGACTGGACCTCACCATGAATGGTGGTGTGGTGGCTATTGGTGACAAATGCCAAACATCTATGACCGGTGTTTATGCCATTGGTGACCTTACCGGCGAACCCATGTTGGCGCACCGGGCGATGGCACAGGGTGAAATGGTGGCGGAGATTATCGCGGGCGAAAATCGCACCTTTGATAAAGTATGTATCCCTGCTGTTTGCTTTACCGATCCTGAGATAGTAACGGCTGGCATGTCGCCGGTTGAGGCCAAAGATCTAGGCTATGAGACTAAAATCGGCACTTTCCCGTTTGCAGCCAATGGCCGCGCCATGACCATGGAGGCTGAACAGGGCTTTGTGCGTGTGGTTGCGCGCGCTGATAATCATTTGGTGCTGGGTATTCAGGCGGTTGGCAAAGGTATCTCCGAGCTTTCCGCCACCTTTGCGCTGGCGCTGGAAATGGGTGCGTGTTTGGAAGACATAGCAGGTACAATCCATGCCCACCCAACCCAGAGCGAAGGGTTTCAGGAAGCCGCTCTAAAGGCGCTTGGCCACGCCCTGCATATTTAGAACCAAGGACGAGATATGAAAGAAATTACAGGCATTAACCATGTAGGGCTACGGGTGAAAGACCTTGCTATAACAAGGGCTTTTTACGAAAAGCTTGGCTTTGAATTTATCGCAGGGCCGCTCGGCCCAGAGCCAGTGGCGATTATGGAACACCCCTCCGGCGCGAACATCAACTTTATTCTCAATGCCTCAAAAGAACAGAGTGTTAATTTACTGATGGACGTGCCTGAGAAACATACGGGCTTTACCCACGTTGCACTGGAAGTGGGCGATTTGGACGCTGTACAGACAAACCTTGCTGCGCTCGGCTTTCCGCTTTCTGGTGGTCCGATAACAACACCGGAAGGGGCTTCGTTTGTTTTTATTCGAGACCCAGACGGTAATGTGATCGAGTTCCACAAACCCGCTTAGATCAATCGAGCCTACCGGATGGATTTGTCTTCGCATGGGTCTTTACGTTGTCGAACTTTGAAGTGAACCCATCGGCCACCTTTTTTGAAGGTATAAAAGGTGAATATTGCAAATATATCCAGCACCGTTACGTAAGGCGGTGCAGGCACAATCTATTCCCACCCAACGCAAAGCGAAGGCTTTCAGGAAGCCGCCCTAAAAGCCCTAGGCCACGCCCTGCATATCTAGACACTTGGCTGCTATGCCGGGGCGACAATATCATGCCAAGGCATCAATAATGTCATACCGGGGCCTCACCCCGGTATCCACGAAATGATTGAAACATCGATATGCGTGTCAGGTGGGCCCCGCGGTCAAGCCATGGGGATGTCTCTTGAATTTCTGTTGGCTTTGGATTGTTGGTCAGTATTCCAGCGTTCGCAAATATCGAACAATGTGTCGCGTAAACTTGGTCTTTATATGTGCAGGCGGCAACGCTAGATGGAGGGGATTGATTTTCCCTTTACCCTCTGGAGACCACAATGATTTCAACCAAACAGTTTGCACTCGGTGCTGCTTTAGCGCTTGCCGCTTTTAGCCCTGCTGCATTAGCAAGTGACGTAGCTGCGCCTTCGGGCACGTATGCGATGGACCCAACCCACGCCAGCATCACATGGAAAGTGAACCATTTTGGTCTTTCCAATTATACCGCGCGCTTTACCAAATTTGATGTGAAGCTAAAACTTGATGTTGAGGATGTTTCCAAATCAACGGTAAGTGCATCTATTGACCCTGTTTCTGTGAGAACTGACCATCCTGCCGGGTCGGACTTTGATACTGAAATATCAAAGGATGTGAAATTTCTGAATGCTGCCAATTTCCCAACAATTGAATTTGTTTCAAAAATCATTGAGAAAACCGGCGAAAAAACAGCCCTTATTCACGGTGAAATAACCATGCTGGGTGTAACCAAGCCCCTGACACTTGCTGCAACGTTGAATGGTTCGATGGCCGCGCATCCTTACGCAAAGGTGCCTGCTATTGGTTTTCATGCAGAAGGCAGCCTGAAACGCTCCGGGTTTGGTTTTACCCACCTTATTCCCTATGTGGGCGATGATATAAGCTTTGTAATTGAAGCCGAATTCATCAAAGCTGATTAATCACAAAGCCTGGGGTCAGGACCTAAACAGGAAAAGCCATGCAGCAAACTGCCGACAATAAATATACAAAAGTTGCCATTTTTCTGCATTGGCTGATCGCTGTGATGATCATGGCCATGATGGCCGCCGGTATCTGGATGACCGGGGCCATTAAGGTGAAAGAAACACAGGCTGCGGCGTTTGATGTGTATCAGCTTCATAAATCCTTTGGGCTGGTGATACTGTTGCTGAGTATTTTTCGGCTAATGTGGCGGCTAACCCACCGTGCGCCGGCTATGCCAGGTACCATGCCCTTGTGGGAACGCGCCGCAGCACATGCCACCCACTGGCTGTTTTACGGCTTGATGATTTTTCTGCCCGTTAGTGGATGGTTGATGGTTTCTGCAAACCCTTGGGGCCTGCCAACAGTTTTCTTTGGCGTGGTTGATGTGCCCCATTTGCATGCACTTTCCAGCCTTGATCCTGCGGGTAAAGAGCTATGGGAAGGGCGTTTCAAAGAAATGCATGAGTTCATCGCGTTCGGCGGCATTGGACTGCTGTTGCTGCATATTGGCGCGGCACTGAAGCACCATTTTATTGCCCGTGATGATACATTTGTTCGTATGGCGCCTTTCCTGAAGGCCCACATAAACCGAGATGAGAAAAGCTGATGGTACGATTTTTAACTGTGTTGGTTACGGCCTTGAATTTGCTCGCTGTCCCGGCACACGCTGCTGATTGGCAGGTTGACCCAGCGGGCAGCAAAATACGCTTTGGCGGCACCCATATGGGCAATGGTTTTGAAGGTGTGTTCGAAAAATGGTCAGCGGAAATACTGTTTGACCCCGCCAACCTGAAAGCGGCACATGTTCGCGTGGTGGTGGCTACAGGGTCTGCTATAACCGGCAACAAGCTGTATGATGGCACGCTTGTGGCCAGTGACTGGTTTGATGTGGAAAATTTCCAGGAAGCCACGTTTGAAGCCACAGAATTTACGCAAAACAGCGAGGGCAATTACACCGCTGCAGGCACGCTAACAATCAAAGGCAAAAGCCAACCGCTGGCGTTTGATTTCATCCTTGATATTGTTGGTGGTGCCGCAACCATGACAGCGCGCCGCAGCCTTGACCGTATTGATCTGGGCTTGGGTGTGCAGTCAGACGCCACCGCAAGCTGGGTTTCTCGCGAAATAGACCTGAACATCATGCTAAAGGCCCAAGCACACTAAAGGACGAAGTACGCTAAAGGCAAAGGCGCGCTAAAAAGGTAATGCGTCCAGCCTGGCCGTTGCTGTGCCGCGCGCAGTAAGGTATACCTCAAGCGCAGAGCCTGAAACATAAAATCCGCCAATATCCACATCTGCCAATGCGCCGCTGAGGGTAAGCCCTTTGTAAGGGATTCCTGCTTTAAGCGCGGCATTTAGCTGTGGTTGCCATATATCAATCTGTGCGCCGTAATCATAGCTGAGCTGTGCCATAATTTCGGGTGTAAACTTGCTGTTCAGCCAGCTAACACCAGCTGCTTCCATCAGGTTAAGCGTGTCTGTGGTGGCGGTAACATCAACAATATTCAGGGTGCGGGTTTCCCGGTTTACAGACGGCATGAAGGTGAGATACAGCATGCCTTCCGCCAATAGGGTGTCATCCGATTCTGTGCCTTTCCCGGCTTTGAAATCAACAGCAGCAACAAGCGTTGCGCGGTTTTCGCCCTCAGCATTTTTGATGGTGGCACCGGTTAGGTCAATATTCGCTATATTCAGCCAGTGGCCGTCTTTTTTAATTGTACGCCCAGAAAGGCGGGCTTGTGCTTGTTTGTTCAGGTCAGCAAAGGCAGATGTAAGAGGTACCGACAGGGTGAAATCATCCTGATCTGCCTTCATTGCGAAAGCAGGCAATACGGGGGGCAGGGGCATAGGTGCTGGTATTTCGGGTTTGGTAAGCGATACAGATGTAGGCCCGCTAAAACCAAAGCCCAGCGCAACACGGCCTTCGCTTAGTTGGTGAATACCCTTGAAAAGCACCTGCCGGGGGTTAAGCGATATCCAGGCGTGGCCCGCCTTGATGGGGCTGCGGATACTGTGCCAGTGTTTTTGCAGGGTGGCTTTTAAATCCAGTTTGGCGAGCTGGCCTGCAAGCAGGCGGTCAAGCGCGCCAGTTACCTTACTTTCCTGTTTTTCCAACAGTTTTTCTACTTCCCCTTCAATGTTGATTTTAAAACGAATGGCCTTACCAAACAGGTCCATGCTCAGGTGCGGTTGGTTGGCAAGTGTTTGCGTTACATTGCTGCCAATTTCAATTTGGTAATTGTCGCCAACAACAAGCGCGATTAGGGCTTTTGCGTCCACATAAGCTGTGCTTTCGCCGCTTTCATGGGTTTTAATGCCTTTGCACTTCCCCTTTACCCTGAAGCCCAGGCAAATATCCTTGCGTCCAGTGGCGTCTATGCGCAGCGGCAAGGATACAAGAATGGCCCCGTCTGTGATTTCAAAAGAAGATTTCCCCCAGCGGCGTACCGTATATTCATAGCTCAGTGTAGCGCTTTCCTGCTTGCTGCCTGAATGCAACATTTCCCCGTCTGGGAAGTGCTTTTCAATCAGGCTGCCGAGTTCGGAAAAACCCACTTCAACGGGGATGATAAGGGTGCTATTTTCACGCAGGGGCTGGCTGAATAAGCCCGGCTGCGGCAGCGCAGGATTAATATGCACCGTCCCGGGCCACAAGGCATATATAGCAAGAAGCAATATGGTTCCGGTACCTAGTATTAAAGGCAGTCGCATGGGTGTCCTCTGGTGCTTCATTATTTCGAATTTGGTATACGCTGTTGGCTGAACCTACAGTGAATGCCCCCGATTGGTGGCAAATATATGGCAGTTGTACGATGGGCTTTGCGCAGCATGGTGCCGGGTGTTAGTGTGGAATCACCCATAACTCCCTGTAATTTCCAAGGCGATGTGCATAGAATGCCCTATACATATGAGTATCCCCATCCGGCGGTAACAACCGACATTGCAATTTTCACGGTGATAGATGATGCGCTCAAGGTGCTTTTGATCAAGCGCGGCGAAGAACCATTTAAAGGCGAGTGGGCGCTTCCGGGCGGTTTTTTGAAGATTGACGAAGGCCTTGATGCCTGCGCGCGGCGTGAACTGCAGGAAGAAACCGGGCTTGAGGGTGTGTATCTGGAGCAGCTTTATACCTACGGTGCAGTGAACCGTGATCCGCGCGAGCGTATTTTAACTGTGGCCTACTTTGCTCTTATTTCCCTAAGTGGACAGCAAGTGCAAGCGGGGGACGATGCCGCAGAAGCCCTGTGGTTTGAGGTGGACGCTTTGCCAGCCCTGGCCTGTGACCACGATGAAATTCTGGCGCTTGCAACCGAACGACTGGCGGCAAAAATGGCCTATTCAACGGTGGGTCTTCAATTGATGCCCGATGAATTCACCCTTTCAAAGCTGATGCGGGTTTACGAACTGGCCGGTAGAAAATCGCTGGATAAACGTAATTTTCGTAAATGGATATTAGGGCTGAATCTGCTGGAGGAAACCGGCAGAAAATGGTCTGGTGGTCCGCACCGGCCCGCCTTGTTGTACCGGGTGAAAGACAAGAGCCGCGTTGAAATTGTACGAAAATAAGCTATCCTTATTCTTGTGGGTGGGACCACCGGGGTTATGGGCAGTAGGGTCTTGAGGGGGACACAGGAAATGACGAGCGATAAATTTGATATTATTGTTTTTGGCGCGACAAGTTTTGTCGGTGAAATTCTTTGTAAATATATGGTGGCTGAATACGGCGTGGGCGATGAAATTCGCTGGGCTGCGGCGGGGCGGTCGCTGGAAAAGCTGGATGCGTTGAAAACTACGTTGGGGCCAAGCGCTAAAAATCTGGAACTTATTGTTGCTGACGCTGCGAGCGAACATTCCTTGCGAGAAATGGCTGAGCGTGCAGATGTGATTATTTCAACCGTTGGTCCGTATGCGCTGTACGGTGAACCTTTGGTGAAAGTATGTGCAGAAACGGGCACAGATTACTGTGACCTTACGGGCGAAGTACAGTGGTCGCGCCTGATGGGTGAAAAATACGGTGATACGGCTAAAAAGTCCGGCGCGCGTATTGTGCATAGCTGCGGCTTTGACAGTATCCCCTCTGATCTGGGGGTACATTTTCTGCAAAATCAGGCACAGGCAAAGTATGGTACCCCTTGCACAAGCGTTAAAATGGGCGTGAAGGCGATGAAAGGCGGCATGTCGGGCGGGACGGTGGCGAGCTTGTTGAACGTGGTGAAAGAAGCACAGGATAAACCCGAACTAAAAAAAGAACTGGCTGATCCCTATTCGTTGTGTGGGCGTGAGCATGGCTTTACTGCGCACCAGCGTAGCGTAAGTTTTGCCACATTCGACAAAGATTTTGAAACATGGGTGGCGCCCTTCATTATGGCGGGCATCAATACCCGCGTTGTACACCAAAGCAACGCGCTTTCCGGCAAGGCTTACGGCGAACATTTTTGCTACGATGAAGCCATGTTTATGCAAGGCCGCATGCAGGCCACGCTGGCATCGCTGGGTATGGGGGCGTTTATGGGCTTGTCGGCAATGGCGCCCACTCGGGCGCTGCTGGAAAAATTCGCACTGCCAAAGCCGGGCGAAGGCCCTACACCGCAACAGCAGCAAAACGGCTTTTTTGACTTGCGCTTCAGGGGCGTAACCGAGGCAGGTGAGCTGATGCAGGTGAAAGTAACGGGTGATCGTGACCCGGGCTATGGTTCTACCGCCAAAATGCTGTCACAGGCCGCCATTTGCCTTGCGAAAGACAAAAGCGAAACAGGTGATGAAGGCGGTTTCCTTACACCTGCCACCGCTATGGGCGATGCACTGATAGCCCGCTTGACCAAGCTGGCAGGTCTGACCTTTGAGGTGATTTAGGGCCTGCTTCTAATCGAAAGGTGTGAGAGGAGGCAGTGGGATTTTATCTTGATACTTTACAGTTGAGACCCACTTGCAATGTGCCTAAATACCAATTCAGGAAATGCTGTTTGAAATATTTTATTTCCGAAAGCCTTTCGGGCGTACAATAGCGAGAATTTACGCCTTTCTGGTTATTAACGATTTTTTTTGACATCATACCGCCGGGCTGACAGTTTACAGCATCCTGGAACAGTTTTTTACGGCTAAAGCATTGAAATTTTTGGATATATGAACCAAATGACGCAAAAAATTGGACGATGGTTTCTGCCGGGCTTTTTACTGGTGTCCAGCATTACTTTGCTTGTTATTGGTGTTCCCCGGTTTTTAGCGGAACTCATGCTGGTGCCCGGAACGCCGATATACGAGCGTGTTTCAAAAGGCGAGCAAGTGAGCGACGAAGACCTCAAGGTTTTGGAAGACAGCCGGTTGCAGGCGCTTGAATTTGTTGAATTGCCAAAAGCCTATACTGATCTTGGTACATCTTATCTGGTTCGGGCGCAGCGCACAGATTCTGCTAAAGAAAGACTGGAATATGCGCGGCGCTCTATTGAAGTAACCACCAAAGGCTTAAACCTTGCGCCGCTAAATACATTCGCCTGGCTACGGCTTGCCTCTGCCAATATTTTGTTGGGAGATCAATATTCCAAAAAGGCAGTGGAGGGATGGAGAACATCTGTTGCTACAGCGCGCTTCGAACCCTTTCTTTTGGTACAACGCCTACACATTGGAATAATGCTCTATAACGCGATGGAGCCCGCAGACATTGAGGTGTTGAAAGAACAGTTTCAATTAACCTACAGGTGGAACAAACACCACCTGCGCGCCTATTCAAGGCAGATGAAGCTCAATGAATGGATGGTCTTTCTGGCCGGGGAAAATGCCGAGCAGGCAGCGTTTTTTTAAAAATGATATCTATTTGGTCATTTTTCTGACTATCGGATTTACCCTGTCCGCATAGCCTGCAAATACCAGTTGAGGAAATGCTGTTCGAAATATTCCATTTCCGAAAGCCTTCCGGGCGTATAATAGCGGGAATTTACGCCTTTCTGGTTATTAACGATTATCTCTTCGTCGGCCTTGATGGTTACATCCCACAGCCAAGTTAGTTTTTCTTTGTCATAATCTTTGCCTTCCACGGCATCAGAACGCACAAACCAGTATAGATCCCCCACGCAAGTGTCTGGCCCGGAGGGGGTGAAGCGGTAGCCCAGCATATGGTCATCGTAAATCAGGAAATAGGTGAGCGGCCCCAGCATAAATTCAGATGCTGCCCCGTCGTAGCCTGATAGCTTTCCCAGTAACGGCGCAAGGCCTTGCGCATCAATGCTACCTGTTTGTGCGCCCGGTAACAGGGGATTGCGACCATACTGGTAGCCTTCAATGCCCGGTTCGGCCAGATCAAAATAGGCGCTGCTTTCTTTCAGTTTTGTTTTGGTCTCGGGGGTGTTTGCATCAAGGCTTGCTGCATAGCGCGTGTGATGGGCTTTGAATTTGGCAGGCGTTCCGGCCATCGCGTGGATTTTGGCAAATTCCTGGTGTGACGGCGCGCAGTGGTAACATTCCTGATAATTTTCCACCGCAAGTTTCCAGTTGGCATCAATGGCGTAGCTTTGGTGGTGCGCTACTTTCATATGCTCGAAACCAAACAGGTCAAATACATCCGCCAGATCATCATACATGGGATCAAGGGAAAGCGGTTCGTCGGCCAGGCTGATGAATATCAACCCGCCAACCAGCGACACTTTCACAGGGTGCAGGCCATTTTCGGCTTTATCAAAATCATCCGCCATTTGGCGTGCGCCCATCAATGTGCCATCCAAGCCATATGTCCATGCATGGTAGGGGCACACCAATGCTTTGGTGGTGCCCTGTTTTTCAAGACATATGTGTGACCCCCGGTGGCGGCAAACATTCATGTGGGCCTTCACATCACCAGCGTTTGTGCGCACAATTATGATGCTTTCCATATCAAATTCGAACAGGAAGTAATCGCCTACATTCGGAATTTGCGATGTATGGCCCGCCATAATCCAGTGCTTATGGAAAATATGTTCAAGCTCGGCGCGGTATACCTCAGGGCTTTTATAAAAATCCTGTTCCAGTGACCAGCTATGTTGATAATCCTCAAGCAGGGCCGCAAGCGGTTTAAAGGGGCTGGTGGGTGTATCGGGTTTTTTCTTATCAGCGCTCATAGGGTATCTCTGTTCTTATAGTGGTGCCGGATGGGGATATGGTGATTGACATCGTTGTACAGTTGTACAATAAGGGGCGCAAGTCAAACCTTCTGTGTGAGAGCGAAACAAACCATGACCCTTGATGCAATCATTATCGGTGGCGGCCATAACGGCCTTGTGTGTGCAAATTATCTGGCTGCTGGCGGCTTGAAAGTGCGTGTGCTGGAACGGCGCAGCGTTGTAGGCGGGGCCGCAGTTACAGAAGAGTTTCACCCCGGTTTTAAAAATTCAGTGGCCTCTTACACGGTCAGTCTGCTGAACCCCAAGGTGATTGCTGATCTGGAACTCCATAGCCATGGGTTAAAAATTCTTGAGCGCAAGGTGAATAACCTTTGGCCTAATAAAGAAGGTAATTTCATTGCTTTCCCGGTGGGTAGCAAAGCGCTGTATGACGAGATCGCGCTGTTTTCAAAACATGATGCTGACGCGCTGGAACGGTACGGCCGCGATATTGAAATGGTGGCCGAGCTTATCCGTAGTTTTCTGCTGGAAACCCCGCCGAATGTGGGCGGCGGTATCCGTGACCTGATTAAGGCTGCGGGCTTTGCTAACCGGATGCGCAAACTGCCAATTGAAGACGAACGCACCGTGATGGATATATTCACCAAAAGCGTGGCAGATTTCCTCGGTATGTATTTTGAAAATGACTATGTGAAAGGTGCTTTTGCCTTTGACGGTGTTGTTGGCAATTACGCCGATACCGGCATGCCCGGCACGGCCTATGTTTTGATGCACCACGCGTTCGGCGAAGTGAACGGCAAAAAAGGTGTATGGGGGCACGCGGTTGGCGGCATGGGGGCTATCACGCAGGCAATGGCCAAATCCGCGATGGCCAAGGGTGTTGAAATTCAGACAGATGCTGCAGTTGCGCGTGTTCTGGTGGAAAATGGCAAAGCTGTGGGCGTAGAGCTGGAAAGCGGCGAGGTGGTGCGTGCGCGCATTGTTGCTGCCAATGTGAACCCCAGCTTGCTCTATAATAAAATGGTGGATGAGGGCGATATGCCCGCTGATTTCAGCCGTCGCATGAAGCATTATAAAAATGGATCAGGCACCTTCCGCATGAATGTGGCGCTTAGTGAACTGCCAAAGTTCACCTGTTTGGAAAACCAGCAGCGCGGCGGGGCTGACCACCTTACGGGCGGTATCGTAATAGCACCCACCATGGGTTACCTCGATCAAGCGTACCGCGATTCAAAAGAACACGGTTGGTCAAAAGCACCGATTGTTGAAATGCTGATCCCCTCCACCTTGGATGATACGCTCGCGCCTGAAGGCCAGCATGTGGCCAGCTTGTTCTGCCAGCAATTTGACCCGGATGTTGACTGGGATACGCACCGCGAAACAGCGGCTGACCAGATTATTGACTGCGTTGAGCAGTATGCGCCGGGCTTTAAAGCCAGCGTGCTGGGACGGCAAATTTTTAGCCCGCTTGATTTGGAGCGCATCTTTGGCCTTACCAAGGGCGATATTATGCACGGGAATTTAAGTTTGGATCAGATGTTCAGCGCGCGGCCAATGTTGGGCCACGGTAATTACCGTGCGCCGATCAAGGGGCTATATATGTGCGGGGCAGGCACGCACCCCGGCGGCGGCGTAACCGGCGCACCTGGCCATAATGCCGCCAAGGAAATTCTGAGAGATCATTAGATGCTGTCTATAGAGAAGCTACAAACCTATAGATAAAGGTGCGGGAAGCTCGTACAGTAGGGAACCTGCAAATCAACCCTGTGACTAGGTCAGAGGTGGTTAAAGATATATATAATTATATGCTGTCCGCAAATATCTGCAGGAAAGATGCTCCTTGAAGGTGAACCTAAATTGCCTTCTGAAATAGTTTCTTAATTACAGGTTATGCCCCAATGTCTGAAGCCCTAGATACATCATCACCTGAACTGTTCACCGAAGCGTTCGTGATATTGCGCCCGAAAGATGCTGAAGTCGCTCACTCAAAGATCTCGGATAAATTTCACGTACTTCATTTCCTGCCAGGCAGTTGCATTATAATTCGAGGCAATACAGAAATTCTGGACCGCCTTCAAAATTGGGACGGTGTGGTTTTAGCGACGACGAAACGTATCCCTGAGGCGGAGACAAAAGGCTTCGATGGCCCTGTTTTGCACAATATCCGGGTCTGGAATGCTGGGTTCAGCGAGAAGCAGCGGATCGGCGAAGGTCTGCCTTGGGACGTTGAAGGTTTTTCATCCCCATAATAATTTTCAAGTTGTAAAATGCTGCATAACGTGTACTTTACGTCCTTATAGATGTATTTAAGCGCTCTGCCTAGGCAAGAGTTAGGTCTACGGCAGCATTCGAAAAAGGGGGCGATCGATGACTGCAGATATACCAACAACCGAGAAAATTTTCCCAATGGGCAGCGTGCCAAAGATTACTGGTGTCTGTCACCATTATGGCAACAGCATCACAATTTGTGACGTTGGGCCCGGTACGGAGCAGGGAAAGGCTCCAGAATTTAAACCAGAGCCCGCTAAGCTGGATGACGCCGGGCGGATCGGCATGGCGGCCTTCAACTTGAGGCACTCGGAAGCCTTTCGGGCTGCGAAGGAAAATCGTCCATATGACAATGTGGGGTGGGATAAAGGAGCCGATGATGGATTATTGCCACCTAATCCTCCTGAGGATATTAAACAGCAACTTGTCAAGGCCAGTGGGCTTGCAGGTGCCGCGCCTGCCGCTGGCGCAACGCCTACCAGTCAACGTCTTACAGGTAAGGTTGCTGTGGGTGTGGTTATTGTCTCAGGGCCCGGCAATTTGGCGTTCAGTGCAGCGGAAATCACGAAAGTACATGCAGAAGTACAGCACGGTTTATCCTGGCTCGGGTGTCAGGCTGGCGTAGCAGCACCAGTCCAGTTTTTTCATGACAATCAAGAGGTGACTCTCACGTTGCCGGATGATCCAAATGGCAATGACAAGGAAGGTTATTGGCGCAATCCCGCCATGCAGAAATTAGGATATCCTAATGTGAATGCCTATGCTGAGCATTTACGGACAACCCTTAATACAGATTGGACCTATGTCGCCTTCTTTATGAAATACTCACAAACGCATTTTGCTTATGCCTATATGGGAGGCGCCTATTTGTGTATGCAATATGCGAATGATGGCTGGGGGCCAGACAATATAGACCGGGTATTTGCCCATGAAACGGGTCACATTTTCAACGCGCCCGACGAGTACAGCGGCGCAAATTGTAATTGCACCTCAACATACGGCATTTATGGCGTAAAGAACCTGAATTGCGAGACCTGTGCCCCGGGCGGCAGTGTGGATTGCATTATGAAAGGAAACTCCTGGGCGATGTGTGCGTACACGCCGTGGCATTTGGGTTATTTGGACGTTTCGAATGTGAACATTGCATCAGTCCAATTCAGCAATGTCTATTTAAGAATGGATGGTAACGGTGTAACAAGCCCTACCGGCCCCGGTGGCGGGACCGTGAACTGTCAGTATACTGCCGGCCCGTGGGAAAAATTCAATATCCATCTGAACTCCGATGGCGTCTTCTCACTGGAATCTGTTCAATTCCCCGATGTCTATTTAAGAATGGATGGTAATGGTGTAACAAGCCCTACAGGCCCTGGTGGCGGCACTGTAAATTGCCAATATACTGCTGGTCCATGGGAGAAATACCGTCTTGCGCCGCAGAGTAGCGGGAAGGTTGCTATTGCGTCAGTTCAATTCCCCAATGTTTATTTAAGAATGGATGGTAGCGGTGTAACAAGCCCTACAGGCCCTGGTGGCGGTACTGTAAATTGCCAGTATGGTGTGGGTCCATGGGAGCAATTCGTGATATCGCCCGCTTGAATTTGGCAAGTGTTAGGTATTTGAAGGCAGGGTATATTTAATTGACGTGAACGGGTTGTTTTGTCAGTGCAGGTATTCCTGCTGCCTGTGCTGGGGATTGGCTAATCAGAATTAAAAACTAAGCTTGGCGCAGCAGCAGGCCGGTGGTGGCTTCAACAAAACTGTAAACAATTTGCAGCCCTTCATTGGGCGAGAATGTTTCAGGGTCGAGGCACCATTCCAGCCACATGCCATCCAAAAGTGCATTAATGCCAATGGCCTGCATGCGAATATGCACACCGTTCACAGGTTTTCCTGCCTGAGCGTATGCGCCCGATAACATATGTTCCAGCGCGCTTACATAGCGCCGGTAGGTTTCTTTGTGGATATGGTGCAGGGCAGGTTCGCTAAGGGTGAGCGCCCAGAAAGAAAGCCACACCTTCAGCAGTTTTGGTTCCAGATTGTCTGTATCAAAGGTAGCGGTGATGAAGGTACGCAGAGCCTCAAGAGGCTGGCCTTCTTTGCCCTTTGTGCGGGCTTCAAATATATCGAGGAAATTTTTCGCCAGATATTTGTAGCTTTCGGCAATCAGTTCTTCTTTGCCCTTGAAATAATGGGTCAGCAAGCCCGGCGCTACACCTGCGATGGTTGCTATTTGGCGCACTGTCGTTGCTTTATATCCATGTTCAGCGAGTGACCATATGGCGGCATCAATGAAAAGCTGCCGTTTATCATCATTGTTTGTGTTTACGCTGAAATTATTCACATTATTTCCAGTGGGTGAATGTAAAGGTGTAATTGTACAACTGTACAATGTTTACCCGAGGCCGTAAAGCGCCTTGTGTACGTAACCCAGCTATTGGTGTGTTGCATCTTATAGGGATCGTTATACTGAATCCATTTGATGTGATCCTGCACGAGCGCCAATTTTAGGGGGGTGGGTAGTCAGTTAATCATTGATCACCTCTTTCGCGGCGCCAAAAGCACTAACAGCAGCCGGAAATCCACAATATACGCTACTATGTAAGAGTACCTCTTTGATCTCGTTTGATGTGCAGCCATTGTTGAGCGCGCCGCGCACATGACCTTTGAGTTCCGAATTGGCGCGCAGGGCTGTCAGGAAGGCGATTGTTATGAGACTCTTGTCCCGCCGGGACAATGCGCCCTCGCGGGCCCATGTGCTGCCCCAGCCGTTTTCGCAAACGAAATCCTGTAACTCCTTGTCAAAATCAGACGCGTTTTCGAATGCCCGGTCAACAAAGTGGTCGCCCATCACTTGGCGGCGAATATCTTCACCTTTGGTGCGTTTGTCTGATGTCATAATTACCTCAATGGTTTGCGTTACATTATGGGTTAAGGGGCCAATCGACCCTGTCGAGGTAGATTAGAGCCTTGCCATCGCAGATCAGATTGCCGTCATCTGTGTGGCACGTTGTCCTGAGGTCAATAAGCTTTTTTTCAGGCCTGAGCTTTAAAATTTCAACGCTGGCAATCAATTTGGTACCTACCGGCGCCTCCCGGTGGAAACATGTATCCTGTTTGAGATACATCGTGCCAGGCCCAGGCAGTTCAACACCTAACAAGTAAGAAAACATGCCGCCGATCAAAGGCTCAGGCACAGTCATATTGCCATGAGCGCAAGCCCCACCCATTTTCAGATATGCACGGATATCTAAATTGTTGAAAGTCCGTGATACGGTTTCTTTGTCGCCAATATTCATAAATTATTTTCCAAAGGTTGTGCGAATGTCGCCTCTATGAAGCAAGTTTCTGTACCCGTGGTGGTGTCGGTGGCACGCATTAAAAGTTCGGCCTTACCCTCATTGACGCGCATAACTTCGGCGGTAAAGGCAATGGGCCGACCAACATAAGTAGGCGCTGGAAAAATAACCGATTGAGCAAGTTGTCGGCCCCCGGGCACCAGTTTGTCGGCGAGCCCGCGCAGGATGGTGCAAAGAAATAAACCATGGGCCACGGTGCCGCCGAAGCGGGTAGTTGCGGCAAACTCGGGGTCTACATGGATGGGGTTGTCGTCCAGGCTCAACTCTGCGAAAGCATTGAAGTCATCTTGTGTCAGCGTGCGTGTAATCACTGTGTTTCTGAGCATGGCTCAATCCTTACCTGATAAAAGGAGATGTTTTTGGATCTTGCCAGCGGCAGTGCGCGGGAAAT
>Ga0316204_10003662_pt1 | contig 29923 bp, 26 predicted proteins | sample 6monrhotite_MG_2_FD_205661 | JGI IMG/M metagenome (GOLD analysis project Ga0316204, IMG submission 205661) | Microbial mat bacterial communities from mineral coupon in-situ incubated in ocean water Damariscotta River, Maine, United States -... | ecosystem: Environmental > Aquatic > Marine >...
CAACGCCGAGAACCGAGAGATTTGAAACGCTCCGGGGACTTCTTGCGGGTCGTCATGACCGACCATTGTCACCCCACCCATGCCCTCGATCCCGCGACTTCGACGGCTGCCACCCGGACGGACACCGACCGGGGTACCGCCGGTCGAGTCGTCGGTCGCGTAGAGGGACAGCCCTCCGATATCGAGCCACCGATCGACGAGCAACGTGGCGCCACTGGCTCGGTAGACGCGGTCCAGGTCCACTCGATCGATATGGCCCCAGTGTTCCCAGTTTCCGAGGGTCGCCACCACCTGGGCCCCAGTTCTCGTGAGTTCGGCACAAAGCTCTGCGAGGGCGGGGGCGTGGTCGAGTGAATCGATCAGATCCCCGGTGAGAACCACGAGCTGAGGGGATGCCTCCTGAATCGCCCGGAGGATCTCCGTCTCGACTCGGCCAAGCACGGTTAGGTGGGTGTCGGTGATCTGCGCGACTGTGAAGCCATGGAGCGACTTCGGTAGCGACTCAACCAGCACCTGAGCCCGGTGCACGTCGAGCCAGGCGGGCTCGATCGCGAGGGCATCGACTGTCGCGGCGACGGCAAGAGCCCCGGCTCCGGCCAGAACACGGCGACGCGTGAGGTGCTCCCGTATCGCCACAGAGTATGAGCGATACCACGAGGCCGGGCGGAAACTGACCGTTTGGTCGGCGACGTCTGGAACGGTGACCCGCTGGACGAGATGCCAGCTGACCCGACGGCTGAATCTGACAACCGAGATCAGAACATGACGATGGTCCAAACGGGGCCGCGAGCCGGCAACCTCCGTCCCCCTCATTTGGAGCACACTGGCGTTCGTTGTAGATAGTGCGCAGCGTGATAGCTTTTCGCACTCTATGAATCCCTATTCGTCTCCGGTCGCAGAGGGTCCTCCACGTGCGCGAGCCGCTGCGGACCAGGATGATGTCGTCACGCCGCGGATCCTGGCGGCGATGAAACAGACGCGGCCATGGGTCACGCTCATGGCCGTTCTGGGCTTCATCGGCACCGGATTCATGGTTCTCGGTGGCATCGCAGTTGTGCTGGTCGCGCCCGCAGGTCTTCCCGGTGGACGTGCACTCGGCCTCATCTACCTCATCGGAGCAGCCATGTACGGTGTGGGGTCGACACTGCTGTACCGCTACCGGTCGTCCATCGCGTCCATCGAGCGAGGCTATGGGCTCGAGGCGCTCGAGAATGCACTCGAACACCAGAAGTCGTTCTGGCGCTTCATCGGGATCACCACCGCGGTCGTTCTCGGGATCTACGTGCTTGGCATTGTCGCCGCCGTCGTTGTGGGTGGAATGGCGGCGATGTGACGCCGGAGCCTCGGGGTCCTCGGCGCGGCTCCGCAGCCCTCGTTTCCTGATGGGCGGCGGCACAAGCCCGCCGGTCGAGTGGCGTCTACGGGACGCGAGTCAGTGTCACCTCGGGCAGGTACTCCAGCTCGCCGGACACGGCGTCGAGTCGCTCGCGGGCGAAGAGCACTGTGTCCCCGTCGTCTTGAAGGAAGAAGTCGTGGTTGTAGCGGTCGGTGTCTGGCTCCTCGATGTACGAGTATGCAAGCGTCGGCGACCCGCCATGGATCTCGAAGTAGTCCAGAGCCTTGGCTTCGAGCGCATCGCCGAGCGAGAGATTCGAAGTCTCCACACCCGCCTCGTACTCCGCGAGAATGATGTCGCCCAAAGCGAACGTCACGGCGACCCCATCGGTCGGACTCTCGCGCCACTGCCCTACCAGTTCTGCGGGGACCACGATGCTGTCGGTGCCGCCGTCGCCCGGGTCGAAGATCGAGGTGTCGAGTCGGGGCGCTGCGGGAACGTCGACCGAGACGTGGTCGGACTCGGTGATGCGAATGGCCTCCCGCAGCTCGTGAAGGTCTGGCTGCTGCTCCATCCAGTGCACCTTCTGCAGAGCAAGCGGGTCGTCACCAGTCAGCGCGGGAATGTCCGAGGCAGGCAACATGACGTAGGTGGTCCACGTCTCGGCGTAGTCCTCATCGCCGTCGTCCCGCTCGGCGTAGCTTGTCACAAAGTCCCCGGTGAGGATCGGCGAGCCGTCCTCAGGGTAGCCGTCACCGGGGCCCTGCACATCGGGGAACGTGTCCAGGAACAAGAACCACGATCCGTCGACGAGACCACGAAGGTGCCCGAATTCGTGCACGAGGCTCCAGTCGAACGTGCCGCGTCGGGGCTCGAGCGGGGCGCACGGGTCGTCCTGATTGAGGGCGAACGTCTCCACGCTGAACCCGATCTTCAGACCCAGGCGCGTGGTGGTGACGTTTCCGCTGCGGTTGAAGTACGCAACCGGGTCGGTGTCCAAAGAGATGTCGAGCTGTACGAGGTCGAGCAGCTGGTTCTGTGGAATGCGAAGCATGACCTCCTGCCACAGCCGGAGTCCGCCCTCCGCCGCCGCCACGTCGGTGACGTGTTTGCCGATGAGGTCGTGCCCGTCGACCTCGAACGTCGCGACAACGTCGGGTTCGTCGGCGTAGGCAAGCGATGGGTTGTCGGGGATGTTGCTCAGCAGCAGCAGGGGCGGGGGGACACAGCCGGTCGGGGGGTCCGTGTCGCCGCCTGACCCGCCGCTCTCGTCGTCACCTCCCGTGCTCGCACCGTCGTCGGAGTCGGTGCTGGAGCCCGTGCTTCCGCTGCTGTCGTCGACTCCGCCGCTGGCCGAATCGCCTTCGGTCTCGCCAGCCATGGTGGTGGCAGAGTCGGCATCGGTGGCCTCCGACTCGCCACACGCGACGAGGAGACCGAACAACGGAAGTAGGAGACGGGCTGGTTTGGAAGCGTTCATCGTGGCTTGTCGGGGCGAAAACCCTCGTTGCACCCCCTCATCGCCGGCCGGGTGGCGTTGCGTCAGTCTTTCTTGCGGAAACTCAGCACTGCTCCGAGACATTGACCAGGCCCGGGGCGCTGGCCAAATCACATCGTTCAGTTTGCCGTAAAGCCGTGCGGATCGTGCCCCGGTGACTTAGAAAGGGCCACGCACCCGATGTCTGATTCGTGCATGAAAATCGTCTTGGTGACGCCTGAGATTCCGTACAACACGGGCGCGATCGGGCGCACTTGTGTGGCGCTGAACTTGGAGCTGATCCTCATCAAGCCGTACGGTTTCTCGCTCGACGAGAAGGCGGTCCGCCGCTCGGGGCAGGACTACTGGAAGCACGTCCGGCTCTGCGAATACGACAGCTGGCAAGCCTTCGTAGACGACCGCATGCCGACGCGCGAGCGCCTGTACTTCTTCGAGGAGCATGGCGCCCAGAGCGTTTACGCTCCCGACTATCAGCAGGACGCCTACTTGGTGTTTGGCTGCGAATCCAAGGGCCTGCCAGAGACCGTCTTGGGTGGCATGGACGACCGCGTGTTCCATCTGCCGATGCGCAACCCGCTTGTCCGGTCGCTCAACTTGGCAAACGTCGCCACCGCGGTGATCTATCAAGCGATGCGCACCCAGCTCGGCGGTTGAACCCTGCGGGCCGGCCGAGCAAGGCGACAGGGTCAAGCCCGGCGGAGAATGACGCTGCCCACGGAGTAGCCCGCACCAAACGAGCACAGCACGCCGATCGCACCTTCCTGCAGGTCCTTCTGATGCAGGTGGAACGCGATGATGGATCCTGCGCTGCTGGTGTTGGCGTACTCGTCTAGGACGACGGGGACTTCCTCGGCGCTTGGCTCTCGGCCCAGGACGCGCTTGGAGATGAACACGTTCATGGTCAGGTTGGCTTGATGAAGCCACAGCCGGTCCACGTTCTCGACCGGGATGTCGGCCGCAGCAAGGTGATCGGTGATCTGCGTGGCGACCATCGGACACACCTCCTTGAACACCTTGCGACCCTGCTGGTGGAACAGCTTGTTGGGGTCACTGGGCGAGGAGCCGTCGTGTCGGTCCAAGAAGCCGGCGTCGTTGCGTACGTTGCTGGAGAAGGACGTCTGCAGGCGCGAGTCGAGGATCTGCCACGCCGGCTTGCCGCGCGCGTCGTCCTCGGACTCGAGAACGACGGCCGTGCACACGTCGCCAAAGATGAAGTGGCAGTCGCGGTCGCGGAAGTTGAGGTGCCCGCTGCAGATCTCGGGGTTCACCATCAGGACACGGCGCGCGTTGCCTGCGGTGATCGCTGCGGTCGCGTTCTGAATCCCGAACGTCGCCGATGAGCACGCGACGTTCATGTCGTACGCGAAGCCGTTGATGCCCAGTGCCTGTTGAACCTCGATCGCGATCGCCGGATAGGCACGCTGGTAGTTCGAGCAGGCAACGATCACGCAGTCGATGTCGGAGGGCTCCAGGCCTGCGGCGCTCAGGGCTTCGCGGGCGGCGGCGACGGCCATCTCGCACTGCACCGACTGCTCGTCCTGACTCCGCTGTGGCAGGTCGGGTGCGAGTCGCTCGGGATCCAGGATCCCGGTCTTGTTCATGACGTACCGGCTGCGAATCCCAGACGCCTTGACGATGAATTCCGGGCTGGACTCCGCCAGCGGCTCCTGTGCGGTACCCTCGCGTCGCTTGTTTTCTGTCGCGACGTAGGCGTTGAACGCAGTGACCAGCTCCTCGTTGGAGATCGAGTGGGGAGGGGTAAAGAGTCCGGTCCCGGTGATGAACACGCTGCCCATAGATCCGGCACGCTAGCAGGCTGTGCGGCGCGTTGTGCATCGTCCTAGCGCGAAACGTGTTGCACGGTTGCAGCCGGTCGCAGGGGGTCCGAGCTTTCTCACTTCCGCGAGCTGAGCGCGGGATCGAGACTCGCAGGAAAGCGTGCTCAGAGCGCCGCGAAGGGGAGTGGGGCATGTTCCGCAGGCGCGGCCGCGTCGCGTTTTCCAGGCCAGAACCTGTCGGCGGGAAGGGCGTGATGGGCATTCGCGCGCGGTGAGGGATTTCCCGACTTCGGACATTGCGCGAATCGATGGCCACCCTCCCATGTCATGCACCGACTTGGCTCACCGCGTGTCGCCGCGTCGGCTTGCACAGTCGCGCCCGAGAACGGTGAAATCGTCAGTCAGGGTGTCCACCCTGTCCCTGCGTGACGTTCCCATTTCGAATACCCAGGGGCCGGCGCTACCGTCGTGCGGACCGCGATGACAGCCTCCTCGACCTCCACCATCCCCTGTTCCCTCTGCCGGACCCCAATCGATCCGCAGACCGCACTATACGGCGACAACGGTCGGGTCTGCGAGGCGTGTGGCAGCCGCTCGGACATGGCGGACCGCATCATTCGCTCATGCCGGGGGTTGGCGTTCAGCGCTCTGGGAACCGCTGCAGTCTCGTGGTTTCTCAACCCGCTCTTGCTGGTCACACTCGGAGCGTTCTCCACCGCCATTGTCGCCGTGAAGCCGTACTTCAGTGACGACCCCGACGAGCGGGAAGCGCTTCGCAACCATCCGCTCGCGATGGTCGTGGGGATCTTGGCGATGGTACTCGCCGGGATTCCGGTGCTGCTGCGGTTCGTCGTGCTGTAGGGCCCGGATGCACCGCCCGACGCGGGAGCGTGACTTCGTCACTATTGAGCTACGAAACGAGCCCGCCTACGCGGCGACACGAAGTCACCGCGCAAGCGCGCCCGTCGGCGTCCCTGTCAGCGTTTTCTGCCGCGTTTGGCTTGCATCGTGGTGCGGATCAGCTTGCTGAACTTGCGCTCGTGCGCGCGGCGTTCGTGCTCCGCTAACTGGTGAGCCGTGCCGCGTTGCTCGTTTTGGAGCCCAAGCCACGAGTCCACGCGACGTGGGTCCACCTCCCCGCGTTCAATCCCCGCTGCGATCGCACAGTCGGGCTCCCCGTCGTGGTGGCAATTCCCGAAACGGCAGTCGCGGGCCCGCTCGACGAGGTCGGCGAAGGTTCGCTCGACACCCTCCGCATCCCCCCACAGGCCGACTTCGCGGAGGCCCGGCGTGTCGATGATGAGCAGCGCTCGGCCCGGGATCTCGAATAGCTCGCGATGGCTCGTCGTGTGGCGACCTTTGCCGTGCGCATCGCTGGTCGCTCCGGTGGGCATCGTCTCTCCCCCACTGAGGTGATTGAGCAGCGTGGACTTGCCGACCCCTGAGGAGCCGACCAAGGCAAGCGTCTTGGCCCAGTCGTGGGGTTGGTCCAAGACTTCGTCGAGTTCGTCGCACCCGATTCCATCGAGCACGTCGAGCACGATGACCGAGACGCCGAGTGCGACCTCGCGGGCTGCCGCAAGCCGAGCTTCGCGTTCGTCTTCGTCGATGAGACCCGCCTTGGTCAGCACGACGACCGGTCGCGCCCCGCCTGCATGGACCAAGCTGAGCCACCGCTCGAGTCTGGGGAGTCGGAAGTCGCGATCGAGGCCCATGCACACCAGAACGAGGTCGACGTTGGCCGCGAGCACTTGCGCTCGGTGGGTGGTATCGGCCGCACGACGGGTGAGGGCGGTGAAGCGAGGCAGCACCGAGCCCACGCTGAGCTCGCCGCGTTGGATTCGTGTGAGGACCCAGTCGCCGACCACGGGCGGTTCTTTGCGTCTGACGCGCTTGGGCGTGCGGGCGTGCACCTCTCCGGTCGCGCCCCAAAGCGTGCAGCCGTCGGCGTCGACCCGGACGACGCGCAGAACCTCTGTGTCGTCGTCGGCCGTGGCTTGAAGCCTCGCGTCTTCGACATGGGGACCGAAGCCCAGGCCAGCGAGAGGGTGGAAGGAAGGGGTGTTGTTGTTGTCGGAAGTGTTCATGAGCGTCACCAAGCCCGAGCGCATGCAGGACGTGGCGAGGACGACACACGGTCGCGCTCGGGCCAGGCCACGTCCCAGGCTCGCGGGTCGCACGGCGATGGCCATGCGACGGCTGCGTCGGCGCACTCGGACTGGGCGGAACCACAACCGAGCACACGACCCGAGACGGGAGGCATGGCTCAACTTGTTTCGGTTCCGCGCGCACGAGCGCGCTGGATCAGGCGACGACGATCATGAGAAGTGAGGATGACGCGCGCAGGACGTGGTCGCAAGGAACCCCGCCCGCGTGGCCGACCCAACGCCATTGTTGCGTGATCGTCGCGGAGCCGCCTCTGAGCACATCTGTGACCCGGGCCGATCCCTGGCGAGACGGCCGAGACCCCCTGAGGTACGGTCGCCGCCGATGTCGGACGCGCCGCGCACCCGGATCAACAAGTATCTCAGCGAGGTGGGCTACTGCTCGCGCCGGGCAGCAGACAAGCTGATCGAGCAGGGGCGCGTCACCATCAACGGCAAGGTCCCGGAGATGGGGACCAAGATCGGCCCTCAGGACGCCGTAGCCGTGGACGGAATCGCAGTTTCGCCTGAGGCGAAGGCGCACAAGCGCGTCTACCTGGCGTTCAACAAGCCCGTGGGAATTGTCTGCACGACCGACACTCGGGTCGAGCCGGACAACATCATCGACTACATCAACTACCCCTCCCGGATCTTCCCGATCGGGCGGCTCGACAAGATGAGCCAGGGGCTGATCTTCCTCACCGACGACGGTGACATCGTCAACAAGATCCTGCGGGCGCGGAACAACCACGAGAAGGAGTACATCGTTACGGTCAACAGGCCCGTGACGGCCGAGTTCGTGAAGCGAATGGGCGCAGGCGTGCCAATCCTCGAGACGGTGACCAAGCCGTGCAAGGTCGAGAAGCTGAGCAAGAACGTGTTTCGCATCGTTCTGCAGCAGGGACTCAACCGCCAAATCCGGCGGATGTGTGAGTACCTCGACTACCGCGTGGCCAAGCTCGAGCGCATCCGGATCATGAACATCAAGCTGGATGTCCCGGTCGGGCAATGGCGCGACTTCACCGACAAGGAGCTGGCCGAGCTGTTTCGACTTTGTGAGGCATCCGTCAAGACCTACGACGGGCCTGCCTGAAGCGCATCATTTGCCGGGATCCGGCGACACAGAGGTGCCACATCTGGGGGGCAGACCATGGATGTGAAAGAGATCATGACCACGACCCTGGTGACCGCTTCGGTGAACGACACCGTGGGGCACGCGTTGCGTCTGCTCGAGGACCAGGAGATCCGGCACCTGCCGATCGTCAATGGGACGAAGCTTGTGGGCATGGTGAGCGACCGCGACCTCCGCGAGTATCGGCTGCCGTTGCTGGTCGAGCTGAATGAGCCCAAGCGCGCCGACGCGATGCTGAAGACCCCGCTCTTCGAGCTGATGAAGGAAGCGGTGCTGGCGTTGGAGACTCACGAGACGCTGGTCCACGCGATCGACCTGATGCTCCAATATGGCGTCGGCGCTGCGCCAGTGGTAGAGCGCGACAGTGATGACCTCGTTGGCATCGTCAGCTATGTCGATGTACTGCGAGCGCTGCGACCGATCGCCGCCGGCGACGAGTGAGCCTGCCTGCGGGGGCCCGCGGTGATCGTCTTGCTGAACAAGCCCTTTGGGGTCCTCAGCCAGTTCACGACGCAGGAGGGACATCGCACCCTCGCCGACTTCGTTGACGTGCCCAATGTCTACGCGGCCGGGCGTCTCGACAAGGACTCTGAAGGTCTGCTGGTCTTGACGGACGACGGCAGACTTCAGCATGAGATCGCTTCACCCAAGGCACGCAGCAAGCTGCCGAAGACCTACTGGGTGCAGGTGGAACGGGTGCCGGACGAGGCTGCGCTGGACGCTCTGCGAGGCGGCGTCCAGCTCAAGGATGGCCGAACCCGACCCGCCAAGGTCCGACGATTGGACCCGCCGCAGCTGTGGCCACGCGAGCCCCCGATTCGAGAACGAAAGTCGATCCCAACTTCGTGGCTGGAGGTCGTGCTGACTGAGGGTCGCAACCGTCAGGTGCGGCGGATGACCGCCCACGTTGGGTTTCCGACGCTTCGGTTGGTGCGTCACGCGATCGGTCCGTGGACTGTCGACGGCCTGGAACCAGGAGCCTGGCGCGAAGCGGACTCGGCCCGGCTCGGCTGACCGCGACAAGCGGCCCAACGCCCGGTGATGAGGGAAAACGCCGAGAATTTCGGCAGGTCGCGCGGGCTCGCTACGGTCAAGCCTATGGCATGGATGCTTGGTGTTCCGTTTGTGATCGCTCTGGGCTCGGTTGCGACCCAGCCAGTGCTGGATGAAGACGTCTCTGCAGATGCTGAGGCAGACGCGACGGCGGATGTCGGAGCGACCGCAGATGCGCAGACGGATGTGTCCGCAGACGCTGATGCGGCCACAGACTGGGAGGCCGCCAGCCTCGACGCCGATACCGATGAGGACCTGTCCGCCGACACGTCCACGGAGTCGGATTCCGGCACCGTGACCGGTTCGCTGAGCACGTCGACCGCGTCCGATGACGAGCTCGCACCGATCTCCGCCGCGTCCGAGGATCGCGGCGGCGGCGGCATCGACCCGTTCGACGGGCGACTCGGCGTCGGCGCGATCCGTACGATCGCGGGACTCAACGGCATCAACCTGCGCTACTTCGTGACCGACAACCTCGCGATCGGTGGAAGCGCTGGCGTTGCGCTGTTCAGCTACAAGGAGAACGACCCCGAATCGACCGACATCTGTCCCGGCGATGACTGCCAGCTGGAGGACAACCGAACGGTCGCGTTCATGGCGTTCAACATCGAAGCTTTGTACTTCCTGCACCTGGGCCGTGAGGCGGGCGCGCTTCCGTTCCGCGCCGACTTCGGGTTCGGTGGACGGTTCGGCGTGATGACCTCGGCCAATGCGTCGGACGTGGAGGACAACCTCGATGACCCGACCGAGCTGCACGTCGAGATCCCGATCGTGTTCCAGCTGATGTTCGGCAACAACTTCGCGCTCTCACCGGAGCTGGGCATGGACTTCAGGATCATCCCTGGAAGCCGCGAAGAGGGGGACGACAACCCGGGCGTCAACGGGTCCGGCCTCGGCGGGTTTGGGGCGGTAGGGGGTCCTGGCTTTGGCTGGGATCTGACGCCAGGCGTCGGCCTCTTCGGCGGCGCTTCGATGCACTACTACTTCTAGGCGGGTTCGCCCGATCGCTGCAACGGGGTGTTCCGAGAGACGGGGCACTCCGTTTTTCGTTGCGATGGGTCGCTGATTCGCAGCCGCGTCGGCAAGATGCCCAGACCCGCGAGCCGTCCGCTCACGTTGCCGCTGCAGCCCGTCGCTTCACTTCAATGCGACCGGCAAGCCAGGCGACGACCAAGTACAGCGGGAGCTCAACGTACATCCATGTTGGGAGCTCCAGCTGCATCATGTTCATGACTCCGCCGGCCAGGGTGAGCACGCCGATGATCAAGGCGAGGACCATGGGTTTCGATGCGCCGAGCCGGGCGGCGGTCCACCCACCGACGAACGACTGGCCGAGGTGCGCTGCCAGAACGAGGATGAAAGCAGTCGCCGGTAGCGGAGCGATGTAGGCGTTCATCTGGACCGGGTCGTTCATGTCGATACCCGCGGGCATCGGGAACAGGACGTAGGCATTGATCATGATCAAGGCCATGTTTGTGACCATGCCAGCTGCGAGACCGGCGAAAACGGCGAGGACGTTGCGAATCATGGGCGGAGCTCCGAGACGACTTCCCAGGCGTACCACGGTGGGAACGCCACCAGCTCGCGAAGGACCAAGACGTGGCGACGTCTTCGATCGAGACGATCGAGACCATCTACGGCAACTTCATCCCGCAGGGCTGACTGCAGACGCGGGTCTGCTCAGCCCCACTGGGGGTTGTGTCTGGGTCTTGTGCGCCCCGGGTATCCCCGCGCGGCTTCGGCGTTGTATCTCAGTGTGGCGCGGCCCCGAGCCGATACGCTTGGACCATGCGGAGTTCACTGCTCGCCTCGGCTCTCGTTCTCGCAACCCTTGCGGGGTGCAATTCGAGTGAAGGGGACTCCGGTTCGTTTCAGACCGGGACCGGCGGGACCCCGCCTGGGACCGATGCGGCGACCGCTGGGGCGTCGCAAACCGGGAGCACCGACCCCGGATCCACGTCGGGTTCCACGGCAGGCCCTGACGATGACAGCGGGGACGCGATCTTCGACATCGGCAACGGCACCGGCACCGGAACCGTCGAGGCCTGCGGGGAGCCGGAGGAGAACCCGATCTACGTGTTCACACGTGGCCTGGAGACGGGTGCTGCCACTTCGATTCAGGCGTTCGACCCTCAGACGCTGACGTTCACCCCCGTCGTTGCCTCGATCGAGTGTGACGGTGTTGGGGCGGACTGGGGAGCCTCCTCGATGGCCGTCGACCGCGACCGAGGGGCGTGGATCACATGGGCCGCCGCGCACGACGGCGCGGGGGATCCCGCGTACAAGCGGATCGACCGGGTGGACTTGGACACGGGAGCTTGCGATGTCGACGTTGCGGCCCTCCCGACGACCGAGAACTGGGGAAGTCCGTTGGGGATGGCGTATGTCTCGGACGGCCCGCGCAGCGGAAACGAGACCCTGTACTTCGTGGACACCGGCACGTTCCTGCATACGATCGGTAGCGCGAGCAGCTTCGGCCGGTGGTGGACCCTCGGCCCCGAAGGAAGGACCTTCTCCGGAGTGGAGCTGACCGGCAGCGGCGACGGTCGCATGTTTAGCCTGATCATGAACTACACCGGCCCGTTCGACTTCGAGTGTACGGCCCGCAATCCTTGCCCACCGACGCTCCGGCTCGCAGAGGTCGACAAGAGCGATGCGACCGCGCTCTCCATGGTGGACTTGGAGGGCATCGACGCGTTCGGCATCGACCCCGGAGGCTTTGCGTTTGCCTACTGGGGCGGGCACATCTGGGTCTTCATCTCACGCGACTTCGGCCCCACGGAGGTCTTCGACCACGACCCCGAGACCCAGACGACCACGCGGGTGGTGGAAGATGGAGTCCTCGGAGTTGTTGGGGCAGGGGTCTCGACCTGCGCACCACTGCTCTTGCCCGAAGGGTGAACGGACGGGGTGCGCCCCTACTCCCGAAAACGAACGTGGAAGTGGTTGGCGTGGCCACGCCAGTGCCGAATCACACCTTGCGCCGCGGCGGATCCGCGAGGGTACTGGAACAGCTCCGCCAGCCGGTCCTTGGGGATGCCCTCGCGCTTGGCGTGTTCGTACAGCAGCCGCTGCAAGCCGTAGTCGACGAAGATGTAGCGGACGCGCTCGGTGCCGAGGAACGCGTCCACGAGCGCCCACGAGCGGACGACGTCGAGCCGCCCGGCGGTGGCGGTGACGAAGCGTTTGACGTCGGCGGCGTCGCCTTGGAGCACGTAGCCCACGTCCACGTCGCGGCCGTCCTGGTGCGAGAGGTGCGGAGGGAAGGGCCCGCCGGATCTCTTGCTGATGTCTCCTACGTGGATCGCCGGCCCGCCGAGCCCTCGGTCGAGATACCGCTTGGCCGCGGTCTGGATCGCGGTGACCGTACGTGGGGTTCCCCAGGCGTTGTCGGGCCTCTTGACGACGTAGCCTGGCCCCGGCTGAAGCTGCCCCGCCTCGTCCATCGAGTTCACCCGCGCATCAAAGTCCACGAAGTCGGGATAGAAGACCTCGCGACCCGTCATCGCCACGGGCTCCTCGGGGAAGTCGAGCCGCTCTTCGGACTCTTCGCGGCGAAACACGATCGCGTCGCGCTGGATCGCCGTGATCTCGACCCCCGGTCGAACGGAGTCGCCCACAGCGTAGGTGGTGATGCTCGACCGCTCCTCGTCTTGCACGGTGGCCCGAGAGCGCGCCGGGTCTTCACCGACCATGGTGGCCATCAGCACCAGCGGCAGGTCGGTGGGCGTGATCGCGGGGACCTCGTCGGCTTGAACGGGAACGACTGAAGGGGTCCCGAGATCGGGTGTCGGGACCTCGGGGGCCTCTTGTGCAGTAGACGCGGGCGCAGGCTCTGACTGCCCACATGCGACCAGCAGCACGACGAGCAAGAGCGACAGCCTCACACCATCATGGTGCGTCATTCGTTGGCGAGACGCGAGGAACTCAGCGCCGCTCGAGCACGCTCGCGCCCGTCGCACCGTCACAGACGTGGCCACCAGCACCGTCCACGTACGCGAATCGCTGTCCGTCTCGAGACCAGCTCGTGTCGTGCAGCCCGTTGGCCTTGCGGACCCAAACTCGGGCGTTGCGCTTGGTGTCGATCATCGTCAAGTGAACGTCGGTGGAGGTCCACTCGTTGCGGTGCTTCTGGACCACGACGCTGTGCTCTCCGGTCGCCGTCGGGGTGGTGCCGACGATCTCGACCGGGCGCAGGTGGAGGGCGGCCATCTCGTGACCCAGGCCGGCCATCCAATCGGTGCTCTCCCAACCCCGAGGCTTGCCACCCTCGGGCCAGGCCGTTCGTTCGGGGGCCTTGACGGCTTGCAGCGAGCCCAGTTTTCCCGCCTCGACCTTCAGGACCTGTAGAGGCTCCGAGGGCCGACTCGATGCTAGTACGACATAGCCGCCGTCGTCTGTCGGCCGCCAGCCTGCGCTCTCGATCCCCCAGACCACGGGCATCGAGACGGTGTCGAGCACAGTGTCGCCCTCGACCTCGCGGAGCTGCACGTGGCCCTTGCCGTTCATCGTCACGAGATGATCGTCGCCCGCGAAGGCGAGCAGGCGCGGGGTTCCCTTGGTGGGCGCGAGCCGGCGCTCGTCACCGGTGCCGTCCACCGACTGGAGGATGATCTCCTCCGCGGTACCCCATGCCACGGTCGTTCCATTGGGGCTCAGGGCGACCGCACGGGCGCCCAACGATTCGTGTTGCACGACCTCGCGCGCTTGCCCGTCGATGCTTTGAACCCGGAGCGCATCTCCCCACGCGACCGCGTGAACACCTCCGCGTATGCTCGTGTGCATGAGCGAGAACTCGTCCGATCCGTCGTAGGAGACCGTGTCGGCGACCACGGGGGGCAGCAAGGTACGGTCGGCGCCCGGCTCCCACGGAACTGCGGCGTCGAAGGGGAGGCGGAGTGCTCGACCGGACCCGGTCTCGGCGATGATCTGGTCCTTCAGGGGATGCACCCGAGGCCGGAAACGCGTATCCGACTCGGCCACCAGCATGCGCCGCGTGCCGTCTTGCAGGTCGACCACCTCGATCTCGAAGCGGCCTTTCTTGGGGAAGGGTTTTTGCATCGCCGTCGCATAGCGGCCGTCGTCGCTCATCCCGATGTCGTTGCGGTTGGGGCTCTGATCGATGGCGAGGGTGTGGGGTTCGCCCACCAGCTTCAACGAGTCATCGGTCACCTCCAGCCGCTGCATGCGAACCGGCGCGAACTGGACAACGGCGGCATGGGTCTTGCCCTTCGCGTCTTGGCCAACCCGGAGCTGCCACGGGATGACCCCGTGTTCGTCGAGTTCCGCCAAGACCTTGCCGTGTGCATTCCATAGCCGCACCCGGTGATCCACGCCGAGCGCGAGGACCCGTGTGCCCCCGTTCAACACGTGGATCTCAAACATCGGATCGACCGGAGGAAGGTCGAACGCAGTTACCCAGCGCGCGCCGCCCTCGGCGAGCGCGATGCGGGCGACGTGGGCTCCGCCGCTGGTGTCGATGAACGCGGCGAGGAAGCCAGACTCGGTCGCGGCGAGCGACATCCACAACGGTTCCTCGACGGGCAGTGCCCATGGAGAGGCGTCCGGGCCGAACGAGGTCCACAGCCGAACACCCCCGGCGACATCCAGGGTGAGCGCGGCGTCTGCATCGGGAGCGAGCACCACCTCGTGCATCGAGGCCCCGTGGGGCGTAGACACGAGTGCGACCGAAGGCATGGGGGCTGTCGGCGGACTCGCGGTCGTCGTCGTGGCGGGGGTGTCGACCGGGGGTGTGGGCTGGGTGCCTGGGCCACCGGTTCCGGTCTCGGCGACGTTGTTGACGCAGCCGGCTGCAATCAGAGCGAAGGAGGTCAGGAGTCGAGCGTTCATCACAGGGTCTCCAGGTAGGCGACGAGGTCGTGGGCTTGGTTTGACGTCAGCTCGGAGAAGTCGGCCATGTCGTGCACGCTGCCCTTGTTGGTGACCAGCGCCCACAGATCGACTGCGCTTCCGTCGTGGTAGTAGGGCGCCGTATGGGCCAACCCCAGCAGGGACGGGGTGTCCGTCTCTTCGAGGCCCCAGGCGTCGAAAGGGTACTGGTTGCCGTCGGCCATCGCCTCGCCGGCATGGCAGCTGCTGCACTCGAGCGTGCCTTCGAAGAGCGCCTTGCCGCGTTGGACGGCGGAGGCATTGGCGACCGTTGGGCGGGTTGCTGTGGGAAGCCACTGAACGTAAGCGGCGAGGTCCTCGCGTTGGCTGGAACTCAAGGACGAGCCGCCGAGTCGTTCGATCGTGTGTTTGAAGCTCGCGTTCAAGGTGCCGTCGAGGCCGCCCCACTTGTAGGGCTCGGTCCCGCCTACGCGCCCGGCCAGCATCGGGGTCTGAAGGATGGCACCGCCGAGGCGCCAGCTCAGCCCGTCTTGTCGGCCCTCGGGGTGGCACGAGGCGCAGGCCATCGTGCCGCTATCGGAGATCTGGCTCGACTCTCCACGACGAAACAGCTCCGCGCCGCGCTCGACGGACTCACCCCGCTTCGACGCGGCAAGCTCGGGGCCTACCGACACCGCGGACTCGGTGTGCCAGGGCTTGTCCTCCAGCTTCAGTTCATCCGGTCGTACCCGGACCAGCTTGCGGCTGAGTTCGCAGTGCACCCACAACGTGTCGCCGTCCACGACCATGCCGTCCGCACCGCAGGCGCCCGGCCCGGTGTCCCTGCGCCGATGCATGCGCCAGGAGCTGTAAGCCGATGGAAGCGAGACGTCGGAGATGCCCACGATGTCGTCGTCCCCGTAGCCCGCGACGTAGAGCCGGTCCGCGCTCGCGTCGTACGCCATCGCTCGTGGCTGGTGCACGTGTCGTAGCTGCGACACTTGCACCTTGGCTTGACCGGCTTTGCGGGGAGAGATCACCGCGAGTCGGTGGTCGATGGGAGGGACCGCCTGAGGTCCGCCACCGTAGCTATCCTGCATACCGCGGGAGGGAATCCGTTTCATCTGCGGGGTCGCAACCTGGTGGGGCGCAACAACCTGGCCGTGCCCCACGTAGGCGACCGAAAAGACGTTGCGCGCGTGTCGGCGACCTTGGTCGGTCGGCACCGAGAATCGACTGCGTGCCTCGGAAATGGTTGCAACCGGCACCTTCTCATCGCTCCAATCGTCGAATTCCATTTCCACCTTCACGTGGTCGCGGGGATCGAGCGCATGCCAGCGCACCGTCTCGCCTTGGGTGTCGAGAAACACCTCCGCCAGCGCGCCTGAGCTCAGAAACCCCACCGTGGCGCGGGTGCCATCGGCCGATACCGCGACCCCGCGGGGCTCGGCCCGAAGCTCGACCGACCACTCCGGTTTCATGGTCTTCGTATCGATGGCGACAAGACGGTGGTCCGCGACGCTGGTGACGTAGACCGTGGCGCCGTCCGGGGAGAGGCCCAATCCGTACGGCTCGGCCACGGTCGCGCTTGTGTCTTCCCGAAGGCCGTGACTGTTGGATGTGTCGAGCCGGACCAGTCGGTTGCCAGCTCGGTCCGCGACGAAACTCAGAGCGCCACCATCGGTCACCAGCTCGCCCAACACGCCCGTAAACTCGAGCGTTGCCACCGCGGCGCCATCACGGTCGGCTCGAATCACCGCCGCCGCATTGCGTTCGGCGACGAGCAGTCCGTGCTGATCCAGGACGACCGTGCCTCCGTGGTGCCCCACGTGCGGCATGTCGGTGGGAATGGTGACCGCACCGTTGCGCGCGCTCATTGAGCCGAGCGCGCCGAGGTCCCGCGATGCCGAGTAGTCGTGGGCTTGTGCTGCGCCCACCGCCCCCGCCACCAAGAGCAAACCCGTCACGCTTCCCGCCCAAGTCGGTCCATGCATCGCAGCGTGAATGCGCGAGCGGCGGGACCGCATTCCCGGCTCCGGGTGGATGGGATGGAATCACGCCGGTCGAGCCCACAGGCGCGCTGGACCTACGTGCCCAACGGCTGCAGGCCCACGGGAAGACTGCTTGGATGTTGCCGGCCTGAGCCTCGCAGTCCGAAGCTCAGCTTGCGGCGCCGACGGCCGTGAGGAGCTCGTCGTCGGGCTGGTCGAACTCGATTGCGAGCTTGTAGGGCCACAGGCCACCGGGGTCGTTGGCGTTGGGCTCTTGACGAACGACGCGGCCCTGTACGAGGCGCGGGGAGCCGGATTCGGGGTCGACGTGCAGGGACACATGGACCTCACTGCCGAGCTCGAGCCGACGGCGCGCAGCGAGCAAGATGCCTTTGGCGCTCACGTCCTTGGCCACCGCCGTGTTGCGGCGCTCGCCATGGCGCATCCGAACTGGAAACCAGGTCTTCACGCGGCGCGAGCGGCGGTTTTCGGCGGTCATGCGCACAGTGTAGGACACTTGGTCACCATTCGCCACCAGGGGAGGCCGACACCCGCCAAAGGCGGCCCACGGTCCGCTTTGCGGGCGATCTGCGTCGAGCGAGCGGGGACCGACGCTCAACCGGGGCGGCCCGGCTGAAGCGGGACATAGGCGGAGCGACTTGGGGGCCGTTTGGGTAGTGGCTACAAGATGAGCTCGATCCCGACGGCGGCCAGAGTCGTGCCCGCACCTTCAAGAGAGATTTTCAGGCCCTTGACCCGATTGTTCTGGAGGTCGAGACACAGCCGTGTCGCGGTGCTCATGTCGCAGCGGGTCAGGTCGGAACGATGGAAGATCGCTCGGTCCAGATCACAGCCATCGAAGCTGGACCCCGTGAGGGTTGCTTCTCCGAAGTCTGTCTCGTTGAACTTGCAGTCCTTGAACGTGGTCTGCGGGAGGTGGAGTCCGAAGAACGACGAGTAGCTGAGGTTGCACTCGGTGAACTCGAACTCCAGCGCGAACACGTGGCAGTTGGAGAACATGACTCCGCGGATCCGGCACTCGAGGAAGTTCGCAGCCCGAAATCTCGTGCCGTTGACCTTGCAGTTGGAGAACTCGCAACGGGTCCATGAGCAGTCATCGAACACGGCCTCGGCGAGATCTGAATCCGTGAACTTGCAGTCGACGAACTCGCAGGCATCGAACGAGCACTTGCGAAGATCGACTTCGGTGAAATCCTCTTTGGTGAAGACTTCGGAGTCCCACTCGGTAGCAGGTTGTGGTGTTGGCATCTCGGCTCTCGCTGCGGCGGTCGTTATAGAATCGCAGTGCTCGAATGTCCAGTGTCGTAGCCTCCGATTCAACCAACGCAAAAGCGACCCCGTGGTGCTGCGGCGCACCAGCGGAGTCGCTGTCCTCCCTGACTTCAGGGAGATCCTCGCAGCGGACTACAAAGAGATGGACCAGGTGGTCAGGCTGCCGGAGTCGAGGCGGGCCGAGTCGATGACCTCGAGGGTCCACTCACCACCGCGATCCGTGCCTTCGAAGGCCGAGGTGTCGAGCTCGAGCTCGAGGTTGTCTTGGCCGCCGCCGGTGCGCGCGTGCAGGACCTCGACCACGTCGCCGTGGACCAGCCGGACCGTGAGGTCGCCGCGCCAGGTGTGCTCGACGGAGACCTTGACGCTGAGTGTACCGACCGTGCCTTCAGCGTCGACCTCGAGGGTCTGGCTGATGCCCGCATCGTCGTTGTCGGGGATCTCGATCGACACCTCGGAGCTGAAGGTCTGCAGCTCGCCGGGGTCGATGGGATCGACGGGGTCGACGGGGTCGACGATGACCTCGGGGACGTCGGAGACGTAGGCGCGACCGAACTCGTCGACGTAGTCCATCGACAGCCAGCCGTATCCAGCGCCTGCAGGGTGGTCGACGCCGAAGCCTTCGGTGCCCCAGCTGTTCTTGAACAGGTAGAAGCCCTGCTCCATGACCGGGTTGCCATCGGCGTCGAGGACGGTGTTGCCTTCGCCGTCGACGCGCGGGAACTCGAGGTCGAGGTCCCATCCGAGGATGAGGATGGAGTGACCGGCCGGACTCTCGCGGCTGATCTCACGGTCCTCGTCGTTGGGTGCGCGGACGATGCCGGCGTCCCAGGAGTCCAAGTTGCGGGGGAGCTCCGAGCGGCGGTGGTTCCACGCTTGGTAGAAAAACTCGAGACCCACGACCACGCCGGTTCCGTTGACGCGGATGTGGTCCATGATCGAGGCGCGGCGGGAGTTGAGCCAACGGCCGGGGGGCAACTGGAACTTCTCAGCCGTGAGCGCGTCCTCGGGAGGCTGGCCGTTGGTGTAGCAGCGCGTGGGCTGGTCGTCCTCGCCGTCGCATGCTTCGTCCTCGTCTATGCCCCATTGGTTGATCTCGTAGGTCCATGCCTGTTCGGCTGGGATGCCGTACTGGCTGAGCGCGCGGAGGTTGTAGTAGGCGTTGCTGCCCGAGGTGTTGGGGAACGAGCCGACCTCAAACTTGGCGGACCACTGAAGGTACTGCTCGGAGAAGTCGGGGCTCTCCATGCCGCCGGCGAGGTAGAGGTGCTCCATCAAGCCCACGGTCGAGAAGATCGAGCAGACGCCGCGGCGTCCTTGACTCTTGACCGGGGACTGCAACTCGAGCAGATCGTCGTGTTGCCGAGGTGCGGGGCCGTCGGCCTTGATCTCGAAGGGGAGCTCGTCGTTGGTGGGGGCGCCGTCCAGGAGGGCGTCGAGGTCGGACAACGCAGCATCGCCATCGTCTCGATCGTCGGCGCGATCGCAGCCGGAGGTTGCCAGGGAGAACAGAGCGAGTGCGAGAAGCGACTTCTTGAACATAGACTCCACCATCGGGACCGTGGTCCGTCGGACACACACCGGAGCACATTTCGTGCCAACGAGACGAAGCTCAACGTGGCACTTCGTGCCGTAAATAGGTGTGTGATCTCCAGCGGTTGCTGTTCGGCCCTCCGACCGCGACGGCCCCGGGGTGGCTACGGTTGTTGCCACCACAGCGGGCCTACCGGATTGAGGAGCTGCCAGTTCAAGTCACGCCGCTACGCGAGGCCAGGCCCGTGTTGATGGCGACATGATCCGGAAGCGACGAGGGGGTCGCCGTCGACCGGCGGTCTCATGGTCGTCTCCCAGACACGCGCGACTCGCGGAAGTCCGACGAGGAGTCGGCGGGCCTCTGACCTCATAAAGGGGCTGGCCACCCGCTCAGGGGGCGCTCCTTGCACTGCGCGGTCAGCGTAAGAAACGGAAAAGTATCCGGCCCACGCCCTCGACCCCGCCTGATCGGGCCCGTAGCATCCGCTCGATGAGTGTCGAAGTGCTTGAATCCTTCGTTGGCCAGATGACCGTGGCCGAGCTGTGCAATCGGACCGGGCGAAGCGTGGAAGAGCTGCTCGCATTCTGCAGCAACCGCCGCCCCGCCAAGTCGAACTCGGCCACCTCGGCCGCTCCGGCCGCCAAGGCGGCGCCTAAGAAAAAGTCGGGCGGGAAGAAGCGACGCGTCCGAGCGAGCAGCGACCAACTCGTCGCCCTCGACGAGCGTGTCATCGGGCTGATTCGCGCAGCCAAAGACGGAATCGGTGGCCGAGAGATGGCCGACAAGACCGGCGAGACCCTTCCCCGACTTCGTGGCTCGTTGAAGCGCCTGGTCGACAAGAAGAAGATCCGTTTTGCTGGCAACACGGCCGCCCGTCGGTACTGGGTGAAATAGTGTTCGCGGCGTCCTGAGAGTGTCCGGTTTACAGGACACCTCGGGACACGGGGACGAGACGCGGCCCCGGTTTCGAATGCGACACGCGTGTCGCATTTGCGCGTCGTCGAGATTCGTGATCGCTCGCTCTGCTACGGGCTGACGCGTCCGACCCACAACTGCCCGCCCATGGGCCCATACCCGGCGGAGCTGACCCAGATGTAGTCATCGGGTCCGACCGCGATACGGGTGTCGTTGTTGGCGTTGGGGAGTCCGACGGACCACAGCGTCGAGCCATCGGTGCGGTCGAGCTTGCGGAGTTCGTACGCACCGTTCCCGTTGCCGTCCTCGAGCAAGACGATGGGCGCTCCGGTCGAGTCGACGGCGAGCTGAACCTGACCCGGGTCGGTCACAGGCTGGTTCCACGCAACGTCAAGCGCGGCATTGAACTGGGTCAGGACGCCGCCGGGGTAGCCGGGGTCTCCAAAGTCGATGGAGGAGTAGACCAGCGGCGTGCCGCCGGGACCGGTCGCGATCTCGGTGAACCGGGAAACGGCGGCGAAGGTGTTGGTATCGACCACGTTGCCCGCCGCCGTGTACTGCACCATGAGCGCTTCGAGGTCGCCGTTGTCCTCCCGCTCGCGTCGGCCTGCCACCAGTACGGAGTCGTTGGGTCCGGCAGCAACTGCGTACCAGCTGTAGACGTAGAACGCGGGTGCAGGGGGTTGTGCGGTCCAGGTCGGGGTGTCGTCAGCAGTAGGACTTGCGGGGTCGAAGAGGCCGAGTTGGTTGCCGTAGTCCAGCGCGGCGTACCCGAGCTTGCCTACGGACTCGAGCGAAGCCTGCCCGGTGATGCGCTCGCCGCCGCAGGCCTCGGCGAAGGTGCCGTCGGATGCCACCGCGTAGTTGCAGCTGGACGCGGAGAGGACCCAGCGGTCGCCGACGATCGTCGCGTTTCGCACCGGGGTGTCTGGCATGAGGACGTCGAAGGTCTGCACGACCTCCAGCGAGGGTGAGAACTCCTGAAGCAACTGCGAGTCGCCTCCACAGTAGCCGCTCGCGGCCACGAGACCGTTGCCGGCCGGAGTGAACTGCGTCGGGGTCGCGAATGCGCCATCGCAGAAGGTGAGCCCGGTTTGCATGCTCTGCTCGACGACGGTTCCCGAGGTGGTGCAGTCGACGTTGCAGCCGAGGCCGTTCTCATTGTCGTCGCCCTCGTCGCACAGCTCGTCGTCACCATCGAGTACGCCGTCTCCGCAGAACGCCGCGAACGCACACTCGTCTGTGCATCCGCCGTACGAGCCATCGTTGACCTCGTCGTCACAGGTTTCCCCGTCCGTGACCTCCCCGTCTCCGCACGACGGACCGAACTCCGAGCAGTCGTCAGCGCAGCCCCCGTACGAGCCATCGTTCACACCGTCGTCGCAGACCTCCGCGCCTTCGACCGTGCCGTCGCCGCAGACAGGGTCGGAGCCCTGGGTGGTCGGGTCTCCGGTCTCGTCGTCGGTGTCTGTCGTCTCCGCCCCCGTGGTCGATGAGGACGTGGAGGGACCCGCGGTGGGGTTGGTCGACGAGGTCGAGCCCATGCTGTCCACTCCCTCGGTGTCCGTCTCGAGGGCCTCCCCGACAGGAGCCTCCGGGTTGAAGCAACCGACCGACAGCAGAAGTGATGAAGACAAGGTAGCCGCTCTACGCATGCCTGAATCATCACAGATTTCGTCGTCGTAGGTCTCCCTCACAAAGCTCAACCATCCTGCTGAATTTTCGTTCGAAACACATACGGGTCGGTCGGTACCACCACCGACGGCGGCAGCTTCGCCGCCTGGGCTACTCTAGACCCGCGGAGCGCGATAGGTCGGGACTTCCGGTTACAGGCTGTCGCGCCGGTCCGAGCACTCGCGTCACTGACCGAGAACGACCAGGAAGACGTCGCCCTCGGTGGGGGTGCTCGAAGGGACTTGGACTCCAACGAAGGTAAGTGCCGGAGGCCCACGGTCGCGATGTGCCTGTACATTCCCGAGAATGTAGAGCGTACTCTTCGTCTGCGCGCCGCCACGGATGGCCCACAGAGTCTGAGCCACGGAGGCTCTCCAGCGCCCTGAGGAGTCTCGAACTCTGGTGGATGAAAGGAAGTGTGTCATGGAAGACGAACGGTTCACGAAGACGATGAGCGCTCTGCGAGAGAGCGAGATGATGGGGCGGGAGCGACAGACCCTCGTCTTGTGCGTGGGGACATCACGCGATGTCGAGCCACGCCGGATGGAACTCTCAGGACCACGGGTGATCGTGGGCGCGCACGCTTCCGCGGATGTCACCGTGCTCGACCCGTCCGTGAGCGCGCTCCACTGCTCACTGGACGTCGAGGACGGACAGGTCTTCCTGCGTGACCTTGGGAGCAAGAATGGAACGTGGCTCGGCGACGTCAAGGTTCGGGAAGTCATCCTCCAGCCCGGGGCCTCGTTTGAGGTCGGGGGCGCTCAGATCACGCTTGTCGACGCTGCGGAGCGAGACGTTCCGGTCTCCTTATCGCCCCGTTTTGGCCGACTGTTCGGTCGGGGGGAGACGATGGGGAAGCTGATCGCATTGCTGTCGCGTCTTGCAACCGTCGATGTCGACGTGTTGGTGCGGGGGGAAACCGGGACAGGAAAGGAAGTGGTCGCGCGGAGCCTGCACGAGGAATCGCCGCGTGGCGAAGGGCCCTTCGTTGTTCTCGACTGTACCGGGCTCAATCCCAGCATCGTCGAAGGGGTTCTCTTTGGCCACAAGAAGGGCACGTTCACCGGGGCCGATGAGGACCGGGCGGGGCTGCTCGAAGCAGCCAATGGAGGAACCTTGTTCATCGACGAGGTTGGAGAGCTGCCGCTGGACTTGCAGCCGAAGCTCCTCCGGGCGCTGGAGAACCGCCAGACCAGCCGTATCGGAGAGTCGGCCTATCGGGACTTCGATGCCAAGATCGTCGCTGCGACACATCGCGACCTCCTGCAGATGGTCAACGAAGGCACGTTCCGCGAAGACCTGTACTTCCGTCTTGGGCGTGAGGTCGTGATCCCACCGCTGCGGGAGCGAGGCGGCAGCAACGTGACGATGCTGGCAGACCTGTTCCTCGATGAGGTTCGAGGCCAACGGGAGGATGGGGCACAGCTTCAGTTCGACAAGTCCGGCTACCGTGAACTCAAGTCCTGGGCTTGGCCGGGGAATGTGCGCGAGCTGAAGAGTTTGGTGCAATACGCGGCGAAGGTCAGCGAGGGGGCGACGCTCACGGCGGAGGAGTTGAAGCGGTGGCGCCGACCTTCGGCCTCGTCCCGCGGCGGTGGGTTGACCGCGTTGCCGTTGAGGGACGCGCGGCTCGACTTCGAACGCCGATATGTGAAGCGGCTTCTCGATGAGACGGGAGGGAATCAGAGTGAGGCAGCCCGGCGGGCCGGGATGAATCGCGGCGCGTTCATCGACGTGCTCAAGCGGACGGGGCTGAAGTGACTGCTCGGAAGACCGAGCACCTGTTCGGAAAACCGACCAGGCGCGCGCACGCAAGTCCCCAAAAACTCGTTTGGCCCGGCACTTGCTGGTCCTTGGGGTGGACGCGATGGACGTGAAACCCGGATACCGCTTAGGGCGCTACATCCTCGAAGAACCTCTCGGCAAAGGGGGGCAAGGGGTCGTGTTCTACGCGCGGCAGGTCAACGCCGTGGACGGCAAACCATGTGTGGTGAAGCTGGCCAAGAAGGCTGTGTTCGATGACGCGGATCGGCAGCAGTTCCTCGATGAGGCCCGAAGGGCGATCTCACTTGGTGCTCATCCCAACATCGTCCAGGTGCTGGATGCGGATGAGCAGGATGGGGTCCCGTTCTTCGTGATGGAGTACTCCGACGGCGTCGACCTTCAGAGGGTTTTCGAGTTCCACCGAAAACGAGGGGACGCGCTTCTGTGGGAGGCGACCTACACGATTCTGAAACACATGGCCGACGCCCTTCACTATGCGCACTTCAGGCGCAAGATCGGCGGGCGTCCGATCGGGATGATCCATCGCGACATCAAGCCTGCAAACACGCTGGTCACATTCGATGGCTATGCGAAGCTGCTCGACTTCGGGATCTCTGTGTTTCGCGATGAGAAACACACGGGGATGCACATGCGGGGTACGCCGCGGTACATGTCGCCGGAGCACGTCTATTCGACGCCGTGCCCGGAGATGGACATCTACAGCTTGGGTGTCGTTGCCTGGGAGATGCTCGAGGGCCGAGAGTATCGAGAGGGGTTGGCCCCCGACATGATCGCCCGGGCCAATTGCCACGAAGAGGCGCCACCGATCACGAACCCGGAGGCACCGGAGGAACTTGTCGACTTGATCATGACGTGCCTCGCAGAAGACAAGACTGAGCGGCCGACAGCCGACGAGTTTTCGAAGTGGCTCGAAACCTGCCCGGGATACCGGTTCTCCACCGAGAGCGTGAGGGTGTTGGTCACCAACGTCGTGGGGCGTCCGGCTCGATCTCGTGAAACCTTGTGGAGCGTGGAGGTTCCTGAGGCCTTGCGCGACGCAACCGCGGGTGGGAAGGAGAAGCCTGTCGCGCCTTCGATGGTTGCGCCTGTCGCTGAGAATGACGCCGAGGACGATGGCGACACCGTCGCGTGGGTTCGGACAGGGCTGCACGACACGACGTCGCGCAAAGCGGCCGAGCCAGACGCGCCTCGGGTGCGACGACGGGGGAGGTCGCCTGGAGCCGCGGCCGCTGGGCCCGAAGCGCCCGCGACGGTCGCGTTGCGCGGGAACTGGGTCGTTCAAGATCCCGTTGCGGAGGAGACGGAGGCAATCCCGTCGCCTTTCGAGCGGGGGCCCACTGCGCAAGGTGTGGCGGAGTCGTTCCTCCCACAGCGTCGTCAGACCGAGGTTGATGCAGTCGCTCCGGCCCAGGCGCACGAAGACGATGACAAGCGGAGGACGGTGTTGTTGTTTGGCGTCGGGGTGCTTACGTCTTTTGGTCTCGCGGTCTTGGCTGGATACTTGCTGGGGGCATGGGGAGTCTGATGTCGACCGTCTTCGCTTCCAGTGACGACGCCGAGCTGCGACTGCCCGAGGGGACAATCATCGCGGGGATCGAGGTGGTTGCGGAGATCGGGCGCGGCGGGATGGCCATCGTGTATCGAGGTCGTCGCGTGTCCGATGGACGAGAGGTCGCGCTCAAGGTAGGCACCGCGGAGGCCATTCGCCACCAGACCGAAGAGCGATTCAAGAACGAGGCTCTCCTCGGCGGTGAGTTGCGGCACCCGAATCTTGTCCGCCCCCTCCAGGTGGGGCGGCTCGAGGGTCCTGAAGGCTTCGAGGGGCGGATGCACCTCGTGACGGACTTGGTCGAGGGCCGGACGTTGAGCTGGCTGATGGTCTACCACCAGCAAGGGATGCCCGTGGCGCGTGCTGTCCATCTCGGCACGCAGCTCGCTGAAGCCATGGTGGCGATGCACGAGCAAGGGATCGTCCATCGAGACCTCAAGCCGGCGAATATCATCGTGGGGGATGACGACCGCATCCACGTGATCGACTTCGGATTGGCATATGCCATCGGGGACGGCAAGGCGGAGCGTAGTCCCAACCTCACCATCGAAGGCGCTGCTCCAGGAACGCCGCTGTACATGTCGCCGCAGCAGGCGATGCACCTCGAGCCGCGGCGGGCGTTCGATGTCTACGCGTTTGGCGTGATCTTGTACGAACTCCTGAGCGGTGCAGCGCCCAACAGCGGGTTGCCATCGGGAGAGATTCTGGCGATGCGGTGCAAGCCGAAGGCGCGGTTGTTTCCACTTCGTCGGGTCGCACCCGACACGCCGGGTGAGCTTGTCGAGCTCGTCGAGCGGTGTCTCGAATACGACTCCGACCAGCGCCCGACTTCCGCAGAAATCGTCTCAGCCTTGGCCGGGGTAGCCTCGCCTCCTCAAGAGGGGGAGCGAGGACGGAGCGAGACGGTGGTGCGTGCTCCCGAGGTTTCGGTCGTCGCGCAGGACGCTCGTCCCGCTGGCGACGAGACCATCGCCGCACTCGTGCAGAACAAGGTCGGGCTTCCCTCGGTGAAGCGCATTCATGCGCTTGCACAGGAGTTCGCCGGGCGAGGTGAGGGGGGCGGTGCGGATGAACGACGGATCATCCCACTTACCGACACCAAGGCGGCAATCTCGCTCGTCGAGGAAGAAAGCCACGCAGGTGGCCGGGAAGCACAGGAGGAGGAGGAGGAGGACAACCTCGTCACCGAATGCGCTGAAGAGGCACAGCCGAAGCGAAACCTGGTGGCGATTATCGTGGCTTTCGCAGCGTTCCTTGTCTGCGTTGGCGTCACGGGGGTGTTGCTTCAGCAACCTTCGGCAGTTGTGCTTTCCCCGGTGACACAAGGGCTGCTGACGGGCGCGGTGCGAGCCGCTGCCGAAGTTGAAGCTCCACCGCCCGAGGTGGAGCCACCGCCCACGGACAGCAAGCCATTGCCTGGGGAGGCCGAACCCGAGCCCGAGCCCGAGCCCGAGCCAGAGCCGGGCACAGAGCCGGACGGCCAGCCCGCGACCCCACGGAAGCCCAAACACGTGAAGAAGGTCCGACCGAACTCGAACCCTGACCCTGCCACGAAGCCGCAGCCGCTGACTCCATGCGCAGCGCAACGGGCTGATGCGAGAGAGGCGAGTCAGAGCAAGAAATGGAAGGCTGTGCTTGCGTCCACAAAGGACGCATCGTGCTGGCCGTCCAAGATAGAGCGTGCTCGCCTACGAGCGAGCGCCCTGATGGCGCGGGGGCGGTACTCTGCGTGCGTCCGAGAGTCCGCGGGGCATGACGATCCCGAACTCGTGCGGCTCAACGCCGCGTGCTACCGACGAGCCAGCGAGGGAGAACAATGAAGTCGAATCCGTATCGAAGCTGTTTGGCCGGTCTTGTCGTTTGGATGACGGCCTGGCCTGTGTCCGCGCAACCCCGCTATCGGCCCGTCGCGGTCGAGACCCGCTTCAAGGGGGACGACCCGGCGCGAGTGGAGCGAGTGGAGCCCGAGCTCAGGCGCCGTGCGATCGAGTTGCTCGGATACCGCGACGTCGAAGTCGACGACGCATCGAACATCACGGTCATCTTTCAGGTCCTCAATGTTGCGGAGAACCAGCAAGCGGACAAGGCGGTCAGCGACTACGGCACGCACATCGAGGTGCATGTGGATGGCAAAAAGGTCGGCGAGAAGCTCACCATGTGCATGCACAAAGGCGAGGCGGAGCTGGTGGGGTGCACACTCAGCGGCCTGCCCGGGGTGATGGACCTGCTTCCTCGGGAAGACGTCGCCGACGAGCCAGTCGCGCCCAATCCATCACAAACAGTGCCGGAGAAGAAAGACGAGAAGGTGGCGCTTGCCCCTGTGGGCGCGCTCGGGGTCGTTGGCATCGTCGTCGCGGCAGCGGGGCTGGGGCTGGGCGCGGCAGGCGGAGTCTACTTTGCGCGTGGCGAGGACGACGACGCGGATGGCCTCGTCGGCGTGGAGCAGACCGACTATTCACCTCGCGGGATCGGCTTCCTCGCAGCGGGCGGGGTCGCCGTGGTCGCGGGCGCGGTGCTGATCGCCGTCGGCGTGACGCGAACGAAGAAAAAACAGCGCGAGCAGTCCACTCGCGTGCAGATCGATGCATCGCCGGGGTTCTCCGGCCTGCGTCTCACGGGACGATTCTAGGAACGAGACCATGCATCGAACGACGATCCTGATCGCTCTCGCGCTGGGCTGCGCCGCGGCCGTGTCCTGCGTGAAGACCACCTACATCCTCAACCCCAACCACTGCAGCGGTGCCCAAGACGGCGACTCGTTCTGCGCCGAGCAGTACCCCGACGGGTCCAAGGCGTTCTGTCGCTACGGCAGCGATCCCTGCAACCCCGATGTCGATGCGGACTTCGACGGCTGCGTAGCCGAGCGGCCCCAGGACGAATGCTACAGCCCGTGTGGCCAAGGCAATACCTTCGCGGACGACCCGTCGTGTCTCGATGAGGAGACGACGGTGGCGGATGCAAGCACGACGCAGAGCAGCTCGAGCGGGGGTGATACGGAGACGTCGGGTACGACGGTGGAGCCGGAGACGGAGGGGGAGAGCTCGACGACGGGGCCGGAGTGCTCAGAGGATGTGCCGTGCTCGGATGCGGAGGCACCGTTTTGCGTGGATGGGGTGTGTGGGACGTGCGATGCGACGGAGGTACCGGACGAGTCGTGCATGGAACTCGACGCGGGGGCACCGTTGTGTGTCGAAGGGGCGTGCGTGCAATGTACGGCGGAGGATGCGAGCGGGTGCGATGGCGTCACGCCGCTGTGCGACGCCGAGGCCAACACCTGCGTGGCGTGCGAGTTCCACGAGGAGTGCCAAGACATCGGGAGTCCGGCGTGCAACTTCGTGACGGGGGCGTGTTTTGACGCTGCGGATGTCACACCCGTGAACGCCGCCACGGCGGGCTCCATTCAAACCGCCATCGATGGCGTCGCTGATGGAGCCGAGCACGCCATCGTCCTCTCGGGGAGCGGAAGCACCAACCACACCGTCACCATCGACGGCGGCAAGACCATCGCCATCGTGTCCAGCGACACGAATACCCAGGAGGTTCGCGGAAACTCAGGCAACCCGACGGTGACAGTGACGGGGGCGGGGACGACGGTGTTCTTGCACCGGCTGGAACTGACCGCGAACACGGACGACGTGGGGATTTCGGTGGAGGGCTCGGGGACGCTGTACGCGGATGCGACGCGGGTGGCTCAGAACTCGGGCGGTGGCATCACACTGGCGGCGGGGACGAGCGGGTTCCTGCGGAACTGCATGGTGGCTGGAGTCGCAACGACCTCGCCCGCCATCCTGAACTCGGGAGCCACGCTTGAAGTCCTGTTCTCTACAGTCGGGCGCACCGCGAACTTCGGAGACCCCGCCTTGGAGTGCTCCGGAGGCGCGACGACGGTTCGCAATAGCATCATCGTGAGCGAGACGAACGCCCCGGGTACTGAGATCGACTGTCCAGGCGTCTCGATCGAAAACAGCGCCGAGCGTGCAACTCAAACCCCCGAAGACTGGTTTGGGGCGGGTTTTGCGTCCGGCAACTACAGCCTAACCGCCGCAGGCCAAGGCGAGTTCACCAACATCGCGATCTGGGAAGATGGCGACCCGCCCTTCGACTTCGAAGGGGAGGCGCGCCCGAACACGGATGGCGCGATGGACTTCGCAGGAGCGGACACGGTCCCATGAAAGGCTGCTCGTACCTACTGGGCCTCGTGCTGCTCGTTGCATGCGAGACAACCGGCTCTGCCTTGGACACGGACGAGGGCTCGAGTTCGTCGACGACGGTGGCGGAGGGGAGTACGACGCAGAGCAGCTCGAGCGGGGGTGATACGGAGACGTCGGGTACGACGGTGGAGCCGGAGACGGAGGGGGAGAGCTCGACGACGGGGCCGGAGTGCTCAGAGGATGTGCCGTGCTCGGATGCGG
>Ga0316204_10003664_pt1 | contig 29916 bp, 25 predicted proteins | sample 6monrhotite_MG_2_FD_205661 | JGI IMG/M metagenome (GOLD analysis project Ga0316204, IMG submission 205661) | Microbial mat bacterial communities from mineral coupon in-situ incubated in ocean water Damariscotta River, Maine, United States -... | ecosystem: Environmental > Aquatic > Marine >...
TTTGATCACTTCCAGATTATGCTCAATGACAACCACGGTGTTGCCTTGGTCTACCAATGCCTGCAACACTTCCATTAACTTGCGGATGTCTTCGAAGTGCAGGCCGGTGGTTGGCTCATCAAGAATGTAAAGCGTCTTGCCAGTGGAGCGCTTTGAGAGTTCCTTGGCCAGTTTCACGCGCTGCGCTTCGCCACCAGAAAGGGTGGTTGCCTGTTGGCCAACACGGATGTAACCGAGGCCAACTTTTTCAAGCATTTCCAATTTATTGCGAATGGCAGGAACAGCCTTGAAGAAGGCGCAGCCATCTTCAACTGTCATATCAAGAACATCCGATATTGATTTGTTTTTAAATAATATTTCCAAAGTTTCCCGGTTGTATCGCTTGCCCTTGCATTGGTCACATTGCACATAAACATCTGGCAGGAAATGCATTTCAATTTTGATCATACCGTCGCCGCGGCAAGCCTCGCAGCGCCCGCCCTTCACGTTAAACGAGAAGCGGCCGGGCTTATAACCACGCGCCTGAGCCTCGGGTAGACCTGCAAACCAGTCGCGGATCGGTGTGAAGGCATCCGTGTAGGTGGCAGGGTTGGACCGCGGGGTGCGGCCAATGGGGCTTTGGTCGATATCAACAATCTTGTCCAGATGCTCAAGCCCCTCAATAGAGGTATGCGGCCCTGGCACCATACGGTTCTTGTTCAAATGCTTCGCTACGGCTTTATAGAGTGTCTCTATCGTGAAAGTAGACTTACCGGAACCCGACACACCCGTAATACAGGTTAGGGTGCCCAGTGGAATGCTACCATCGATTCCCTGCAGATTATTGGCCGTCGCCCCTTTAACTGTCAGAAACGTGCCTTTTCCGGGTCTGCGGCTGGCTGGGGTTGGTACAGCTTTAATGCCTGTCATATATTGACCGGTAAGGCTTTTGGGGTTGCGTAGCACCTGCGCTGGTGTGCCCTGAGCCACAATGGCGCCGCCGTGCTCACCGGCACCTGGGCCCATATCAATGACATAGTCTGCGGTTCGAATGGCGTCTTCGTCGTGTTCAACCACCAATACTGTGTTGCCGATGTCGCGCAGGTTCTTCAGCGTTTCCAATAATCGGTCGTTGTCGCGCTGATGAAGGCCAATGGATGGTTCGTCAAGCACATACAGCACACCAGTCAGTCCCGAACCGATCTGTGATGCCAAGCGGATGCGTTGGCTTTCACCGCCTGATAGTGTTCCAGATGAACGACTAAGTGTAAGATATTGTAAACCAACATTATTCAAGAATCCGAGGCGGTCTTGAATTTCCTTCAATACCTTCTCTGCAATTTGCTGCTGCTTATCGGTCAAACGCTCAGGTAGAGTGCTAAACCAAGTATGAGCAGCCGAAACTGACATGGCAGTTACGTCACTGATGTGTGTGGCATCGATCTTTACAGCCAATGCTTCAGGCTTAAGCCGCGCGCCGCCACATGTGGTGCAGGTAGTAGATGATTGATATTTAGATAGTTCGTCGCGCATCCAGTTACTGTCTGTCTCACGCCAACGGCGTTCAATATTGTTAAGAACACCTTCAAACGGCTTATTTACCTCAAATCGGCGCTTGCCGTCAGCATACACAATGGTAACCGCCTTGCTGCCCGTACCAAAAAGAAAAGCTTTTTGAGCTTTTTCGGGTAACTCGCTCCAAGGCACGTCAAGTGAGACGTCAAAATGCTGTGCTACTGCATCCAGAGCCTGGAAATAGAAAGGCGAAGGGTTGTTGGCCCGGTTAGCCCACGGTGCCAGAGCCCCAGCGCGCACGGTTTTGCTTTTGTCCGGCACTGCCAGGTCGGGGTCAAAATATAATTTGTTACCCAGACCGTCGCATTCCGGGCAGGCGCCAAACGGATTGTTGAAGGAAAACAGCCGCGGTTCAATCTCTTCAATAGTGAAGCCGGAAACCGGGCAGGCGAATTTGGCTGACATTAAATGCCGTTCCTGATCAGCCTCACCTTTGTTTGCCAGCTCGTAAGCAACAAGGCCCTCAGTGAGGTCCAGTGCGGTTTCTACGCTGTCAGCAAGTCTTTGTTCCAAGCCGCTTTTCACAACCAAGCGGTCAACAACCACATCGATGTCGTGTTTGTATTTCTTGTCCAGCGCAGGTGCGTCTTCAATCAGGTAAAATTCGCCGTCTACCTTAACGCGCTGAAACCCACGTTTCTGAAGCTCGCCGAACTCTTTGCGGTATTCGCCTTTGCGGCCCCTCACGATAGGTGCAAGCAGATATATGCGCGAGCCTTCTTCCAGCATCATAATACGGTCAACCATTTGACTGACTGTCTGGCTTTCGATGGGTAGGCCGGTGGCTGGAGAGTAGGGCACGCCAACACGTGCCCACAGCAGGCGCATATAGTCATAAATTTCGGTAACTGTACCCACTGTTGAACGTGGGTTTTTGCTGGTGGTTTTTTGTTCGATGGAAATGGCAGGTGACAGGCCCTCTATGTGGTCCACATCTGGCTTTTGCATCATTTCCAGAAACTGCCGGGCGTAGGCGCTTAGGCTTTCAACATAGCGGCGCTGGCCCTCGGCATAGATGGTGTCAAACGCAAGCGATGACTTGCCGGAGCCGGAAAGCCCGGTGATAACAACAAGTTTGTCACGCGGAATATCAACATTGACCGATTTGAGATTATGCTCGCGCGCGCCGCGCACTGATATTTTTGTCAGCATTCGCTTTATTGCCCATCATCATTTTCTGCTCATGAAGTGGTCTGAATCAGTCCATAAGTCAAGTTGCTTGACTTTAGATAATGTTCTGGAACAAATAAAGAACATATTTATGCCTACTGACAAAATAGGGACATTTAATGAAGGTGTTTTTTTACGGTCTTTTTATGGATGCTGATGTGCTGGCAAAACAAGGGGTTGTACCGGAAAGTGTTAGCATCGGGTGGGTTGATGATTTTGTTATCCAGATAAGCCAGCGAGCGACAATGATGCGTGAAGTAGGTGGTCGGGTTTATGGCACATTGATGGATGTTAACGCAGGTGATCTAAAGGGATTGTACGCAGAGGAGAGCGTGGCGGACTATGTCGCCGAGACGGTCTGTGTGAAGTTAGAGGGCGGTGGGCAAGCCGATGCGGCTTGTTATAATTTGCCGCAAGAAAAAATTGTCGGCAAGAACAAGGAATATGCAAAGCAACTACTGAAGCTTGCCAGCCGGCTAAGTTTTCCAAAGAGTTACACCGAGCAAATCATGCGTGCATCTCGGTAAACAGTTCCTGCAATAGGAGAGCCTAACATGAAAGACAAACGGGAAGGGGGCTGTTTGTGCGGAGCAGCCAGGTATCAGATTGATCTGACAGGTGAGGAAACCGGCAATTGTCATTGCCGGGCCTGCCAGAAACAGTCAGGCGCACCGTTTGCTACGGTTACGACAGTCAAGATTGACCAGCTAAATTGGATTAGACAGCCTGACGGTGAAATTTCCATTAGCGACGCGGCAGTTCGCCGGTTTTGCAGCCAGTGTGGCACCCCGCTGCAATGGTGCGGTATGGAGTATTCTGATGTCGCCAATATGAACACTGCAACACTCGACGATACTAGCGGACTTACTATTGTTTATGAGATTTATACCCGTTCCCGGATGGCTGGGATTTTGCCAGTTACAGGAGCAGCGCAATCTTTGAAAGGTTACGCTGCTCTAAAATAGGGTTTTATTCGGGCGTGTAGCGAACATATTTACCATCAAACCAAACCGCCCATTCTTTAGTTTCCGCGTTATACTGTTCGAAAAACTGCCGTACGCTGCCGTCTCCTTGTGGTGTCCAGGTGCCTTTGAAGGGTACTGAGTTGCCCTGGTTATAATAATAGATAGTACCTTCTAGTGCCATCGCGCCGTTCTTCAGACCGCCTTCGATATCAATGGAATAGCCGCCAGCTACCCATAGCTGACGCCACTTGCCAGTGTTCGGATTATAGTAGTTCAGGCTCCGACCTGTTCCGCCTTGAGAATTGGTCCAGCGTTCTTCCAGCGCACACCCGCCTTCTACTGGCGAGATTTTATTGTGGCCACCAATGGCACCCCCGCCAGGCCAGGAAGATACTTCCCAGTCCCCAATCCAAAAATCAAAGGCGCGGAAGTTTTCATCCTGCGTGCATGGTGGGGGGGGCGGTGTTGCCGGAGCAGCGGGTTGAGCTTCCTGGCTGGCAATTGCTGTTGATGCAAACATACCCGCAAGGGCCATTGCCGTGATTGTTCGTTTAATGGTTTTCATGACGTTCCCCTCATTCAATCCGAAATCCTTGAATTTACACTAAAGGCCTGTTTTGGTTTGGCTATACCTGCGCGATGAACCGCCTGAAAATGTCGGCGAATTGATTATAGTTTGATAATTAAATTGAAAAAGAACAAAAACAGAACAAAATTCCCTAATTACCTTTTGCAAGCGCAGGGGTTTGTGGTTTATGTTCCCAACCGGTACGGCAGCAGCGAAACAGTTTTGTTCAGGCTGTAGCTTTAGAATGTTTCAATAGGGGGCCCTGATGGCTGGTAGTGTAAATAAAGTAATTTTAGTTGGTAATTTGGGCCGCGACCCTGAAGTGCGTTCAATGCAGGATGGTTCGCCTGTGGTGAACCTGTCGATTGCGACCTCGGAAAACTGGCGCGATAAAAATACAGGCGAACGCCGCGAGAAAACCGAATGGCACCGCGTGGTCATTTTCAATGAAAACCTTGCCAAGGTTGCGCAAAATTACTTGAAAAAGGGCTCGAAAGTATACGTTGAAGGCCAGTTGCAAACGCGTAAATGGACCGACCAGTCCGGTGTTGAGAAATACTCAACTGAAGTGGTGTTGCAGCGATTCCGCGGTGAATTGACCATGCTTGATGGTCGTAATGACGGCGCAGGCGGTGGCTTTAGCGACAATCAGTCCAGCTACGGCGGTGGTCAACCCCAAGGCGGTCAGGCGCAGAGTGGCCAGTCACAAGGCGGTGCTCCAGCAGGCGGCGTAGCTGATCTGGACGACGAAATTCCGTTCTAGGAATTTACAAAATTATTTACATGTAAAAGGCGTGGCTTAAGGCTGCGCTTTTTTTTGCTTCGCGATTTGCTTTTCCATATGCTGCTTGTGGATTGGAAATTTCCTGCAAAAGAAATTACCGCCAGAAAAGAGGCCAAAATCTCTCAACGTACAAACTTGCTGATAGTCGTTATAATGAATAGCAGTTTTAATTGTGCAGCGCTGGTACCAATCGTCCGGCAGGGTTCCTTTAGCATTAATATTCAAAAGCCTATCCTGTTCAGCAAAGTAGGCCTTGTTTTCCGCGTTCCAATTTTGGACATCCCGGTTGTAGATTCTTGTGCGCGCATTAAGTGCATCATTTTGTGCATTGGTAAGATTTCTGGACCTGAATTGGGCAATCGCTTTACTCTCTCGATCCAGCCTGATTTTCTCATCTAGCCCAGCTTTGGCCCTTTGTTTCATGGCTGCTAGGTCTCGTTCCGCCTGATCTTTTGCGGCGGAACTATTGTCATGCTCGGCTTTGCAGCGGCGCGCGGTATCAAGAGACAGTCGTTTGTGACCGTCGACATCACCAGCCAGCACGCCAGTGAGCGGTTCTTCATAGTCAATCTTCCATTCTGGAATAATACCGGACTCAAGACCATAGATGACTAGGTTGCCAACAATAAACCAACTGACGCCAGCAGCCACCAATACCGTCACTCCTCGCAAAAACAGGTTTTTTGGCCTTTTTTTGGCGAAGAGAAAGCCGATCAAGAAGGCGGGTATTGATAACAATGTCAGGACCAATATTGGTCGTTCCGCCATTTTTTCGAAATCGGGGTCGGCTAAGAAAAACACACCCACCCCTAAAGCCATGGCGACGAATGTCCCGAAGAACATTTTCCATTGTCCGCTGAATATCCAAGGCACACCCAACAATAGCGCACTGAAAAATGCTTTAAAATTGAACATAAAGCCCCCATTATTCCCAAGCCATGCGTCATTATATAAACCGGGGCCGGTATTTCAATAATGAGATAAAGCCTGCTTAGTTGTTATCCTCTCATAAAACCTGCAGCGTTTCAGCAATGGCATATTGGTCGCGTCTTTTTCATTTGGGCAAAAATAAATAAAAATAGGTAATTAAATCAAGTATTTAACTCGTTTCTTTAATGGTGGAAGTAACTCATCTTCAAACCACGGGTTTTTTTTAAGCCAAATATTGTTGCGCGGACTGGGGTGGGGCAGAACTAACTTGGAGGGCCAATGATTGCGCCAGTTTTGCACGGTTTTTGTCAGCGTGTTTTTGCGTTCGCCCGGCAAATGCCAAGCGATAGCATATTGGCCGATCACCAAGGTTAGCTCAACTTGCGACATTAGTGCCATCAATGGCTCGCGCCAGGTCGCTGCGCATTCAGGCCTTGGTGGCAGGTCGCCAGACTTACCCGTACCGGGGTAGCAAAAACCCATGGGAATTATAGCAACTTTGCTGGCGTCGTAAAAAATGCGACTATCAATGCCCATCCACTGACGTAGGCGGTCGCCGCTGGGGTCGTCAAAAGGTATACCGCTCTTTTGCACTCTGCGACCGGGTGCCTGGCCGACGATGAGTATCTTGGCCGATGAACTCGTTTGCACTATGGGCCTAGGCTCGCAGGGAAGAGAGGTCGCGCAAATTGTGCAGGATAGAATATCGTTAACGAGTGAAGGTAGGTTAGTGCGTGTCATGTGGGTACTTTCTGTGAGATGGGAAACGTGGCACGCAATAGGTGAGATTTCAAATCACGTTGTAATGACGCAGGGTCACTAAGAACTGAATTCTGCTGAAACCGTTATCCTACAACTCAAGCACTTGAAGCCCTGATTGATCAACTTTCTTAAAAACTCGCAGCGTTAGTTAGGTATTCAGGATTATAAGTTGATGAGGAGGAATATTTTGAAAAATATTGTGCTGTTTCATGTACTGGCCAATTTCTTGTGGACGCCTTCTGTTGTGGCAGAAGAGATACCAAGCGCTACCGAATTGGAATCTCTCGCTGGCTACCGCATTCTTTTCTCTTCAGAGCGCAGTGCTCAGGATACTCTTTCGCTGTTTAGCATGGCCCCAGATGGCAGTGATGTGAAGCAGCATGTCAAAATTTCGGTTAACCGGCGCGGGGAGTATGAACCGAGTATTTCACGCGACGGAACGAAAATTGCTTTTACAACATACCGTTATGGTGGGTGGAAGATTGCCATGGCTGACTTGGATGGCGGCAACGTGCAGCGGTTAACTATGGATCCGCAATATGCTTATGACGCCAGTTGGTCCCCGGATGGCAAGCGGGTTGTCTATCGGCGCATCGTTAATAAGGGCGGTGCTTATTTTCGCGGGAACGGCGACATTTATGCAATTAACGTTGATGGAACCAACAATATAAACCTGACGAATGCCGATGATGAACATGCGCGCAACCCTGCGTTTTCGCCGGACGGCAAGCATATTATCTATGATGCTTTTATCGGAGATGATCTAAAAATAATGCTGATGGAACAGGATGGTAGAAATAGCCACGCGGTGCCAGCTGATGGTCAATATGCCTTTGCACCAAGCTGGTCACCAGACGGTGAGTGGATCGCACATCTGCGGCAGGATAGTGATGGTTTTGTTGATGTTTGGCGTATGAAGAGAGACGGAACTGGCGCCGAAAATCTGACCAAAAGCAAAGAGGAAGGGTTTCATGCAATCGGGGATAGTATCCAGCATTGGGAATATGAAACCCACTGGTCGCCGGAGGGAAATTGGATCGCTTTTACCGCTGACTACGAGGAAAAAGGCAATATTGATGTCTATTTGGTCGCAGTTGAGAGCGGTGAAATTACGCGCCTAACCCGCAAAAAAGGAACTGATACTCACCCTTTTTGGTATCAAACTGGCAAAAAAAGGAATTGAAACGGCCAAAATTAGAATCAAAACCACTGAGATCAGAATCAAATTTGATGAAATTAGAACTAATGTTGCAAAATATTGAAGCAGCATGGTCTTCTTTGAATCGCCATGCTGATTTTTGATTTCAATGCGCTGGCCGGTCTATTTTTTTGTGTAGGTCAGTTTGAAATTCGGTTGCCAGCTTTTGCCGCCATCATCTGATTTGTCGATGACCATTTTACGCTCAGACGGATTTGAAAATTCGATTTTCAGACGAAAAGCCCGTGAAATTTTTTCGTCAATTGGGAAGGTGGTGCCCGCCTTTAAATTTGTGGCGACCAGAAAACCATCCCTAATATTACCTTCGTAAATATCCATGATACCCCATGTGTCATCCAGGACTGCAATGCGGTATGTCTTTCGGTACTGATCATAGCTATAGAAGGACGCTGTTTGAAATGTGGATCCTGAGTCATCTGAGGGCACTTCACCCAAAATCAGGTTTTTCATCTGGTATGAATAAGTAACTTCTGACGCCGGTGCTTTTTGCCAAGTCGAACCTTCGTCTGGTGAATATTCCATCACCATAGACCAAGTGCCACCCATTGGAGCCAGCTTTTGCATTGCGGCAAGGGGAATTTTTGAGGCTTCAGGCACATTTTCCTGCGCGTGGGCGGAAAAGGACATGGCGGTTAACAGTATGCCAATAATAAGCTTTTTCATTACATCTCTTTCGTCGATTGGAGTTCGGTTGCATATAGCGAACGGGCGAGATGTAACAAAGCCGGCATTGTAAGCTCGGGGACCGATCAGAAGGCATTCGGGACAAATATATACATGGGTATGAGGGGAGGTAAATGTGCCCAAATGCCGACGGTCACGTGGTGCTGTTCAAACAGCGATGCTTTCTTTCTGCAGAAAGTTAGGTCATGCTGTTCTTAATGATTGTGCACATTGGGGGTGCAAATTGACTGGAAGCATAGACAGACCAGAAAACGCGGTGCCTGAAAACGTTATTCAAGGTCAGGTTCGCGACAAGCTTGCGGCGTTCGAGATATCGACGCTACGAATTATAGCGATCACGGTTTGCATTCTTTTTACCATACGTATTGTCGCGTCTTTTGCCATCATTCCCTTTGAAGTAGCGTTGACAATTTCGGCACCACTCGGCGTTAGTATTTTGGTTTCGCTTTGTGTTTTGATAGGTTTATACCGAGGTGCATTGAATAATGCGACGGTACGACCAATTACAACGCTTCTGATAACCCTCATTACTTTCAATGTATTTTATATTTTGCACACAACGGAGAACTATTTTCAGTTCTTCTTTGCCACCTTGCTGTTGGCAGCCTTTGGGCTTGCGGCGCCAACGTTTTTCATATGGCTCTGCTTTGTAGTGCCATTTTTCGTTACATTTATCGTTTCCTTGTTTGTTGCCGATATAGCTATCGTCACGCCCTATGTAGCCGCTTTGATCGGGGGTACAGCCATTTCAACAGTCGCTTATTTTGTGCGCATACCGACCATTCGAAAACTGACAGAACTTGAAGTGGTTCATTCACTGAATGTTGAAAAGCTAGAACAATCGAACAAAGCCAAAGACCAATTTCTCGCAAATATGACACACGAGCTGCGTACGCCGCTCACCGGCGTCATTGGTATGATTGATCTGTTGGCTGATACGGAGCTGACTGAATTACAACGATATTATTTAGGCACAACGAGAAGAAGTACACGCTATTTATTGACTGTGATCAATGACATTCTGGACATGTCCAAACTGGAAGCTGGTAAGCTTACTATCAATTTACAGCCGATGGATGCGGCTATCCTTAGTAATGACATCGCGTCATTATTTGATATTCGTGTTCAACAAAAGGGTTTGAAGTTACAATTGAATTTGCCTGATGAGCCGAGATTGCCAGTTGTGGCCGACGGAGTTCGGATTAGCCAAATTTTACTGAACTTGTTGGAGAATGCCCTCAAATTCACAGATGAAGGCACCATAACTATTTCATTGGAGGCCAACGAAAGCGCAAAGTTCTGCGAGTTGACCTGGCGCGTGAGTGATACCGGCTCCGGTATTCCAGCAGACCGTTTACCCAAGTTATTTGACCGTTTCGAACAAGTTGATTCCAGTTCAACGCGCACAACATCAGGCACAGGTCTTGGCTTAGCCATCGTCCGTGATCTGGTTGCGTTAATGGGCGGCGATGTTGGTGCCACCAGCGTTGAAGGGCAGGGCTCAGAGTTCTGGTTTACGCTGGATGTGGCGACTTGTACTTTGGAAGACTTGCCCAAAACCGGCTTGGACAAAAGGTTTGTTCCTGTGAAGGCTTCTGAATATAGGGATTTTGATGAGGCTAATGATATCGTTGAACCAGATTATGGAAACGATGACAAAGGCCTGCGGATATTATTTGCGGAAGACAATCACATTAATTTGGAGCTTATTCGGCGAATACTGCGACGAGAAGGGTGGTCGGGAACGGCCGTGAACAACGGGCAAGAAGCCGTTGATGCCGTAAAATCAAATCCTGTGGGTTATGATCTTATTCTTATGGATATTCAGATGCCAGTATTGGACGGACTGTCAGCACTCAAGATAATAAAGACCGATCTAAAGTCACCGCCGCCCATAATTGCGCTCACCGCCAATACGTTGGCGGAAGATATGCAGCATTATGTTGATGCCGGGTTTGATGCGATTGTCGGCAAGCCCATTGATATGCGGGACCTGAGAGCGGCTGTGGAAAAGGTCACCGCGCCGAAAGAGATCTAATCAATCAATTCAATGGCCACTGCGGTGTTCTTGAAAGAGGGAGTTTTGCTGCGCGCGTCGACTGCAGTACCCGTCAGTGCGTTGGCTTCTGGGTAGTAGCATAGAAGGTTACCGGGCGGCACGTCGAAGGGGAATATTTTGACCGCCTGCATCTCGCCGTAAGCTGACTTTAATGTGGCTCTGCCGCCGGGCTGCAGGCCAAGTGCGACGATATCGTCTTCATTCATCATCACACACCAGCGATCGTCTGTGCGGCGGTAACTATCGTGATTTTCATATATGATAGAATTGAACTGCCCTTCGCTGCGTATCGTTGCTAAAACATAGGGGTAATTGGAGTTTCCAACCGATGCTTCGGGTAAGCTACAAGGCTGAAATCGCGCTTTTCCAGTTGGGGTCTTGAATTCCGGCGTGTGTAACAAGCGACCGCTAACGTGAAACTCCTGCTTCGCCACGTCAATATCCGCTAACGCTTCCATGCCGGGGACGGTTTTGGCAATTGCTTCACGGGTATTTTGGTGGTTCTTGAAATTGCTAAATTTGAACGGTTGGTCGGTCAGAACGTCATCGGCCAAATCACACAGGATAACGCTTTCAGGCCGTACGCAGTCGTGGCGGGCAATGCCGCCATCGCTCAGCCGCACAAAATTGAACATGCTTTCCTGCGTCGTGGCGCTCCACTCTTCGTCGCGGGCGGTTACGGGCAAAATCAGGCTTTCACCAGCATTCACACCGTTTACATGCCCCTTGTTCAGGGTTGTGGTCAAAAACATCTTAAAGCCAATATTGTCCAATGCCTCGGCCGCCCAGGCGCTATTGGGGTTCGCTGCGAAAAGATTGCCGCCCATAATCAGCGCAGCGTCAATGTTCCCGTCGTGCGCTGCCTGCATACAGGCCATCGTGTCCATTCCAGCTGTGCGGGGTAGGGTGATGTCGAATGCCGCCTCCATGCTGGCGTATATATCTTCTGGCAAAATTGGTTTCACGCCAATCGTGCCGATGCCCTGAACGTTTGAGTGCCCCCTTAGCGGCAGTAGACCAGCATACTGGGTACCAATCATGCCGCGTAGCAGGGCGAGATTAACCAAGCTTTCTATATTTTCTACACCGTTGATATGGTGGGTTAATCCCATGCCCCACGCAAAAATTGTCTTTTCTGAGCGCGCATACAACCCTGCAACCCTGCAAAAGTCCTCTTTGGTCAGGCCAGTGAGGCTACACAATGTTTGCCAAGTCGTATCACGGATAGATGATAAAAAGGCGTCATAGCCTTCAGCGTGGTTTTCGATGAAACTGTCGTTGACAGCCCCTTGCTCGCAGATTGCTTTTGCCAATCCGTTAAACACAGCCACATCGCTGCCGATGTTTGGCTGCAGGTAGTCTGACGCAATATCACTGCCGCCTGACAACAATGATTTTGGGCTTTTCGGCACCGCGAATTTTACCAAACCGGGCTCTTTCGCCGGATTGATAACAATAACGGTGCCGCCGCGCTCGCGGCATGCTTTCAGTTTATGTATAAAACGCGGATGGTTTGAAGAAGGGTTGGCACCGATCACAAAAATCAGGTCGCAACCGTCCAGGTCCTCCAATTCAATTGTTGAAGTGCCTGTACCCACCGTTGAACCAAGCGCAACGCTGGTGGCCTGATGACAATAATAGCTGCAATTATTGACATTGTTAGTGCCGTATAGCCGCGCAAATAACTGAAAAATGAAGGCTGCCTCATTGGAAGAGCGGCCGGACGAATAGAAAAAACTGCGTGCTGGGTTTGTGTTCCTAAAGCGATCTGACGCCAACTTCATCGCTTCATCCCAGTCTATCGGGGTATATTTACTGCTGCCAACCGGCTTGTGTAGCGGCGTGTTCAGCCGACCGAGATGCTCCATTTCACGACCATCAAGTTCCTGCAGTTCGCCGATGGAATGGTCGAATATTTCTAACGGAATTGCTGCTTGCACATCACTGGATTGGGCCTGTACGCTTTTGTTGCAAACCGAGGGAAACTCGCCGGCCTCGTTGGTCATGCCGCCCTGTTGCCCACCCATGCCCAAGGCGCAGGCTTTGCAAGTGTTGTTGGAGTTTAAAGCTTTCGCTGCTCTCTGGACACCCATTTTCCGAACGGTGTTGAGGGTATAAAGCACCTTTTTCATGCCGCCACCGATAATTGGCGATTTGCTTCCTGTACTGGTGGTCATAAAGGTATCTTCACTGTTGTGCTTTCGAAGGAATTCATTGTTGGTAATTGCCAAATTACTTGAGTAGGCTTTTTATACCTCACAAATGGCTTGGTATCAAAAAGTGAATACGGCAGGATTGATTTTAGCGGGCGGCAGCTCCAGCAGGTTAGGTGACCATAAGTTCAGTACAAACTTGGGCGGAGTTTCATTGCTAGACCGTTGTTTATCCAGGTTTTCCAAACAGCTGAACCCGGTTGCGGTAAACCTGCCTCGCGGACAGTTCCGTCACGGGTCTACCGTGTTGCATGAGCCTGACGGCGAAGCTGGTGGACAAGGGCCACTTGCCGGTGTTCTGCTTGGTTTGGAGTGGGCGCAGTCTGAAGGGGCACAAGCGTTGATTACGGTGCCCGTAGATGTTCCCTTTTTTCCGGAAAACATGGTTGAGGCGTTTGTTGCCGCTCAATCCGGCGCGCAGCCCGTATGTGCTGCCGATGCAAACCGGCGGCACGGCCTTTGCGCGCTGTGGCCGACCAGTTGTCTCGCGGCCTTTTCAATTGCATTCACCGAGGGCGGTGTCCGAACCGTCAATCAAATGTTGGATATTCTAGAGGCCAAAGAAGCGGTGTTTGAAGGTAAGAAACACTCGATGTTTTTTAATGTAAATACTGCAGAAGACCTTGCAAAAGCAGAACTAATTTTGAAAGAGAGTGAAAAAAGTGAACCCGGTTGAAACAAATACTCTGGTCATTGGAGCTGGTAGTATAGGCATTGCAGTCGCTTATTATTTGAAAAAACATGCCCCGGCGCTGGATGTGATCCTGGTGGATTGCGACCAGCCGATGGCTTTTACCTCGGCACAGTCGGGAGAAAATTATCGCAACTGGTGGCCCAACCCTATGATGCGGGCCTTTACAGATAGAAGTATTGATCTGATGGAGGAGATCGCGAGGGACAGCGACAATGTACTGCAGATGACCCGGCGAGGTTATGTTCTCGCAACGCGGCGGACGAACATTGACGACCATTTGATGGAGCTGGATGCCGGGTATAAAGGTAGCGTTGAAAATCAGATACGGATGCATGACACTGCGTTGGGGACGAAATATCAGCCTGCAGCCTCAGAAAATTGGCAAGAGGCGCCGAGCGGTGTTGATATCATAGCTGATAAATCATTGATTCAAAATGTATTTCCCTATTTCGATAAGGAAATTCGCTCTGTGATTCATATCCGCCGTGCCGGCATGATAAGCGGGCAACAAATGGGCCAATATATGCTGCAAGCGTTCCGTGCGGCTGGTGGAGCGCGCCTGACAGGGAAAGTGGATGACCTCTCGTGTGATGGGCGTTTCTTGGTGGAATTGGACGGGGGAACCCAAAGCATAAGGGCTGACCGGGTTGTTAATGCCGCTGGCCCATTTGTCGGCGAGCTGTCAGTGAAGCTTGGGATTGAGCTGCCGGTTGAAAACTGGCTCCAGCAGAAAATCGCTTTTGAAGATACAAAGCGCACAATTGATCGAACTATGCCGTTTGCAATTGATCTGGACCCACAACAACTGGATTGGGACGACGATGAACGTCGGATCCTGGCGGAAGACCCTGACTTTGCCTGGTTGGCCGAGCAATTGCCTGGGGCCATTCATTGTCGACCTGAAGGCGGCGACAACGGTACATGGTTGAAACTTGGATGGGCCTACAATCAGTCCAGCGCCCCGGTTTCTTTTACGCCGTCGTTTGACGATCAATTTCCTGAAATTGTGCTGCGCGGCGCTGCGCGGCTTAATCCGGCGTTAAAAGCATATTATGGTCAGTTGCCTCGTAGCATGGTTCACTATGGTGGTTTTTATACACTGACGGATGAAAATTGGCCGCTTTTGGGGCCGACGGAACTCGAGGGTTTTTTTGTTGCAGGCGCCCTGTCGGGCTTTGGTACAATGGCGGCCTGTGCAAGCGGTGAATTGCTGGCTCAGCATATTTTGGGCGCAAAGTTACCAGACTATGCCGACATGCTATCGCCCATGCGATACCAAAACCCTGAGATGGTAACGCAGATGCGCGCGCAGCAAAGCCGGGGCATACTTTAAGCCCCGCAATCCGCATGGAAAGACTTGCAACGGTGGTTTCCTGTACCCACTTCTAAAAGAAAACAGGAGTTTCGTGTGACAATAGGATTAGCGCTGGGTGGTGGAGCAGGGCTGGGATGGGCTCATATCGGTGTAGTGCGCGTTCTGGAAGATGAAGGCGTGCCGATTGATGTTGTGTCAGGCACCAGCATCGGTGCCATTGTGGGCGCTTGCATTGCAGGCGATATTATTGACGAACTTGAGGATGTGGCGCGCGAAATATCACTGCGCGAAATGTTATCGATGGGCGAGTTTGGCTTCAAAAAAGGCAGCTTGCTTGGTGCCGGCAAAATTGAACAGCGTTTGCGCGGTCACTTTGGGCACCGTACCATCCAGGAGTTGGCGAAACCTTTCGCAGCGGTCGCTGCCGATCTGTATTCTGGAGAAAAAGTGGTATTGGATAGCGGTGATGTTGTCACAGCACTACGAGCCTCGTCCGCCATTCCGGGCATGTTGCCTCCGGTGGAAACCTCCAGTTTAATGTTAGTGGACGGCGGCGTTGCCGACCCAATTCCCGTGCAGGCCGCGAGAAATTTGGGTGCAGACAAAATTATCGCGATAGATTTGCAAGGTGACTATCGGGGCCGGTCGCGGCGGTTGGGCTTTGATCCAGACGGTGAAAAACCATCGCTTGCAGCCATGAAAACAGCCCGTGCAGGGTGGTCATTGGCGCTTAGAGCGCTTAGTCAGGCTAACCTGAAGACCGATGTGCCGGATGTGCTGATAACGCCGCGTATTGGGCATATTGACATGGCAGATTTCACCCAGGCGGACGAGCTAATTGCGCTGGGCAAGAAAGCCACTTATGACATGCTGACCGAAATTGAGAGCATGCTCTCCAGGGAATAGGCGGTCGCTACTTCTTGATTTCGCGGTTGATCACCATGCGCTGAATGTCTGAGGTGCCCTCATAAATCTGGCACACTTTCACATCGCGGTAGATGCGTTCAACCGGATATTCCGACAAATAGCCATAACCACCAAGGGTTTGGATGGCCGCCGAACATATTTTTTCTGCAGTTTCACTGGCAAACAGTTTGGCCATGCAGGCTTCCTTGAGGCAGGGCTCACCAATGTCTTTTTTAGATGCTGCGTTAAGCACCATCAGTTCTGCAGCTTGAAGCTCGGTTGCCATATCAGCGAGACGGAAACCAACCGCCTGATGCTCAATGATGGGGCGGCCGAAAGTCTCGCGCTCTTTGGCATAGCCGAGAGCATATTCATACGCGGCTTTTGCCATGCCAACAGATTGTGCTGCGATACCAATACGACCAGTTTCCAGGTTGGAAAGGGCAATTTTATAGCCGTCGCCTTCGGCACCCATCAGGCAATCGGTTGGCACTTCCATATCTTCAAAGGTGATCTGGCAGGTATCCGAAGACTTTTGTCCTAATTTATGTTCAACGCTCGCAACCCGGTAACCGGGTGTGTCGGTAGGCACCAGAAACGCAGACAGGCCGCGTTTGCCAGCAGACGCATCGGTCACCGCAAACACAATGGCAACGCCGGCAATTTTACCGGAGGTTATGAATTGCTTGGTGCCGTTAAGTTTCCAGCCGCTGTTGGTGCGCTCGGCCTTGGTTTTTAGCTGCGAAGCGTCAGACCCTGCTTGAGGTTCGGTGAGGCAAAAAGCACCAATCATATCGCCGCGGGCGAGGGGCTTGAGGAAACGCTCTTTCTGCTCGGTGCTGCCATTGGCAAGAATAGCCGCGCAAACCGGAGCATTGTTGACGCTCATAAGGGTTGAAAGGCCACCGTCACCGGCAGCAACTTCGATTAATGCAAGAGCGTAAGAAGTATAGTCTGTTTCTGCTCCGTCCCATTCTTCGGGCACGGTCATACCCATCAGGCCAAGCGCCCCCATTTCCCGTAAGAAATCAGCGGGGATTTCGCCCGCTTTTTCCCATTCAGCAGCTTTTGGGGCGATCTCATCGCGGGCAAACGCACGCGCCATGTCCTGCACCATGCGTTGTTCTTCAGAAAGCATCATCACCATTTCCTAATCGGCAGAATTCGCCGTTACTATGCTAGTTCGAGCGCAATCGCTGTTGCTTCGCCGCCGCCGATGCATAGGCTGGCAACGCCGGTTTTCAGTCCGCGTTTTTTAAGCGCGTTTATCAGGGTCACACAAATACGAGCCCCAGACGCACCAATTGGATGCCCAAGGGCGCAGGCGCCGCCGTTTACGTTTACTTTTTCGTGGTCAAGACCAAGCTCCTGCATCGCCGCCATTGGCACAACTGCAAAAGCTTCATTAATTTCGAATAGGTCAACATCATCAGCTGTCCATCCGGCTTTTTCCAGTACACTTTTCACCGCTGTAACCGGTGCCGTGGTGAACCACTCGGGTTCATGGGCGAAGTTTGCATGGGCCTTCACAGCTGCAAGCGGTGTCAGGCCGCGTTTCTCAGCTTCGCTTGCGGTCATCATGACCAAAGCTGCGGCACCGTCCGAAATTGAACTGGCGTTGGCTGCTGTTACGGTGCCGTCTTTTTTAAAGGCAGGACGCAGGGTTGGAATTTTGTCGAACCTAGCTTTCATTGGCTGTTCGTCCTGTCTTACTTCGACATCACCGCGGCGGCTTTTAACTGTAACCGGCGTAACTTCGCCGTCGAACGAACCGTCTTCAATAGCCTTTTGGGCGCGCTTCAATGACTCGATTGCATAGGCATCCTGCGCTTCGCGGCTGAATTGGTAGTGCTCGGCGCATAATTCAGCAAAAACGCCCATCGGGCCGCCTTCATAAGCATCGGTTAAGCCATCAAGCGCCATATGATCTATGATTTGGCTATTACCGTATTTGATGCCGGTACGGGCGTTTGGCATCATGTGCGGTGCCAATGACATGCTTTCCATTCCGCCAGCAACGACAACAGTGTTGGTGCCCGCAAGAATGCTGTCATGCGCCTGCATCATGGCTTTCATACCAGAGCCACACATTTTATTGACGGTAACAGCACCAGTTGATTTTGGAATGCCGGCTTTAATGCTGGCTTGGCGCGCGGGTGCTTGGCCCTGTCCAGCAGGTAAAACACATCCCATGATGGTTTCGTCTATATCAGCGCCTTCCACGCCAGCATTTTTAAGTGCTGCGCTGATCGCCGTTGCGCCCAAATCAGAAGCAGGGACTGCAGATAGATCACCAAGCAAGCCGCCCATGGGAGTGCGTGCCATGCCAACAATTACGATTTTATCCTGAGACATATGTGTGCTCCAATTTATGTGCGGCGCGGGGAGGCTAGCCGCAGATGTTAGGCCCGTTTAACGAGCTTCAGAATTTGCCGGGACAATGGCCAAAATACTGCCATTTCGCAAGTGTTATTTGATTGACGTGCAATGGCTTCGTTCTATAACAAGGCATCAGATTGGAGCAATATAATGCAGAAAAAACCAACCGTAACCGGTGTAATGGTGTTTGTAGGTTTGTTGGGCGGCGTTGTTGGCGGCTTATGGTTGCCCTACATCCCTAGTATTGAAGCCTTGGTTGGCGGCATTATTGGCGGCGTTGTTGGCTTCATCATTGATAAAAGGAATTCCCGAAAGAACTAGTATTCGGAATTTATTCCGCCGGATTAATTGCCTCCGGTTTAGCAGACTTTTTTCCTGCTTCCCGTTCCAGCCACGCAGTTCTGATCATATCGCTTGTCATGCGGCTGCCGTCCGGTGTCCAGCCCGGTGGGGATAACAGAAACAACGCTCTGTCTTTCCAGCGTTTAGCCGACCAGATATCTTTGAAAATGCCCAGCCATTCATGGAATGCAACGCGGAGTGGGTTAAAGGTGCCTAAGTCGGTTACCAAACCATAGCGGCAAGCCTCTTCTTTTTCTTCAGGAATGAAAGAGCCGAACAAGCGATCCCAAGCCATAAACACGCCTGCATAGTTGGCGTCCAGATAACGCGGATTGTTAGCATGATGAACCCTATGGTGGCTGGGTGTGTTGAACAAATATTCAAACCAGCGCGGCATTTTGTCGATAGCCTCGGTGTGAATCCAGAATTGGTAGATCAAGTTAATACCCGCGACAAAAAATACGATGGCAGGTTCAATACCAAGGATAAAAATAGGTAGCTTGAAAAGAATGCCAGGCGTGAAAGCGCCGGTCCACGTTTGGCGCAGTGCCGTTGATAGATTATAATGCTGACTGGAATGATGAATGACATGGGCTGCCCACATCCAGCGCATGCGATGTCCCATGCGGTGTATCCAGTAATAGGCGAAATCATCAAGCACGAAGGCCAACGCAAAAACCCACAATGCTGTACCCATGTCAAAGATTGCAAAATTCTGCCAAACCCAATAGGAAAAGCCAATAAAGAAGGCAGCGGACAGGGCACCCGCAACCGTGCTGCCAAGGCCCATCAGCATGGAGGTCATGGTATCCTTGCCCTCGTAACGGGCGCGACCGTTTTTCCAGCCAATGATCATTTCGGCCAAAATTAATATGGTAAAGGCAGGAACCGCGAGCTGAGTTGGCTCTGGGAGGTCAAGCATGTACTGGCTCCGAATGGCTTTTCGTCAGGCGTTGAAATGCGTTAAGCAAAGAATTGCATGCATCCTCTTGAAGCTGCATTTCTATTTTAGGCTGGGTAAAATCGTCAATATCGAAAGCAACACCGGTTTTGGTCTTCATGGTTTTTACTTTGGTCGTTTCGGTTATCTCGCGGACAACTACTCTGTCGCCCAGTGCTGTAAGGAGTGCGATACCCTTATGATCACCAAGTAAAACAACAGCGGCGCTGTCTCCTGCTTCAGAAATAAACACCTCCGAATTGGCTTCCAAATTCAAATGAGGACAGTAGCGCGCAGTGTTTCTGATCACGCGGTCAACTGTGAGTTTGTTGGGATTGTGAAACAGGCGCGATGCTATCCACGCTACAATAGCGACAGCGATTATTGATCCAATAAACTGAAAAAGTGGCATTAGCGTCTCCTTGCGTAAGAAGATAACATGATTTTCGTCGGGTCAAGTGTTGAAATAGCGGTGACATATTTAACCGCGTGCGTAAGATGTGATATTTCCTGGTAAGTAATCAAAAGGTATCGGTCGAATGTTGAGAAAAGTTGCTACCATAATAGCTGTTGGTTTTATGTTTTTTAGCGCACCAACACACACCGTTGTTGCCAAAGATCCGATCATTATTGCCCACCGGGGAGCCAGTGGCTATTTGCCGGAACATTCGATAGAGGCATATGAGCTAGGCATAGAGCAGGGTGCTGATTTCATTGAACCAGACCTTGTGATGACAAAAGACGGTGTTTTGGTAGCCCGGCACGATATTTACCTTTCAACAACAACTAATGTAGCCAGTCACCCGGAGTTTGCAGACCGAAAGCGCACCATCGGAGACCATACAGATTGGTTTACGATGGACTTTACGCTCGCCGAATTGAAAACCCTGCGCGTCCGTCAGGCGTTTGAAGGGCGGGACAAAGCGTTCGATGATCAGTTGGAAATTGCGACTTTGGACGAGATCGTAGCATTAGTCGAAGAACACAACGCCAAAGGAAATACGGTTGGGCTGCATATTGAAATGAAGCGTCCGGCGCTATTCAAAGAAAACCTGAATCCTGAGCTGGCATCGCTTCTCGCGGATAAACTGGCCGCGATAAGCGCAGCAGGTATTCCCGCTTTTTTCCAATGCTTTGATGGTGACTTTGTTCGTGAAATGGCACCGCTAACGTCAACGCCCGTGGTATTGCTTGTTGGGGGGAAATATAATCCAGAGACTGAAGGGGTTGACCTGGATGTTAAGCTGGAAGAATTTTATGAATCTGCCGATGGCTTTGGTCTAAATAAGGCGTTGTTGTTTGATGCCAATATGAAGTCCACAAATGTTATTGAAAAACTTCACATAGCGGAAAAGGCTGTTCATGTTTGGACTGTTCGGGCGGATGCGCTACCAAAAGGCTTCCAATCAATGGAGCAAGAGCTTAAACTGTTATTTGAAGCAGGCGTCGATGGCATTTTTACCGATTTTCCGGGCATTGCCGTCCAGTACAGAGATAGCCGGTTGGACTAAGAAGGAATAGGCTAAGGCATGTTCGATTATACTCGAGGTTTCATTACAGCATTAGCAGCTTTGCTCGTCATCAAAGTTGGATCAGAAATGCTGTTTGCGGCCGCCAACATGTGAAGTGACGACCGCTGAATTTTAGGTGGCCTTGACGTCAATCAGCTTCTGGCAGGCTGCGCCCAAACGGAAATGGGCATTCGTCTGAGGCAAAGCTCAGATAATCCAAAACATCATGAATATAGTTGGCACCCTGCTTGATTAATTGCGTAAGCGCTTTGTTGGGTTCGCCAACAAATATGCTAATGACGACCTGTGCAGTTGCGAGGAAAAATGCCACCGAGATGGTGATCCAGGCCAGAAATCCAAAAAATACCATTAGCAGCGCGCGCTGAATAATTTTTGGCCAATCGCGGCCTTTGAGGTCTTCAACCATTTTTTTCGCGTCATAGTCGTGGCTTTGGTTCGAGGCACTAGCCTGAGCCGCTGTGTCGCTATGCTCTGAAGTATCAGCAGAACTCTGCGAAGCTTCGGCTTGCGTCGAGGTTTGCTTAGAAGTCTGCGCTTCCGGCTGCGCCTTGGCCGCTTTCGAAGCGGATGGCTTGGCTGCAGCGGTTTTTTTCACGGTCGAAGCCTTGGCTTTCGACGGTGCCCGCTTTGCAGCAGCTTTCTTTTTGGGTGCTACGGTTTCAGCAGCTGGTGTGGTGTTTTCCTCAGTCATGATACCCTCAAACTATACTTGTTATATGTGTGATATTTGGGGGGTCAGCGACGGGTCGTCAAGGGCTTGCCATAAAATTACCGCCAGAGGTGAGCCAATGGCAGCTAATTCCAGGGAAGGTTGCCGCGGACCATATTTGCTGCATCGGTTACAATAACGGGGCGAGAATAATAAAAGCCTTGTGCAAAGGCAAAACCCATTTCCGTCACCATATCGATGTGGTCTGTGTCCTCGAGACCTTCCGCGACAATTTCATGGCCAAGATTTTGGGCGAGCATGCCTATCATTTCTAGAATCTTGAATTGAGCATTTCCGCGTTTGAGCTGATTAATGAATGCGCGGTCGATTTTGATAATGTCAATCGGGAACTGGTGTAGATAATTTAACGAGGAATATCCGGTGCCAAAGTCATCGAGAGCTACTTTAACGCCCAATGCTCGGATGCGGTCCAGCGACTGAGAGATATGCTCCGGGTTGGCCATGATTGAGCTTTCGGTCAGTTCTATCCTCAGTAATTCGCCTGGCAGGTTATGCTTGAGCAGCGCATTTTCGACCATACTGGCCACATCGTCGCGCGCAAATTGAACACCTGAAACATTGACATTAATCGGGACAATTTTGTCGGTGCCGAATTCCATTATCCATTGTTTCAGGCATGTACACGCCGCTTCAATTGCCCACCGGCCTAATGGCACAATGATGCCTGTTTCCTCTGCTAGTTGGATGAACTCTACTGGAGAAACAAAGCCGTGTTCTTTGTGGTGCCACCTGGTCAGGGCTTCAAACCCGTGTAGCTTGGACGTGCGCAGGTCTATTATTGGCTGGTAGAAAAGTTGAAGTTCTTCTCGCTCCACGGCTCGCCTAAGTTCTGTTTCCAGATGGAATAATGACCGCGCTTGCTGGTGAGATTCGCGTCGGTAAACCTCGGTACAGGCTTTACCGGCAGATTTGGCCCGGTGCATCGCAAAATCAGCGTCGCGGATCAGGTCTTCGGGGTGGGTTGCACTGGAAACCGTGCTGGCGACGCCAATGGAGACAGATGTAAAAACTTCGTTGCCGTCCAGGTCGTAAGGTTGCTTCATTGCGGTGTGGATGCGGTCACAAATATCAGTAACCAGTTTAATTTCGCGCATGTTCGGGACCAGAATTGCAAATTCGTCGCCGGATAGTCTGGCCAAAATGTCGTTGCTTCCGATGCATCGGCGCAGAGTTGATGCCATTGAGATCAAAAAACGATCACCAGCACTATGTCCAAAACTCTCGTTGATCTGTTGAAAGCGATCAATGTTGACGATTAAGACTGCACACCCGAATGGATTAGTGCCGTTCTCACCGTTCATCACAGTTTCTTCCAGTTTGTTCCGGAACAAAACTCGGTTTGGCTGGCCCGTCAATGCATCATGGAAAGCGTGGTGCATTATGTTTTTTTCAGCCAATTTTTCTGCGGTCTGGTCTTCTATTGTGCATAGCACAATTTGTTGGCCATCTTCTGCATTCAGAATTGGTTGTAATTGGCAGGAAAGATAGTGGTCACCGTGATTGTGCTGAGAGGCCCATTCGCAAGTTAAGGTTCGTTTTTTTAACAACGCCTCCCTGACTTTATCCGCGAGTTGATCATTTTCAGGCGATGCCCAGATGGAAGCGAGCGACGCAGGTAGTGCGCTGATATCAGTGAATTGAAACAACGACTGCGCACGCTTGTTTACAGAGTGGACTATCACGCCGCCGTTGTCAGCAAGAGCAAAACAAACAATGCCAAACGGCACTGCATCAATGACAGCATTTGTATACCCGTTGGGATTAGTGTCATCGCTTGTGGCAATAGGCGATGCTTGGGTCGATGCCGTCGCACTTTCTACTGCTTTCTGACCTACAAGCACATCCAATTCCCTAAATACCATATACAGACCGAGGCTGACTATTTCATCTATGGCGAGTGCGGGTAAAGATTTGGTAAAAAAAGCCGTAAATTTGTTATTAAATGACAGAAAGTTTTCAGGGGGGTTCGAAAGAAGCGGTATTTTCCACGCAAAAAAATTGGGGAAGGCAAGCCTTCCCCGAGATGACCACCCACAGGGACGGGTTAGTGGGTGGTAAATTCAAATATTTAACGGCCTAGCTGCAGCCGCTGGTAGAACCGCAGGTGTTGCATTTCATGCAGGTGCCGTTACGTACCAGTGTAAAATTGCCGCATTCGCCGCATGCATCGCCTTCATAGCCTTTCATGCGGGCGGTGGCGCGTGCATCCGGTGTTGCATCGGTGCCGCCGTTTAGCGCAGCAGAGCCAACTGCAATGGTGGCCGTTGAGGCACCCGCAGCCGCGACTGCAACTGTTTCCAATTCGCTATCCTTGCCTTTAGTTTTAGTGGTGTTAAGAACCACTAAATTACTACCTCTTACATATCCGGACGAAGCAAATTTCTGAACACGTTCAAGGGCTTGTGACACATCTTCACTAACGGGTGGTAGCCCGTCTTTTTTGTCGCCGCGTCCAGTTGTGTCAGGCATCAAATCTGCTGGTGTTGCGTGGGCCAGGTCTTCGCGGCCAAGATACGAGATAGCCAATTCACGGAATATATAGTCCAGTAATGACGTGGCCATTTTGATGGTGTCGTTGCCCTCAACCCGACCAAATGGTTCGAAGCGGGTGAAAGTGAAGGCATCAACAAACTCTTCCAGCGGCACGCCGTATTGCAGACCGATGGAAATGGCGATGGCAAAATTGTTCATCAAAGACCTGAAGGCAGCGCCTTCTTTGTGCATGTCGATGAATATTTCGCCCACTGAGCCATCATCATATTCGCCGGTACGGAGATAGACTTTATGGCCGCCGACAATCGCTTTTTGGGTATAGCCTTTGCGTCGCTCGGGTAAACGGTTGCGGCTGGTTGCTTCGCGTTTAATTTCAACAATTCGTTCAACAATGCGTTCGGCGACAACCTCTGTTTTTTCAGTCAGTGTCTTCTCTTCGAATTCACCGTCAAGGTCGCTTTCGTCCAGCAAAGACGCATTGAGCGGCTGGCTGAGTTTAGAGCCGTCCCGGTAAAGCGCGTTGGCTTTAAGCGCCAATGACCAGCTTAGTTCGTAAGCGGTCATGCACTCATCAACTTTTGCTGAATTGGGCATGTTGATTGTCTTGGATATAGCACCTGAAATAAACGGCTGGGCCGCCGCCATCATGCGAATGTGGCTTTCCCAAGAAAGCGACCGTTTGCCAATTTTACCGCACGGGTTGGCGCAGTCGAATACTGCATAGTGGTCCTCGCTCAGGTGAGGTGCCAGTTCCAGCGTCATGGCGCCACAGCAGAAGAGGTTGGAAGCTTCAATATCTGTCTTGCTGAAGCCAATAAACTCCAGAAGATTAAAGCTATAATCATTTAGCTGTTCATCGCTGATGCTTAACGTGTTTTTGCAAAAATCAGACCCCAGCGTGAAGTGGTTAAATACAAATTTAATATCGAAGGCGTGTTCTAGTTGCGCTTCAACCAAATCGATTTCACGGTCTGTGAAGCCTTTTTCCTTCAAGCTGGCATGATTGACACCCGGGGCATCCTTAATAGTTGAGTGGCCAACGGCGTATTTCTCAATCTCGTCAATTTGTTTGGGCGTGTAGCCCATAACTTTGAGCGCCTGAGGCACAACCTGATTGATAATTTTGAAATAGCCACCGCCCGCAAGTTTTTTGAATTTAACAAGGGCAAAATCAGGCTCAATACCGGTTGTGTCACAGTCCATGACAAGGCCGATAGTGCCCGTTGGGGCAATAACTGAAGATTGGGCGTTGCGGTAGCCATGCTTCTCGCCGATTTCCAGCGCGCGGTCCCAAGCATCTGCCGCAGCAATAGTTATCAATTGATCAGGGCAATTAGCGATGTCCAACGCCACAGGATTGGTATTCAGTTTTTCATAGCCATCTTTCTGGCCGTAGGCGGCGCGCCTATGGTTGCGAATGACCCGCAGCATGTGCTTTTCATTCTTCTTATAACCGGGAAACGCGCCTAGTTCGGAGGCCATCTCGGCACTTGTGGCGTAGGATTCGCCGGTCATTAGCGCCGTGATAGCACCGCAAAGCGCGCGGCCTTCTTCGCTGTCATAGGCAATGCCGTTGCTCATCAGCAGCCCGCCGATGTTGGCGTAGCCAATGCCAAGTGTGCGATATTCATAAGACAATTGTGCGATTTCCTTGGACGGGAACTGTGCCATCAGCACAGAAATCTCTAGTACCATTGTCCACAAACGAACGCCGTGCTTGAAGTTCTCAACGGCAAAGGTGCCGTCTTCGTTGCGGAACGTCATCAGATTAAGCGAGGCCAGATTGCACGCGGTGTCATCAAGAAACATATATTCGGAGCAGGGGTTAGATGCTCGGATATCACCTGAAGCCGGGCAGGTGTGCCAGTCATTGATTGTTGTGTGAAACTGAATGCCGGGGTCAGCGCAGGCCCAAGCCGCCTGGCCTACGTCACGCCACAAGTCTTTTGCGCTGATTTCGCGAGTAACCGAGCCATCGGTGCGGCGGCGCAGTGACCAGTCACCTTCACCTTTAATGGCGCGCATGAAGTCATCTGACACGCGGATCGAATTGTTGGAATTCTGACCAGACACTGTCAGGTATGCGTCTGAATCCCAGTCAGTGTCGTAAGTTTTGAAATCAATCGACGCATAACCTTGTTTAGCAAACTGGATGACGCGCTGAACGTAATTTTCGGAAATCATCACTTTTCGTGCGGCGATGATTTGTTTTTTCAGTTCTTTATTGGCCTTGGGTTCAAAGGCTGCGTCGCCCATTTCCTCTTTCGCGTCATGACAAGCTTTCATGATACGGTTCAGATGAATTTCGTTCAGCTTGGAACCTGACACCAGGGCAGAAACTTTTTGCTCTTCGATGACCTTCCAATTGATAAATTCTTCAATGTCCGGGTGGTCAATATCCACAACCACCATTTTTGCAGCACGGCGGGTCGTACCACCGGATTTGATCGCCCCGGCGGCGCGGTCACCAATTTTTAAAAAGCTCATCAGGCCGGAAGACTGACCGCCACCCGATAATGACTCGCCTTCACCGCGAACGTTAGAAAAGTTAGAACCGGTGCCTGAACCGTATTTGAACAAGCGGGCTTCCCGGGTCCAAAGATCCATGATGCCGCCTTCATTCACCAAATCATCAGAAACGGATTGAATGAAACAGGCATGAGGCTGGGGGTGCTCGTAGCTGCTTTTGGACTTTGTCAGCTTGCCGGTTTGAAAGTCTACATAGTGATGGCCTTGGGCAGGGCCATCAATTCCATATGCCCAATGCAGGCCGGTGTTGAACCACTGAGGGCTGTTGGGCGCAGCCATTTGTGAGGCGAGCATAAAACGCATTTCATCAAAGAATGTTCTGGCGTCTTCCTCACTATCAAAATAGCCACCTTTCCAACCCCAGTAGGTCCAGGTGCCAGCCAGTCGGTCAAAAACCTGCTTGCTGCTTTGCTCGCTGCCAAAGTGTTTTTCCTTTGGAACGTCGGCCAAAGCTTTCTTATCAATTTCCTTACGCCACAACCAGCTGGGAACGTTTTTTTCGCGCACGGGTTTCAACGCCTGCGGTACACCAGCTTTGCGGAAATATTTTTGGGCGATTATGTCGGTGGCTACCTGGCTCCAATTTGAAGGAACCTCAACAGCGTCCATATGAAATACGGTCGACCCATCCGGGTTTTTAATTTCACTAACGGCCGTATGCCACTCAATCGCAGCATATGGACACGGATGTTCTTTGGTAAACCGACGCTCTAAACGCATTCTTTCCCCCTTGAAAGACAATACTATTTATGGCGATGCGCTTTTTAGCGCTTATCGCTGTTTTGAATACAGATATGCCCTTAATATCTGCCTGATTACTGCAATGGGTCGACCAGTGCTTCGGTCTTTACCCATACGGACCCTGGCGTCCCACTATATATTGGGGTTGCCGCCTTCCTTGGCACAAGTTTAGGCGCGAAATTCTGCGGGTTACAAGGCATTTTTTCAATATGTTGTGGTTGACAGTCCCGGGGGCACAAGTCGGGGTAGGTCGAATCGTTGGCCTTCAATGAGTCGCTTAAATTTGCCTTATTGTGCGCATAATGTGCCACTAGCTATTGACGGAACGAGCATTTGTCAGCGGCTTGTTAAAAATCTAATTTGAGGGTGAATTATAGATTCGCGGGAATTTATGAATAATAAAGATTTGAGCAGCTACTTTCCCTCGGTAAACAAACATGATAAACGGCGTCGGGCAGGGTTGTGTTTCAAAGATATTTTGCGGTCTAAGGCTGATCGCACCAATGAAAATAATAATTGCGGATATATGTTATGGCCGGTTTAATTTCTAAAGTTTTCTCCTCTCCCATATTCACATGGTGGAATAGTGCATCTTTTGGCACACGTCTGTTCACAAGCCGCAAGGGTGTGAAGGTTGGTGAAGATGATCAGGGCAATTTTTACTATCGCCAGAAAGACGGTCATCGCCGCTGGGTTATATATAAAAACGGCCCGGTTGAGGCGTCCCGCGTTCCCGCTGACTGGCATGGTTGGCTGCATTACACCACCGATGATCTGCCTTCTGAAGTGCCACTCACCTTGAAAAAGTGGGAAAAGGATCATGTGCCGAACCTTACAGGTTCTGAGGCAGCTTATTTCCCAAGTGGCAGTGAGAAGGCTGGCGGTAAGCGTGCGGCGACGGCGTCCGATTATGAAGCCTGGCGCCCATAATTATTTGGTCTGATTTGTTCACTTTAACGAGAAGCAGAACCCTTTATGTCTAGCAATTTAGTAGAATCGCTGATTGGTGCACTTGTTTTGCTCGTCGCAGGTTGGTTTCTTGTGTTCGCCTATGAGCGGACAGATGCAGGTGCTGGCAACGGCTATGAGTTAACGGCTCGGTTTGACCGCATTGATGGCATCGGCGTTGGCAGCGACGTTCGTATGGCTGGCATTAAAGTTGGTACAGTTGTCGATAGCCGACTGGATCCGCTTTCTTTTCAAGCAATCGTCACATTGTCGCTCAATAACGAAGTTCAGTTGCCGACCGACACAGCGGTTGCCATTACTGCAGAAGGCTTGCTGGGCGGTACATATATGAATTTGCTTCCCGGGGGCATGGAAGAAACTCTGGTTGACGGCGATGAAATTAGCGAAACACAGGACGCGGTGGATTTGTTGGGCTTGATTGGCAAATTCATATACGGCGATGACGATAGTGCCAAGCAAAATTAATATATTGCGAGCAAGCTTATTCGTTTGCGCTGGCTGCATTGCATTGTTTCTAAACGTTATTTCCAATTCAGTTTTGGCGCAGGATGTTTCTCCGAGTGAGTTGGAAAGCGAATTGCGTGACATCGTTGTCCTTCGCGCGCTTGATAAAATAACCGCCCGGATAACCGAATTAGAGTTGCCGATCGGACAGGAAATTAGATTTGGCACTTTGGCTATTCGGGCTAAATATTGCCGAACTCGTCCTCCAATTGAACCACCTGAGACCTTTGCATATTTGGAAATCGATGATCTAAAACGGTCGGGCGAAGTTGAACGCGTTTTTGAGGGATGGATGGTCGCATCGAGCCCGGCGCTGAACGCATTAGAGCACGCGGTTTATGATATCTGGGTAATTGATTGTAAAATGGTGGAGCCCGAAAGCCCCTGACGCATTTGCAGAAAGTCGGCGTCCGCTTTATTGAGCGCTTGATCAAGAAGGCCATGATAGCGCTCTCTAGGTATCTCTATTACCCCGAACTGTGCTAAATGATCAGTGCCAAACTGGGTGTCCAGCAGGGTAAATCCACCAACGATTAATCTGGCAACCAAGTGCACGAGCGCAATTTTGCTTGCTCCTGTTTCGTTATGGAACATGCTTTCACCGAAAAAGCCGCCCGCGAGTGCAACGCCGTATAACCCACCGACTAATTTGCCCTCTTTCCAGCATTCAACTGAATGGGTGAAACCACGACTGTGGAGGTCGCAGTATAAGTCTTCAATGGTTTGATTTATCCAAGTGTCGTCGCGGTCCGTTGAAGTTGCAGCACAGGCGCGCATGACATCTCGAAACGCCGTGTCAATTTTCACTTCAAACTTTTCCTGTTTGATAAGCTTTTTGAGGGAGCGGGGGATATGAAATTGATTGAGAGGAAGAATGCCGCGTTCCGGCGGGTCCACCCAAAATATTTCGTCATCATCACGGCTTTCTGCCATC
>Ga0316204_10003665_pt1 | contig 29915 bp, 31 predicted proteins | sample 6monrhotite_MG_2_FD_205661 | JGI IMG/M metagenome (GOLD analysis project Ga0316204, IMG submission 205661) | Microbial mat bacterial communities from mineral coupon in-situ incubated in ocean water Damariscotta River, Maine, United States -... | ecosystem: Environmental > Aquatic > Marine >...
CCCATCGGGATAGCAACGGTAGAGGCTAAAGACATGGGAATAACTGAGCGCCAATGACATTTTGAAATAACATTGGGTAATAATTGAATCGCAGGAATGGTTTCTAATAGCACGACACTCACAACAGCAACCATTGGGTTGTAAAGCAAGCTTAAGCTCGGTACCAGAATCATACCTGCCCCAAATCCTGAAAATCCACGTAAAACACCCGCAATTAAAACCGCGATAATGGCAAAGTAGAACTCGACTGTTAAAGGCATTGGAACACTCAACTAAAGAAATAATATGTGAAATTTAACTTATTATAACATGTTATAATAAGAATACAATAACACATAAAATATCTCTATCTTATTGATATTTAATGATATTTTAAAATTGAATGATATCTTCTTATGATCGTCAGCATAGCTAAACAGCTGTACGTTAATATCCAGTTTAAATAGCCAGCATTATATGATGAAAAAATAACTAAAATTTTTGATTAGACAAGCAATTAAGATGTCAGCGTGGTTTAAAAGTATCCCCAGCCCTTTTTATCTTAGTTTTGACGATATACCTTAAGGACATTTGGTAACTGCATAATTTTATCAGAGACTTTTTGTAATTGTTGCAGGTCTTCTATTTCCAGAACAATTTGTATATCTGCCATTTGTGTATCTTTGTTTGACAAAGTCTGAACACCCAGTACGTTTACCTTAAGATCTGACAGTACATTTGTTATATCTTTTAAAAGCCCGGTGCGATCAATAGCCTGAATAACCAGGCTAATTTCAAAAATTTGGTGGTTATGATTAGACCATTCGACTGAAATCAGATGTTCTTGTTTATCATGTTCGAGGTTAAGTATATTTTTACAATCCTGGCGATGGACAGAAACACCTTTACCGCGTGTAATGAAACCTATGATTTCATCACCAGGAACCGGTTTACAACACGAAGCAATATTTGTTAAAAGATTACCCACTCCGCTAACATTGACTGATTGATTACCACCTTTATTTACAGTCTTTCTCGGTTTAGGTTTATTTGGTAATGGTTTAACTGTTTCATCTGAATATATCTGGCTTAAACCAACAGTTAACTGGCCCGAAGTTATATCACCGCGTCCGACTTTAGCCTGCCACTCTTCTTCAGTTTGAACTTTAAAATGTTTTATCGATTTATCCGTATTATGATTCAAAATGTGCATGCGTTTTAGCTCACGTTCGATTGTTGCTTTTCCATCAATGACATTCTGCTCATAATCCTGCTGTCTAAACCAGGTTTTAATTTTTGATCGTGTCCTGTTACTGGCAACATAACCCAGGTTTGGATTTAACCAGTCTCTACTTGGTGCTGAATTGTTTGTTGTTAAAATTTCTACCTGCACACCATTTTCAAGTTTAGTTGTTAGCGGTACGATCTTACCGTTAACTTTTGCACCTCTGCATTTATGCCCTACTTCTGTATGAATGCTGTATGCAAAATCGAGAGGGGTCGCGCCTTGCGGTAAGTCAATCACTTTTCCATCAGGACTTAATACAAATACTCTGTCAGAAAATAATTCTGTTTTAAAACTGTCTAATAAGTCCTGTTCGTCATGCTCCGGTGTTTCTAATAATTTTCTGATCGAGTGAATTGTTTTTTCGAGAACCTCATCCTGTTCAGAGCGTTCTTTATAACGCCAGTGTGCTGCGACACCATATTCTGCAAACTCGTGCATTGCCCGCGTTCTGATCTGAATTTCTACCGGTTTACCTTCAGGCCCATATACCGCCGTATGTAAACTTTGATAACCATTTTCTTTTGTATTTGCAATATAATCATCAAACTCTTTTGCGATATGATGCCAGCGACCATGAATCAGGCCAAGTGCGGTATAACATTCTGTCACAGTGTTGACCGTCACCCTTATTGCGCGAACATCAAACAATTCTGTAAACTGTTTATGTTTGTTCGTCATTTTTGACCAGATACTATAAATATGTTTTGGTCTGCCATATACCCTGGCATCAATTCCGGAGTTTTCGAGAAGAGCATTAATTTCAGTGACAACCTGGTTGATATAAGATTCCCGTTCACCTCTTTTTTCTTCAAGCATTTTCGCAATGTGCTTATAGGTTTCAGGTTCTAAATAACGAAATGATAAATCTTCTAACTCCCATTTTAATTGTCCAATTCCTAAACGATTGGCAATGGGTGAAAAAATTTCAAGTGATTCTGATGCAACCGCTTTCTGTGTTACTTCATCTTTATCTGCTAATTCTCTGAGGCGCTGTACCCGGTATGCAAGTTTGATTAACACGACTCGCACATCATCAACCATCGCTAACAACATTCGTCTTAAGCGCTCAGCCTGCTCGTGGCTATCCGTCTTATTTGCTTTAAATCCATGGAGTTTTTCAATACCCTGAACCATGTGCAGAATATCTTCACCAAACTCATCTTTAATAATTTTGTAAAAGTCATCGGTACGTAAACGGCTGTCACTGAGCAAACAGACAATAGTCGTCGTTTCGTCAGCACTTAACTGGCTGAGTAAAATAGCCACATCCAGGCTACCTGGCATTTCAGACTCGACATCCTGCACATTCCAAACATACTGGCATGCTTTTTCCAGCAAAGCAGAACGTTGATGAAGGTGGGATGAATTATTAACCAGATTATCTATATACTCTGAGACAGTATATTGAGATGTTATATTTTTCTGTTGTTTTGTGTTTTTCATGGCTAAGTATTAAATAGAAATAACTGGGCTCAGTGTACTATAGAACCGCCAGACGTTTCATTCAGTACTTGCCAGACTTTGTTTGCTCGACACAACTCTATTAAATTTCAGCATGATTTAGACACAATCGCAGGAATAACGATTTTAGTAATAATCACCGCCCAGCAAACAAAGGATTTATTTTAAGCTGCGATTCTTGTATAACGGGCTCATACTTAATCTATGGGAATGATTAGTTAAGACCATTCCTTCGTTCATGTTATAGCTCATCCATTAAGCGTTGCTTATATAGGTTGTGGGAGTGAGAAGGGAATAATAAAAGCGATTTTATTTTTTCAGGTTTGCGAAAGCTTGTGCCATTGCACCATTTGCAGCCGGTGCTTTATTTTTTTGACGATTTTTACCCTCTTTTGATTTTGATGGCTGCGAAATTTTAGCATTAGCCTCTTTTGGATTAGCGGCTTTTCTTTCGACTTCTTCAGTTAGGCGCATCGATAACGCAATTCGGTTACGTTTAATATCAACATCCATCACTTTTACTTTAACGACTTCGCCGGTTTTAACCACATCATGCGGGTCTTTAACAAAACTATCGGCTATAACAGAGATATGAACTAGCCCATCCTGATGTACACCAATATCAACAAAGGCGCCAAAGTTAGTCACATTGGTAATAACACCTTCAAGAATCATTCCTTCTTTAAGGTCAGTCACTTTTTCTACACCATCTTTAAAACTGGCCGTTTTAAATTCCGGTCGTGGATCTCGACCTGGTTTTTCTAATTCTTTAATAATGTCGCGAACGGTCGGTTCACCAAATCCTTCCATGGCATAGTCATTTGCTGCCAGTGAAGATAAAAATGAACGATCACCAATGACTTGATTCATTTCACGACTATTCTTTTCGAGAATATTATTAACAACAGGATACGCTTCAGGGTGTACTGAAGATGCATCTAATGGATTATCACCACCGGATATTTTTAAGAACCCCGCGGCTTGTTCAAACACTTTAGGACCTAAGCGTGAAACGTTTAAGATTTCCTGGCGGTTTTTAAAGGCGCCATTTTTTTCGATGTAAGAAACAATGTTCTCTGCCATGCTGTCGCTTAAACCGGCGACGCGTTTTAATAATGGTACGGAAGCCATATTTACCTCAACACCGACGGCATTTACACAATCTTCTACTACGGCTTCTAACTTTTTCGCTAACCGGTTTTGATTAACGTCGTGTTGATATTGACCTACACCGATTGCTTTTGGATCAATTTTCACTAACTCCGCTAAAGGATCTTGTAAACGACGTGCGATAGAAACCGAACCACGAAAGGTGACATCTAAATCGGGGAATTCTTTTGCGGCTAACTCCGATGCTGAATAAACGGAAGCCCCTGCTTCACTTACCACCAAGCTGGTGAGTTTTAATTCAGGATGTTTTTTAATTAACTCGTTGGTTAACTTATCGGTTTCACGCGAGGCGGTACCATTACCTATAGCCACTAAATCTACCTTATGTTTTTTAGCGAGGTCAGCAAGGATATGAATAGATTGATCCCATTGGTTTTTCGGTGCATGTGGATAGATAACAGCGGTATCAACTAACTTACCAATAGCATCGACCACCACCACTTTTACCCCGGTGCGTAAACCGGGATCTAAACCCAGTGTTGTACGTGCACCGGCAGGCGCTGCTAATAACAAATCTCGCATATTTTCACCAAAGACACGAATGGCTTCATCTTCCGCAGCTTCACGCAAACGTAAGTTAAGCTCAGATTCCAGTTGCATCGAAATTTTTACCCGCCATGCCCAACGTGCACATTCTAATAACCACTTGTCTGCAGCACGTTGTTTCTGCGATAAGCCATAGTGTGATGCAACCATGCTGTCACATAGACCCATGTCTAATGGTGACTCAAGGTCATCCTGCATGGGAATAGTTAATTTAAGGCGTAAGATGCCTTCATTGCGACCACGAAATAATGCTAAAGCGCGATGCGATGGGATTTTATTAATCGCTTCAGAAAACTCAAAATAGTCTTTGAATTTCGCACCGTTCTTTTCTTGTCCATCAATCACGATTGATGATAGTTCACCTTTACCCCAGCAGGTATCACGTAACTCACCAAGCAGGTCTGCATCTTCAGCTGCACGTTCAATAAAGATATGTCTCGCGCCTTCTAGCACTGCCGTAGTATCTTTAAAATCTGCCTCTTCATTAATATAGTTACTTGCCTCAACTTCTGGTGTTAGTGAAAAGTCTGCAAGAATAATATCCAGTAAAGGTTCAATGCCTGCTTCACGTGCAATTTGAGCTTTCGTTCTTCGTTTGGGTTTATAAGGTGCATAAAGATCTTCTAAACGCGTTTTAGTATCAGCCAGTAAAATTGATTTTTTCAACTCACCCGTTAATTTACCCTGCTCAGAAATTGTTTTTAAAACTGTAGCACGGCGTTCTTCCAGTTCACGTAAATAATTTAAACGCTCTTCGAGAGTACGTAACTGGGTGTCATCCAATCCGCCGGTAACCTCTTTACGATAACGAGAAATAAAAGGAACGGTAGAACCTTCATCCAGCAAAGTAATAGTGGCTTCAACCTGGGCAAGTTTAACGCCAAGTTCATTGGCGATATTTTGTTCAATATTCATGGGAGATAGATTCTTTAATAATTAGAGTGAAATAATTGAAGATTTTTTACTGTGGCAATTTTAGCAAAAGCGTAGTTCAAAACCAGACTTGTATTTTAATTTTTATTGTTCTATGTGGTTACCTGTCATTGCGAGAGAACAATGACGGAATGTGTTGAGAAGAGTTAATCCCCTAGCTCTTCCCAACGCTGATAAGCCGTTTCAAGTTCTTTTTCTATCTCACTTAAGCGGGCAAGAACTTTATCAACGTCGGCTTGTTCATTTTTATAAAAATCAGCCTGAGAAACCTGTTGTTGAATTTTTTCCTGCTCATCTTCAAGCGTTTCAATCAAACCAGGTAAGTTATCGAGTTCCCGTTGATCTTTATAACTCAACTTTTCTTTTGGCTTATCTTTTTTAACGTCTTTCGGCTGCGGTTTTTTCAACTCAGTCTTTTGATCACTTTGTCTTGACTGTCTCAACCAGTCTTCATAACCACCTACATATTCATTTACAACACCATTACCCTCAAAGGCCAGTGTACTGGTTACCACGTTATCAAGAAAAGTACGATCATGACTCACTAAAATTAAGGTACCGTCATAGTTGCACAATAACTCTTCAAGTAACTCTAATGTTTCTACATCCAGATCATTCGTTGGTTCATCCAGTACTAATAAGTTTGCCGGTTGAATAAATAGACGCGCAAGTAACAGCCGGTTACGTTCACCACCTGATAATGATTTAACCGGTGAGCGAACTCGCGCAGGCGGAAAAAGAAAATCTTGTAGGTAACTCATCACGTGTCGCGACTTACCATTAATCGTGATCGTATCACTGCCAAAGTTAAGATTATCCGCGACTGTTTTTTCTGGATCGAGTACGGCGCGCTGTTGATCAAAATAAGCGACTGACAATTTAGTGCCTAAACTAACTGAGCCTGTATCAGGCTCTAACTCGCCTAATAACATTTTCAACAAGGTGCTTTTACCCACACCATTCGGACCCAAAATACCGATACGATCACCACGCATAATATTTGTCGTCAGTGATTTAACAATGGTTTTATCCCCAAAGGACTTTGAAATATTTTCAGCTTCAATCACTATTTTGCCGGAGGATTCACCACTTTCAACTTGCAGTTTGACATTACCGACTTTATTGAGACGCGCAGAACGTTCGCGGCGTAATTGTTCTAAGGCGCGAACACGCCCTTCGTTACGGGTGCGTCGGGCTTTAATCCCCTGTCGAATCCAGACTTCTTCCTGTGCCAGCTTTTTATCGAATAGCGCATTTTGCTGTTCTTCGATAATGGCGCGTTCTTCTTTATTCTTTATATATGTATCGTAGTTACCCGGCCAGGAGGTTATTTTACCCCGATCAAGTTCAACGATGCGTGTCGCCAGGTGGCGTAAGAATGTTCTATCATGGGTAATAAATAACACGGCGCCGTTAAAACCTAAAAGAAACTCTTCCATCCATTGAATCGCTTCAACATCGAGATGATTGGTAGGCTCATCAAGTAAAATTAATTCCGGTTCCAGCACTAAGGCGCGTGCCAACATAACCCGACGTTTATAACCACCGGATAATGAGCCCATTAAGGCGTCTTCGGGTAGCTCAAGCTTTGTAATTACCGTCGTGATGCGTTGCTCGAGATTCCAGCCATCATTCGCATCAATATCATCCTGCAAACGTGATAATTTATTGGTGATCGCTTCTGAATGATCGGTTTCCATTTCGTGCAGAACATGATGATATTCTGCAATTATTTTACCCATTCGATCCAGGCCGCCGGCAACAACATCGTAAACACTCAAATCGTCGAGCTGAGGCACTTCTTGAGACAGAATACCAACACGTAAATCCGGCTTTTTCCACAGACCACCTTCATCCAGCTCTGCGACACCTTCCATAACACGCATTAATGTGGATTTACCGGCACCATTACGCCCGACCAAGCAGACACGCTCACCTGCATCAATTTGCAAATCAACTTTATCCAGTAAGGGGACGTGACCGTAAGCCAAACAGGCCGATTCTAATTTAATTAAAGCCATGAATATGAGGTTTTTACCAAGTATTTTAAAAGCCGCTAGTCTACTATATCTACAGCATAAAAAGCGTTCATTTTTAGCCAATTACGCGATATCGTTTATACTTACATTCTCTTTGCTTAAATGGAGCAAAATATATGAAAACAATGAAAACGTTGATGATATTAGGTCTATTTTCATTCATAACGGCTTGTTCAGATAACGAAGATAGTAAAAAAGAAGACAAGGGTGATCATGTTTGGAAGCAGCAAACGGATACACTAAAAACATCAAAAGATGCCGCTAAAAAATTACAAGAACAATTAAATCGGCAGCAACAAAAACTTGATGAAAGTAATTAAACTTTATTTTTAAACTAGAGAACTAAATGGGACGATACCGACCGCCACAACCAAAATCTTCACCGTATATTACGGAGGCTGGCTATAAAAAACTTGATAAAGAACTTAAAGCGCTTTGGAAAAGACGCGCTTATGTTGTAAAAATTTTGGCTGCCGCCGCAGCCGAAGGTGATCGTTCAGAAAATGCCGAATACATTTATCGTAAAAAAGAATTACGTGAAATTGATTACCGTATTCGTTATTTACAAAAAAGACTACCTGACTTAAAAATAGTTAATACACAGCCAAGTAATCCCGAACAAATATTTTTTGCCGCCTGGGTCACACTTGAAGATGAATCCGGCGAAGAAAAAACGTATCGCATTGTCGGGCCCGATGAGCTTGATGCAAAAAAAGGCTGGATTAGTATGGACTCGCCAGTTGCCAAAGCATTACTTAAAAAACATATTGAAGATGAAGTTAATGTCGAAACGCCAAATGGCGTTAAAAATTATTTTATCAGTAACGTGTATTACAATGAGTAATTAACTCTTAAACATAAGCCATCTCTAATTTAATTCTTTCTCCATACCACAATAAATACCACTCCTGTTATTTTATAGCCAAATGGCCTCTTTTGATCTGGATCAAATAAAAGCCTTTCTATCTAACTTAATATAATTAATACCAATACTATTTAGAAATTCTTTAAACTTGGGGATTACCGCTACATAAATACAAAACCTTTTTCACGGAGCGACTTATAATGGATCACACTGGCCTCATTGATCATATACAAACGGCCGTCGCCGTAGTTGATAAAGACATGTGCATTGTTGACGCGAATCATGCCTATACGCATCGACTACACAAAGAGGTTAAAGATGTTATTGGACAAAAATGTTTTAGAGCTGCATACAACTTTAAAGAATTATGCTCTGAGTGCTTATCATCGCCCTGCCCAATTGAAACCAGTTTTAAAACAAAACAAAAAACGTCTAAGATTCATCATTTCGTATTGGAAGGACGAGCTGTCGTAGAGGAGATCACTTCTACTCCCGTTATTGAAGAAGATGGGACAATAGATTATGTCATTGAAGAATTTAGAGACCTTTCTGAATTGCTCGGTTTAAACAAAGGAATAATCACTACCTGCTCGTATTGTAAAAAGATACGAGATGTCGATGGCAAATGGGTACCCTTTGAAAAATACCTACAAAAACATACCGGCGCCTACTTTTCGCATGGTATTTGTCAAGAGTGTTTTGACCATAAATTATAAGAGGAACTTACCCGGATGTCTGGGGACCAAAATTAAAGGCTATTGATAAGCGTGATTCTTCACTTTTATTTTCAGAAACTTCATGCAAGGTTGCTGGTGAAAAAAAGATGAACATTCCCTCTTTTGGCGTGATGATCGTTTTTTCATTATTCTCCGTAATAATCAGGTTTCCTGAATGTTCCGGTACTTTTATATAATAGACGCAAGATAAAAGTTCATCGTCATCATCATGGGTATGCGCTGTCGTTACATGCCCTGGCTGCATTTCATTTAACCAAAAACCATATGCCAGTTTAGATTGGTCTATTTTAAGTATGTTAGCTGCATTCTCTTTTGCTGTATTTATGATGAATTCTAACTCAGGTAATTTCTCAACTTCTATGTAAAGATTTTCATAACGACCATTAAATAAATGTGTTTTGGCTTTAAAATCGTTATCTGATAATAATTCAAACCTGGCGACTATCTTTTGATTAGCATCAAAACAAGATTGGTTAAAAACCTGGGTATAACCATCACTCATTAAAAGTACCCAAGCATCCGCATCACGAAATAGGATAATGCGGCAAGAATTAATCCAACGCCCCAAATCACCATCCAGTAACGTTTAACCTTAAAACCAAAAGCGATAAAAGCAACGCCCAATATAATGCCCAGAATAATTGAAACAAAAACCAGGTTGTCATCAACAGGGACGCCTAAATTTTGATAATCACCAGTATCACGATAACGCATGTAACTACTCCCTACTTTAATTTTCGAACAGAAAAATCAATTTTTTTATTTGTATTAAGCCCTTCAATTGAATTTATATTCTGATGTAACATTTTACTCGTTACCGGTTTTTTTAAAAATGCACCAATCGCATTATCATAGTTCGGCAAGCTAAATTGAAAAGCAGACGGAAACAATCCTGATATTTTTTTATACGATACTGCTGCGCAATTTTTTAAATCACTGCGGCTGGTAAAGTTCATCACTAATATTCCTTCTGGGTTCAAGTGCTGATGTAATTTCTGCAACCATGTTTTATTCGCTTTAACTGCGCGGACCGGTTCACTATCCTGTTCGCCAAATAAATCTTCAATAATAAGATCAAAAGCTGGACCGGAATAATCTTGCAACCACTTAATAGCATCAGCCTGCACCAGCTTTGCCATTTTATTTGTTATCCCAAAGTATTGTTTTGCGATCTTGATATGTACCGGGTTAAGTTCGACCCCGATTATTTCAGCGGGCTTAATATACCGCTCTAATTGACGGATCACTGCGCCACCACCCACTCCAAGCACCAGGACTCGTTCAATACTCTGCGGTGGGTAAAAAAATGCGGGCAGCAGTAAAAGATCCCACACCCCACCTGTTATAGCTCGATTTGGATTAAATTGGCTATGAAATACCCCATTCGTATATAAACGACGAGTCTCACCCGCCGAGCGAACTTCATACCGGGTATTTTTGATTGTTTTTTGCCATAATAGGGCCATATAGTACTACCAGCTATATAATAAAACCCTATTGTTTCAATATTAGGCTTTAATATCAATAACTTAAGTAATAACATAAAAAATACTGGTTTATTAGCGCATTCTGATATGGTTTTTCAGGATAGTTCCTGATAAAATTAGTCAACTTTAAAGACATTTTTTAAAAATATTAGGTGAATTTACAATGGAAGCAGTAGTAGACGGTAAAACAATTGAGCTATCAGAAGCAGGCTGGTTATTAAATCTTGACGAGTGGAGTGAAGAATTAGCCAAGCAAATTGCTGTCAATGAAAATATTGGTGAGCTCACTGAAAAACATTGGAATATCATTAATCTTGCACGCGAATACTTCGCTGATAACGGCACTGTTTGTGAGCCACGTAAGTTTTCTAAACTGATGAAAGATTTATATGGTAAAGATGAATCTAGTCAGAAATACATTTATTCATTATTCCCAACGGGTTTAATTAAATGCGCGAATAAAGTTGCTGGTTTACCTCGCCCTAAAGGCTGTAGCTAAGCCCATCAACTTAAGGCTATACCTAAAAAGGAACGCAAAAGCGTTCCTTTTTTTATGTCTGATATATTTTGTGCTGATTTTTATGCTAATAACTCATTCTCAAGTAATACCTTTCATTTAAGCTTTTATTTTTATGTAGGTTCGAATTCATTCGAACGCAGTGTTAATATTGACCTTTGAGGCTATTTATAGACTGGCGAGCGAAAAAATTCGCACCTACAATTTCTTAGCTAAATAGCACTACATACACAAGAGATAGTAACTATGACAAATACCCCATCTCAAGAAGAACAAATTCGCTTATCCCATGCGGTACTCATTCACCAGGTGGTGCATGCCTGCCAGAATGATACCGCTAAGCAACAACTCAAACCTATGCTAGATATGGCAACACAGCAAAACTGGCATGAATTAGTTAGCGCAATAAATAAAATTGTTGCGGGACAACGGGGTGAAGACTTGCTTAATAATTTAGATGAGGAAGACAAAGTCATTATTAAAAGTATTTTGCAGGGCTTACAAAATCCTGCAAGCCTGCCTAAAGTTGATCAACAAGCGGACCCGACTATGGCTGCGCCCGGACTCGCGAGCATGATTAATGCCGCGAGTCGAGGTGATGCGCAGGCATTACAAGCGGCATCCTTCATGGCTGATCAAATGACCAATACTCAGGGTGATATGCGTCAGCTCGGTGGTATTATGAAACGGCTAATTGATGGTGAACGTGATCCAGATGCGTTAACTAATAAAATGTCCGCAAATGGTAAGCAACTTGTTATGCAATTACTTGATGAACTTAATAAGCTGGGGATTCAGTAAAGCAGTACCAGTACAACTTAAGCAGCCAGAAATTTTTTTATTTTCTCCGCAACATCAAAAGACCATAACATCGAAAAATGACTGTGTGGTACAACGTGAACTTCATCGGTCTGACTGATCTCCGTTTCTGAAAGATTTACCGTGCCATCATGCTGTTGTTGCATTTTGTTGCCTGCTAACAACATCCCTACTCCCAGCTTTTTTATTCCTGCTATTACACATGTTGGCCGCTTTGAGAGCCAACGTGGGCCATCACCAAGTAATCCCTTGATATTTGATTTACCAAGTAAGTATTTAAAAAGGAATCTCTTGTTTAAATGCTTTGCAACAGCGCTGCCATTTACCGGGCTACCAATAAGAACAACTTTTCCCGCTTTATCGATTTCATGATTTTTCAACATGTGTGAAACAACGATTCCGCCCAGGCTATGAGCAACAAAATGGATGACCGGCTCGTTAACTTTAGAAGAAAACTGGTATAAATATTGAGAATTTTGTTCCGGTGTTTTAATTAAACTGGAATAGTGGAACTGGTAGACTCGATAGCCTTGTCGCCATAACTTGAAGCGCAAATATAACAGCTCTAAACCTATCATCCATATACCGTGGACAAGCACCACCGCTTCTTTATCTTTCATCTGCAGACCCACCACTCGTCTATAACTGACAGACTCTATTAATATCTTTATTCGATATGCAACAAAACACTATCTTGTGTGCTAACGCACATTGAAAACCTGTTGATAAGCAAATTATAGTGCTTGTCAGCAATTCTGTATCTAACTTACATAGAAGGATTAAGCATGAAACATTTTCATTTCGCAATACTCATATTTTCACTTGCTATAGGTATAACCCCATTTTCAGCTCATGCAGAGAGTGAATCACTAACTGTTTCGACAAAACGTTTAAAAATGGAAACCGCATTACGTATTGCTCAGGGAGCTATCAAACAATGTCGTAAAGAAGGAGTGCAAATTGCAGTGACCGTTGTTGATCGTAGTGGTCATGCCCAGGTTGTGCTGCGAGATGTATTAGCGATGGATATTACTTTGCCCATCAGTAAACAAAAAGCGCATACGGCAATGGCATTTAATACCCCTTTATCTCAAATGGAGGACCGTTTTACTAAACCTTTCCAGGTCGCAAAAATTGATGGTTTAGTGGTTAGCGCAGGCGGGATTCCCATTAATATCGGTGGTTCCATCTTAGGTGGTATTGGTGTAAGTGGCGCGCCTTCTGGAAAAACAGATGAAAAATGTGCAAATGCCGGTTTAGCTGCAGTTAGTGAAGATTTAGAAATGGAATAGTTTTAATAAAAAAAGGGAAACCGTTTTATCGGTTTCCCTTTTAATTTAAAACAACTAACTTTATAAATTACGAAGCAAGTTTCGCTTTAATCGCATCAATAACCGCATCACTTGATGTTGCATTAACACTGACCAGGCTACCTTCTTTTTCATAGAAACCCGCTAATGGCGCTGTCATTTCATTGTAGACATCTAAACGATTACTGATTGCTTCTTCAGTTTCATCTTCACGCTGAACAACATTACCACCACATTTATCACACTTGCCTTCTTCTTTTGGTGGGTTTGATTTAACGTTATAAATTTCACCACAGTCTTCACAAGTACGACGCGTTGTTAAGCGATCTAAGATAACGTCTTTAGCTACCTGGATGTCTACCACCATATCAAGCTTTTCGCCCATACCTTCAAGTAATACTTTTAAAGCTTCAGCTTGCGGAATTGTGCGTGGGAAACCGTCAAGCAAATAACCATTTTTACAATCATCTTCTTTTAAGCGTTCGCCCATGATGCCCATGATTAAATCATCAGATACCAGATCGCCCGCTTTCATTGCTGCCTGGGCTTTTTTACCTAACTCCGTACCTGCCGCGACTGCAGCACGTAAAATATCACCGGTTGAAATTTGTACTGAACCATCCATCTTGGTCAATAATTTTGCGACCGTACCCTTGCCTGCTCCCGGAGCACCTAAAAGAATAAGCTTCATTGTTTTCCCCTTAATTGGAAATAAGTTAAATTGTTTTTGTTGATTAAAAATTTATGCCGTATTCTGCCTTTTAGCGGCTCAACACACCAATTAATAACCTTGAGGGTAACCAAGAAATACCTAATCCCAAACAGCAGGCAAGTATATTAGCCTTTCCTAATTTTTAGTAATAAATGTTAGACTGGTTGATATATCTCACTATTAACAAGGTAATATAGAAATAGTGAAAAAATCATCAAATACCTTTTATCCAGGCAGATAGTTCTTCAACAAAAAACTATGGCGGAAAAGGACTAGGCTTAGCAATAACAAAAAGTTTTTGTGAGTTACTTGGTGGGACGATTAAAAATAAGAGCCAACCAGGTGAAGGAACCAGCGTGACATTAAAGCTTTCAATAAGCTCCGCCTAATTCTTCAACTTAGCAAAGATATCATCGTAAAAAACAAACCCCGCTATAAGCGGGGCTTGGATAAATCGGACTTAAAAAAGTCTAATTTATTGTGGTGTTACTGCTGAAGCTTGAGGACCTTTAGGACCATTTTCTACTTCATAGCTTACAGTTTGACCTTCCGCTAAAGTGCGGAAACCGTCACCCTGAACAGCAGAGAAATGTACGAATACATCTGCACTACCGTCAGCAGGAGAAATAAAACCAAAGCCTTTAGAATCGTTGAACCATTTTACAGTACCAGTTGCCATGTAAATTACCTTTTTTATTTTAGTTAAAAGATTTAATTGCAATCTTTCATTAGTAAATTACAGGAGATAACCTAATTGGACTTCTGAAATAACCTAAGAATATGCAATATAACACCTTAAGTTTAACCTGAGACCATATATAAATTCTACTTTTTAAACTAAATTATACGCATCTATATAATTATTTTAGTGTTTACTTATATAGCTAATTAGATCGAACTCACTCCCGTTAAAATGTGCTCTGTATCCATTTTTAGTCTATAAATTTAAGTTACGATATAAAAAATTATTCAGCCGTTAAAGTGATCTCAAAATGGAAATATCTCGATTTCTCCCCTTTATGAATAAATGGGTTAACCCGTTACAAGACGCCTTTTTTTTTAAACTAAATGAAAAACTTCCTCGTTTTAGTTTTGGCTTACATATCCTTATCGCCCTGTTCGGCATTTTGTTCCTGTTGATGTTTCCTTACCTGTTTTTAACGCTGCCCTTCGAACTCTACGAGACGGTTATTCAGGCAAAGGTACTAAAAGACTGGATTGATGCACTTATTCAACTGGTACTAATAGTGCTTGGTGGTGCTTTTAGCTGGGCCATATATAAGCTCAAATTTTCATTACCAACGGGGCTGGACGTCACCGAAGAAAAATTTCCTCATCTAACTAAACTCATCGAAGAATTACGCAGTGAATTTGGTAAACCTAAGATTGACCGCATTATCATTCGCGACAAATACGAAATGCGCGTCATTAAAACACCGCGTTCAGGTATGCCTTTTCTCAATACCCGCACCCTTATAATTGGCTTACCTGTTTTACAAACCATGTCGCCACTCTATTTTCGGGCATTATTAGCACGACGTATTGGCCAATTATCAACGCAACATACTCCTGTTACGACTCGTCTTTATTTTTTAAATGATATTTGGTCACAATTTAAAATTAGTTGTAAACAATCAAAAAATAAAGTGACAAAAGTACTCGGGTATTTTTTCCAGTTATATAGCCCGCTTTATCAATCGATGTTAATGCCCCTGTTGCAGGCAGAAGAGCTTGAAGCTGATAGCTACGGCATGGATTTAATTAACAGTGTCGATATGGTGGAATGCATCGTCTATGAAGAAGTGGTCATTGAATTTCTCAACAAAAAATTCTGGCCTAAAATTTATCACATGGCCAGACGCTCCAAAACGCCGGAATTCATGCCGTATTCACAAATGACAAAAGTCGTTAAAGCAGGAATTACCGACGACGAAATATCAACCACCGTGCAAGCCGCATTAAAACTGGAAATCACTCAGCCAGGTCTTACGCCATCCCTGGCAAGACGACTCAATCACCTGGGGCATGCCAAACCTTTACCACCAAAACGCTTAAGTAAAACAGCGGCAGATTACTATTTAGGTAGTAGTTTAGAAAAAATCATCCAGTTATTTGATAAACGCTGGGTAGCTAAAATAAAGAAGAAAGTGTAACTCTTTTATAATCACATACCATTTATCCGTTTTTTTGGCATCCTTAGCCAAAAACTAGTGATCTCACCTTAATTTTGATTTATATTGTCTTTCACAACGTTGTTACGATAACGTTTGTTACAAGAATACTCAAAATTTAAAATAACAATAAAAATCAATTGGTTAGCTCCCCCCCCACTAAAATATTATCCTAATGATATTTTAAGAAGTTAACGTAATTTTAGGCAGTAGCAGTTTTTTATCTTGTTTACATGGGGGTGTCTGTGAAGTTAGTTTATCGCGTACTAAATACAACAATTTTGGTGCTATGTCTTATTGCCGGCACAAACTCTGCCTGGTCAGAACATATTGATCATCACTCAGCTGCACCTTCATTTAGTAACCCTGATATATTGAGTGCCGTTTCCAAGGGCTGGGAAAGCAAGCCTTTTAAACACGACAAAATACATAGTGAGGCTGATTTAGTCGTGGCACTCAGTCAGCAAAGTTATCCTATTTTTCATGATCTCATACTCAAATATGCCGACAAAAACCAACTAAAAATCATTGTAAAACCGGGAACGTGCGGTATTACAGCTGGCCGATTACGAAAAAAAGCAGCCGATATTGGTGCCTATTGTTGCCCGCCGGCAAAATCAGATCGTTTGCCTGGCCTAAAATTTCATTCACTGGGAATTTCTCCAATTGCACTCATTGTCCACCCCGATAATCCTCTAACGAACATTACGACTCAACAAGCACGTGAAGTCTTTCAGGGAAATTCAACTCACTGGGCACAAATTGATAAAAATAAAGACCATGATTTTCAGCATTTAATTAAACCGATTGCTCGCTTACATTGTAAGGTTCGTCCGGGGCACTGGCGTAGTCTTTTGAATGATGAAAACCAGTTTAGTCCGCGACTATTCGAAGTCGGTGTCATTCCTGACATGATTTCACAGGTCTCTCGAAATACCGGTGCGATTGGCTGGGAGGTACCTTTAATGATTTCTTTACATCGCAATAAAGGGATTGTCAAAATGCTAAAAATTGATGGCCATGAAGCGACCGATCTGAATTATGTTTTATCTGGTAAATACCCCCTTTACAGAAGTTATAGCCTGACGACATGGGAAAAAGATTCAGGCAATAAAAAAGAAAATATGCATACCCAGGCAACAAAACTGGTCAAATATCTTCAGCAACATATCGAAAAAGTTCATAGTGACGTCGCATTTATTCCCCCATCTCAATTGCGGAATGCAGGCTGGAAATTTAAAGATGATGAGTTAATCGGTGAACCCGATTCAAATAACGTTATCCAGCACTAATTCGTCATGATGAAGTTAAGTAAATATTCCTTAATGCTAAAAATGCTGCTATTAGCAGTATTTGTTGGTTTTGTTGTTTGGGCAGTAACTGACGCATTCCAGAGTTACTCACTCAAACAAATATTTAATAAAAAATTAGCAGAACGTTTTAGTTGGCAAGCAGAAAAACAACGGATCATGTTTGACCGTTACGTAAAAAATCACCACCAGGCTGTTAAGCTTTTTATTGGTTCTCAAAAGCTAAAAGAATATATCGATTCTCCTTCGTGGCAACAAAGTGAGGAAAACAAAACATATACCAGTCCACCCCCATGGTTACCCAGCCTGTCAGTCATACGTAACGTTATACAACCACGTTATATGGTTTTACTTGATGCAAAAGGAAATTGTCGTGAACTATATAAGGCAAGCGCTGGGCCGGCACCTAAAGCTTTAAGACACCCTGGCGAAATGTTGCTCAACTTAAGTCATGGCCAGGGCTTTCTAACTCAGCTTAACAATAAACCTTATTTACTTGCCTCAGAACAATTCATTAATAAAAAAGGAGAAACACGAGCAACGCTAATGTTAGCTTCTCCGCTTGATGAAGAGTTTCTAATCGCCTCGCAAGCATCTGCCTTAGCTGATTCAAATGTCATCGCCTTACTTGCAGAAGATCAACCCGTTATACTAGCCAGTAGTAACAGCGCGTTAATTCCACCCGGAACTCAAGTTGATAAATTAAAAACACGTTATTTAAAAATTGGTCAGGGGTTTTTTGATTATGGCGCTACCGATATTATTATTGAATTAGTTTCATTTATATCAACCGCCGAGGCCAGTCAGCTTACTCATGATGTTTTAAACGAAGAACGGCCTATGCGTATTATAAGTGCCTTAATTTATATCTTATCGTTTATCCTGTTAATATTTTTTATTACCCGACGTTTACAAAATTTTACTAATTATGTTGTCGGTTTTTCTGATCGAATGAATCTTAAAAAGGCTGATCTAAAAAATACAGGTGATGAAATCACTATACTGGAAGAAAATTTTAACCGCCTCGCGGAGGCCGTTCAATTTGAAACGCAAATACTCGAACATCAGGCATTACACGATCCTTTAACCGACTTACCTAATAGAAAGTTATTACATAATCGTTTACAACAGGAATTATTGCGTGGAGAGCGGACGTCTAAACAACTTGTTATCATAATGACGGATCTTAATCGCTTCAAAGAGATTAATGATACACTCGGTCACCACATTGGTGATTTAATATTACAACAAGCCGGTGAACGATTATTTAATATCTTTCGTAAAACCGATACTGTGGCACGGCTTGGCGGCGACGAATTTGCGATTCTCTTGCCCGAAGCTAACCTGAAACAGGCAGAAGCATTGACGCTAAAAGTATTAAAAGATTTTTCCGAACCATTTCGTGTTGAAAACCACTCTTTAAATGTCGACATCAGCATTGGCTTAGCGGAATTTCCTACACATGGTAATGATGTAAACATATTAATGCAGCGTGCAGATATCGCAATGTATATAGCGAAAAAGAATCAACTCGGCTACTCCATATACGATCCTAATACAGATACTCATAGTATTGGACGACTTGCATTAATGAGTGAACTGCGTGATGCAATTAAAGCAGAACGACTCGAATTATATTTTCAGCCTAAAGTTAACGTTCCGTCCGGGAAAATCATCGGCGCTGAAGCATTGTTACGCTGGAATCACCCGGTTCGTGGGGACATTAAACCCAGTGAATTTATACCACTGGCAGAACAAACTGGTTTAATAAAACCATTAACATACTGGGTAGTTGAAAAAGCAATTCGTCAATGCGCTGCATGGAAAAAGAATGATCTCGATTTAATTATGTCTGTTAACTTATCTATTCATAACCTGCATGATTTAGACTTGTTAGTACACATACAAAATAACCTGTCAAAATATAACCTTTCAGAAAGTAATTTAATGTTAGAAATTACTGAAGGTGACATAATGTCTGAACCACTACGAGCTCGTGACACACTTAATAATATTAAAGAAACCGGGATTAAATTATCAATTGATGACTTTGGTACGGGCTATTCATCATTAAGCTACATTAAAAAATTACCTATAGATGAAATAAAAGTTGATCGATCTTTTGTTATGGAAATGACAGAAGATAATGATGATGACATTATTGTTCTTGCGACAATAGAACTGGCACATAATCTTGGTTTTGAAATTGTTGCTGAGGGTGTTCACGATCAACGCACCTGGGAACGACTTAAAGAACTACATTGCGATATAGCCCAGGGGCATTACATAAGTAAACCTTTAAACGCGACTGCTTTTATGGCCTGGATAATGAATAAAAACATGAAAGACAAAACTAAAGTTAGTTAATCACTCTATAACTTCAACAGCCATTCCAACATCAATATCACCCAGGCTACTTGCAATAACATTCTGACCAAAGAATACTTTATTATCACGTTTACGATAACCTATTAATGTTTTAAGTGGTTCATCTTCTCTTTCTGCCGTTTCAATGTTAATACTCGGGATCACACAGCGGCTGCATGGCTTAACAATTCGAAGCGTGATATCTCCTATACGTATTTTTTTCCACGTATCTTCAGCGAAGGGTTTACATCCTTTTACGACAATATTAGGTCTGAAGCGAGTCATTGCAACAGCTGAGGTCGAGCGGCTATTCAAATCATCTAATGATTCCTGTGAAATTAACAATAAAGGAAAACCATCACTAAATGCTGTTTTATCACCTTCATTTGCATAGTTTAAATCCACTTGTCGAAACTCATCTTTAGGAAAATAAACAAGGCGGCATTTTTCTGATAAAACATGACTTAGCCAGTTTGCAGCTTCATCACCGGCATCGTACGCCCGGCACTTATCATTCCAGACTTTAACGCTTAATTTCTTATTCGCTGAAGGTATTTCAATATTAATATCATTCATAGCTGATGTTTTTAATACTAAACCCGATTCAATTATTGCAGGTTGAATTAAACACATTTTTGATATCTTGCGTTGCGTCAACATCACGCCCGTTTCATCAACCACCATCCAGCGACGATCATTTTCTAAACCAAACTCTTCAACCTTAGCAGCATTTAGATTAATTCCCCGGCATGATTTAACAGGATAAACAGACAGGCCACTCACAGATATCTTAGTCATCTAACTCATAACATTGTTTGAATAACTCAGTCATTTTATCTAAACCTTGTTGACGTGCATATTCAACATTTCTTTCAGGAATAGATTCTGCATCAGGATGATTTTCTACCGCTTTTTGAACACTTGACTCACGAATAAGATGGAACATTGGATAAGGCGAACGATTGGTAAAGTTCGCAGCATCATTTTCTTCTGCTCCCTGAAAACAATAGTTTGGGTGAAAGCTGGCTATTTGATAAGTCCCTTCATAGCCTTGTGCTACCAGCAAATCTTCAGCTAAAACCAGGCAATCTAAAAATGAATTAAAGTCACTTAAATTTGCAGGAAAAATAATCAGTGTTGTTTCAGTATCTGCATTCTGGTCTAACCAGATACATTCCTGAATAATTGATTCAAGCAGGCTGTTAAATTCAGTTTTATGTATAAGTTGATACCTAACGCTAGCTTTATCAATTACTCGTTTAGCAAAAGGGCAATAGTTATGAGCAACAATAACAGTCTTAAGCCACTTTTTAGTTTGCGCAATAACGCGCTGTTCTTCTGAATTAGTATTGGACATGGAATTTATAGTAAAAGAATAACAGTATACCGGATCATTCCAGCATGTGAATGACTTCGCTCATTTCCTGTTTAGCCTGTGCAATGATAAGTTTAGGATTAATGTCTTTAAGATCCAATCGCTCAAAAGCAGGTAATTCACTCAAATCAGGCGCATCCAGTTTTCTTCCACCTATCATTTCACAATGAAGCTGGGCAACTTGTACCACGTCACAATAATCGGCTTTTATGACATCCCGTGTCCAGTTTTCCGCATCTTGTGCAACAGTAATCAATTCATCTTCAAAATTCCATTGCTTTAATAACATTGCACCCACTTTCGTTTTTAAACTGTGAATAAGCTTGTCCAGCAATTCAGAATTATTTTTAAGTTCATCGTGTGTATCTGCTCTGATTAAAATTGGAACTATGCCAATATCATGAATTAAACCTGCCAGGAATGCCTGTTCCGGATCAAATCCCTTTATTCTTTTCGTTATCGCATGACAAATTACACCAACCCGAATGCTGTGATGATAATACGTCTTCATCCTTTTTTTAATAAGTGGAGATTGTGGAGTATATAAATTCCTTAAGGTTACGCTCATAACGATTGTTCGCATGGCACGTAAACCGATACGCTGTACTGCACGCTTGATAGTTTGCACTGGTTGACTACCTGCATACATCGCACTATTTGCAACTTGTACTGCGCGTGCAGATATCATTGGATCAGTCTGTACTATGTCAGCTATTTTCTGAATATCTAACATTTCATTCTGCACTGCCTGATTAATCTTTAGCGCTACTTCCGGCATACTGGGTAAATCAACTTCATCATGATGAAATTCATTATGTATCTCATTGATAATTCCAGCTTCACCATCAGTTGGTTCATAGCTACTTAAATTTATACCACTGGTATTCTCCTTAGGCAGAATAGTTGAAATATATTTTTCATAAGTGGTTTCATTTAAAGATAAAAGGCTAACAGCAGTATTGCATCGCGCTTCGAGTCCATGAGTATGAACTCTAAATAGAGATTTTTTGGCTCGTTCGCTTCCTGATTTGATAACCTGAAGTATCTGGTCGCCGGTGGCAAGTTCTACCTCTCCTTCTACCAGGTATAAATGTCGATCCATATGTTCATCGGCGTGAAGAGATTCACCCTTTTTAAGAAATTCGGCACGAGCGTCTTTTGCCAAATCCAATAAAGCGACACTCCCTAACTCTTCAAGATCCGGTAACCCCAGTAAGAACTTCAATAATCCTACATTTGAAAAGGCTTCAGCCATAACTTCTCCAACCTATAACTACTCGAGAGAACTCTTATTATTATGAAATTAACTCGCCACACTGAATTTAATTGTAGTATAGCCTAGTACTTAGCGTATCGCCGCTCAAGTTTGCTTAATCTGTAACCATATATCCATAAAATGTAACGTCTCTTCCGCCAAAATATAAGATATGCGTTAAGATAGTTACTATATCAATATCATGACTAAAACTCAGGTATTAACGTGAAAAAAGTCGATGTCATCATCATCGGAGCCAGTGCCTCCGGACTCATGTGTGCAATTGAAGCGGCTAAGCGCGGTCGCCATGTTGTTGTACTTGATCATGCGAATAAGGCCGGGAAAAAAATTCTCATGTCCGGTGGTGGACGCTGTAATTTCACCAACTATGATGTCAGTAGCGAAAATTATATCTCACATAATAGCCACTTTGTTAAATCAGCTTTAAGCCGATTCACTCAATGGGATTTTATTGCCATGGTTGAGGCTTATAAAATTCCCTACCATGAACGTGAACATGGCCAGTTATTTTGTAATGACAGCTCGAAAGATATACTTAATTTGTTATTAAATGAATGCAAAAATGAAAATGTTCATATAAAACTCAACACAACCATTACTCAAATTGAAAAAAAGTCAGATCACTATTTTATCATTAAGTCCGATACCGAAAACTATCATTGTCAGTCTTTAGTCATTGCCAGTGGCGGCTTATCGATACCAAAAATGGGCGCAACGCCATTTGGTTATAAAATTGCTGAACAGTTTAATATTAAAGTATGGCCGACTTGCGCAGGTCTTGTTCCATTTACTTTGCATGATAAAGATAAAAAAACGTTGTCTGATTTATCAGGCATCGCGATTAATAGTATTGTGAGCACGAATGAAATGAGCTTTCGTGAAAATATTTTATTTACTCATCGTGGCTTAAGCGGACCAGCAATATTGCAAATATCATCCTACTGGACTGCCGGAAAAGAAGTCATCATCAACCTTTTACCTGATATAAATTTACTCGAAATATTAACTCTAACAAACGAAAAACAACCTCAAATAAAACTCAAAACATTGCTGCATAAACATTTACCCAAACGACTCGTAAATACATTCATTGATGAGATGATATTAGATAAACCCTTACAGGAAATTTCTTATGAACAATTTCAGGATGTCGCCTCGCTATTACAAAACTGGTCGATTAAACCAAATGGAACCGAGGGATATAGAACGGCGGAGGTGACGTTAGGTGGCGTTGATTGTGATGCCATATCCTCAAAAACATTTGAAGCCAAATCCGTCTCCGGGCTCTATTTTATCGGTGAAGTCATGGACGTTAGTGGTTGGCTAGGCGGCTATAATTTCCAATGGGCATGGTCATCAGGCTGGTGTGCCGGCCAATATGTCTGATCTAGTGATCCAAATTTGAAGAAATAAGGTATAATATCGCCCTAAATTTATGTACTTTTACAGCATGGTAATTCTCTCTATGAAATGGTTTTTTAAAATATTCTTCAAAACAATTCGCCTGATAGTTGGCCCGATTATTTTGTTTGTTGATAAAGTCACTACCCCGAAAGGTATTAAACGCCCGCAAGATGAGCAACAAAAAATTGACCAGGAAGTTAGCAATTTAGTTCTTTACCAGTTTAAAACATGTCCTTTTTGCATCAAAGTAAAACGTAATAACAAACGCTTGTCATTAAACATTGAAACCCGTGATGCACAACATAATCCGACATACCGCGAAGAATTACTAAAGGGCGGTGGACAGATAAAAGTTCCGTGCTTAAAAATTGTTGATGAGAATGGTAAGGATAGCTGGATGTATGAGTCCGATGATATTCTTGAATATTTACATGACCGTTTCGCAGCGTAAGCATGTCTAAAGATATACCTGAGAATGACTGCGATGTGTTTTCAGAACTACAGTCCGATCCATCGCAACTTTTAAAACTTGCTCAATACCGAATGCCTTTCGGTAAATATTCTAATCGCTTATTGATTGATCTACCTGAACCCTATGTCGTCTGGTTTGCCAATAAAGGATTTCCAAACGGGGAGCTTGGTAAAATGATGGCGATAGTTCATGAGATAAAAGTTAATGGGCTGGAGTATCTTTTCCAGCCATTAAGAAAAGATTAAGCACGCGACATAAATTTCGCATTCGTCGTATTTACTTTAATATTTTCACCCGCTTCAAGATATTCCGGTACCTGAACTTCAAGCCCTGTCGATAAAATAGCCGGTTTAGTTCTGCCTGTTGCTGTTGCGCCTTTTATACCCGGTGCGGTTTCGGTAATAGTCAGAACGACCGATTGCGGTAATTCGATCCCAAGAATGGCATCGTCCATTATTAAGGCAAAAATCCCATCCAGGCCATCGGTTAAATAATCAACTGACTCTGCAATTTCATCACGGTTTAAGCTGTACTGACTATAATCTTCCATATTCATAAAAGTATAAGCATCGCCATCAACATATGAGAACTGAACCTGCACCCTGACACAATCTGCGTCTTTGAGCATGTCTTCGCCCTTGTACGATTCATCCAGCTTTTGACCGGTTTTCAAATTAGTGAAACGGACTTTATATAAAGTCGACGCGCCACGTGAGGATGGACTTTTAGCATCAACTTGTTTTACTGAATGCGGATCGCCATTAATATCAACCACCATTCCGCGCTTTAATTCATTTGCTTTTGGCACTGTACTATCCTGCTCAAGTAAAAAATATGATTATACCCTGATCTTACTTATGCTGGAAAAACCATATAGCTCCCCCATAAAACCTAGTAAAATACTAAGGTATAGAGTACAATCTTATTATCAAATTTAGGTTGTAAGCATGTCATTTTCACTAGAATCAATCCCATTACATACTTCATTTTTGCAGCTCGGTGAGAACTTTTTATCAGAGGTGAAACCCACGCCTTTTAAATCTGAATCTGAACTCATCCATTTCAATCAAAATGCCGCAAAACTCTTAGATTTAAAAGAAGGTATAGAACAAGAAAAATTATTTATTGATATTTTTAGTGGCAAAACTCCCATACAAAATGCAAAACCCTTTGCCATGCTCTACGCAGGACATCAGTTCGGGCATCTAAATCCGCAACTTGGCGATGGTCGTGCAATAATTATTGCCGAAACGATCAACAAACATAATAAAAAATGGGAGCTGCAACTTAAAGGAAGTGGAGTTACCCCTTATTCACGTGATGGAGATGGTCGTGCTGTATTACGTTCAACGATTCGTGAATATTTGTGCAGTGAAGCCATGCATGGCTTAGGTATTCCTACTACACGTGCATTGTGTATTAGCGGGAGTAATGATGAGGTTTATCGTGAAAACATTGAGACTGGCGCAATCTTAACCCGGCTGGCTCCTAGCCATATTCGTTTTGGCTCTTTTGAAGTTTTTTATTATCGCAATCAGTATGATCAAATTCGTACTCTGGCAGACCATGTTCTGCAACATCATTACCCTGAACTATTAGCTGAACCTAACCCATACCTTGTTTTACTAACCGAGGTCATAAATCGTACTGCTAAATTAATCGCCTCATGGCAAGCAGTCGGATTTGCTCACGGGGTTATGAACACGGATAACATGTCGATTCTTGGTTTAACACTTGACTATGGACCTTATGGCTTTTTAGATGAGTATCAACCCGGTTATATTTGTAATCATTCTGACTACCAGGGTCGTTATGCTTTTGATCAGCAACCAAATATAGGATTGTATAATTTAAGTTGTTTTGCACAGGCTATCTTACCCTTATTAGATAAGAGTCCAGATAAGGCCGCAGACATGGCCCGTAAAGAACTCGAAGCATACCAAAATATTTATATTTTAGATTTTGCAAAACAAATGCGAAAAAAATTAGGTTTAGAGAAAAACCTTAGTGAAGATCAGCAACTGGTAGAAGACTTATTAAAGCTGATGAAAGAGGATTATGTTGATTACACTATATTTTTTCGACGTTTATGTGAGTTTGACTCAGAGAATACAAACAATAACGCTGCTATTCGTGATATATTTAGACAACGTGGACAGTTTGACCAATGGGCTAATCGTTACCAACAGCGGCTAAAGAAAGAAGACGTTACAGATCAACAGCGCATGACTAAAATGAAATCAGTCAATCCAAAGTATATTCTTCGTAATTACATGGCCGAAGTAGCAATTAAAAAAGCTGAAGAGAATGATTTTTCTGAAATCGAGCATTTATTTAATTTATTACAAAATCCTTTTGATGAACAGCCCGAAAATGAAAGGTATGCTGGATTCCCGCCTGAGTGGGCGCAGGAAATATCCGTTAGCTGTTCATCATAATTTTTCGGAATAAAAAAAATGAATACAAACGAGCTTATTAACCTTATCCAAACAAGTCCTGCTGAAGTTGAATTTGATCAGGTTATTGCAGTCATTGAAAATGACTACGACTATACACCTACCCAGTTCTATAATGGGCTGGGTGACAAAGAAGTTGTCAATGAAGCCGGTACAAACGAAGGCTCATGCAAAATTTTTGCCTTTGCAGATATTAATGATTTAAATGAATCACAAACCCTAAGTTGTTTTGGAAAATATTACCGTCAGGATGTTTTACTTAATTTAGGTGGAACTGACCATGCCAATATTCGTAACTTTATGAAATTTGGCTGGGAAGGTGTACACTTTGATAGTCCACCTTTAAGTGTTAAAAAATAGTTCTATTATTCAACAGGATTAAATTGATACGGCTCCATATCTATATCAATAAGATATTGCCCCAACAAGCGTACGCGTCCTTTGTATCGGTGTTCTCCGCTACTGGAAAACTCAAACTGATATTCTCTATAAATAGCTATTCTGCCAAGAGTATTTCTTCGCAAGCGAACTTTTTTTATAACGACGGTTTCATCCAGGAATTCCAGCAACACTTTTTTACACGCTGTAGAAGCATGTTTTGTCGCAACTTCTTTTGACCGAATACTATCAAGCCAATATAAAATTAATGCGGTTAAAAACAATAGAAATATAAAATCAGAAACTAACATTGCATACTTTCTAGCTCTTTGCTTAATTTATTTTCATCAACTATTCATAGTAAAGGCAGGTCATTTAGCTGTTCATTTTTCGACGCAAGCAGTTTCTCACAGTCACCTCATAGCCATTACAACAATTAACAATTTATTGGACTATTTTATGAATGGTACCGCATATTTGCAGGTAATACTGTTTTATTAAGAAAGCTTTTATCGTTAGTCTCGAAAGCTTTTCAGGTAACGATTACTTGTCATATAAACGGCAATAAAGACAATAAGATCTAGCATTGCTCTCACACTGATATCCGTCCATGACTCCAGCCAGCCATTAACAAAATGTGCTGCAAGAGAAGCTAATATCATAGATAAAAATATTGTCATAATTATTTACTTATTTTCAACATAAATAACTGGAAGTTTAAATAAAAAACTGGAACCTTTTTCTTTTTCACTTGTTACCGAAATACCGCCATTCAGCTGCTTGGCCAACAACATAGATATTGATAAGCCGAGACCTGAGCCGCCATATTTACGGGTTGTTGAACTATCTGCCTGGGTGAATTTTTCAAATAAATTATTCATATAGCTATCATCAATACCAACACCCGTATCTTGTACCTCAAAAGTTATTTCATTTCCTTCAATATCTTTACTGATATTGAACGACACCAATCCTTGTTCAGTAAATTTCGCCGCATTACTTAAAAGATTCAATAAAATTTGCCGAATACGAATATTGTCAGAATACATCATACCAATACCCGGCATACAATTTATTTTAAAAGTATTGTTATTTTTTACCATTAGTGGCTTGGCAGATTCCTCAATTTCAACAATAAGTTTTTCAACATCAAAATCTACAGCGTGTATCTCCAGTTTACCTTCTTCTATTTTTGATATATCAAGCAGACTATTAATTAATTCCATTAGATGCTGCGCTGAATTCTGTATTTTATGCAAATCAGGAATAATTTTTTTACTGCCCTCATCTATTGCAATATCTTCAAGTAACTCACTATATCCAATAATTATATTTAACGGAGTACGCAATTCATGACTCATTGTGGCAAGAAAAACATCTTTTGATTTATTCGACGCTAAAGCTTCATCTCTTGCATAAGCGAGTTCTTCAGTTCGTTTTTGTACACGCTCTTCCAGAAATTCATTTGAACGTTCAATTTCCAGCATTGCTTCATTAACATTACGCGCTTGTGACTCCGTCAGGCGAATAATAAATATAGCCACCAAAAGGCCGAATAACATTGCACTGCCACCAAGGGTATATACCGATGTTTTTGCCGCATCATATGATTGTTCTGCATCCATTACCGCTTTATTCGTTGCCGTCTTTTGCAACTCAATCATTTCTTTAACTTGCCCCATAAACGATTCTTGAGTTCTAAAAGCTTTTAATAAGTCTTCATTTATAATTTTTTTTGTATCATCATAAATACTGGAATCGATTAAACTCATTTGAGCGTCATAGGCCAAAACCATAGCTGCATTTATTTTGTTAAGCAGTTCTTTTTCTTGCTCAGTTAATGGTAAATTTGAAAATAAATCTCTTGCTGTTACTATATTTAATGCATGACTGTTAAAAGTTGATTTTCCTTTGTCCCGCTCAAAGGGATCTTCCATTAACATAATATTTCTCAGACTTACTTGTCGCTCATAAATGCCATGACGCATGGTCATCATTAAATTTGATTTAATATTGTGTTCCTTTGTAATGACATCCAGTTTCGACTGCATTATTTTCATTCGACTTAAATCAAATAAGATCATCGCCAGTGATAAACCCAGCACGATGACAAAGCTGATTGCAATTTTTCGGGAATGTTTGGAAATCATCATTATTAGTAAGTATACCGTTTAACTCGCTGTACTTAGTGTTAAATCGGCATTTAGCTGATTTTCTTGATCTTCTTGACAAGATAAAAACTTACTACTACAATTCGAAACATGTCGAACTATACTGAAGTTAACCCTAATGAGCTGGCTGATTCATTTAAAGCCCTTTCTAACCCAAATCGACTACTGATATTCCAGCGCTTATTAGCTTGCTGTGAACCCGGCACTGTATGCTCAACTGATAGCGTAAGTGGTTTTTGTGTTGGTGAATTAGGAGAAGATTTAGCGGTCGCACCTTCAACTTTATCGCACCATATTAAAGAACTACAACATGCCGGATTAATCAAAACACAGCGCAAGGGAAAAAATGTGGAGTGTTTTGTCGACCCAAATAAAGTCAAAATGTTAAAAGAATTTTTTGCTATATCTGTACTAAGTAGCGTATCTACAAACGAATAGAAGGTAATTATTATGGCTGAACAATCATCATGCTGCGAACCAACTTGCTGCAACGAAGAGAAAGTTTCACAAACAAAACAATCAGATGATATCCGTAACCAGGTAAGGGAGAGCTATTCTAAAGTTGCAGAGGCAAGCAACAATAATGATTCTTGTGGAATTGAGTCAAGTTGCTGTGGTGTTTCTCATGATATTGATATCAATACATTAAACTCGCTACGTCTTGGCTATTCT
>Ga0316204_10003667_pt1 | contig 29910 bp, 31 predicted proteins | sample 6monrhotite_MG_2_FD_205661 | JGI IMG/M metagenome (GOLD analysis project Ga0316204, IMG submission 205661) | Microbial mat bacterial communities from mineral coupon in-situ incubated in ocean water Damariscotta River, Maine, United States -... | ecosystem: Environmental > Aquatic > Marine >...
CGTGTTGACCGACCCGGTCTGGTCGGACCGCGTCTCGCCGGTTCGGTTTGCCGGACCTCGGCGTTTCAGCCTACCGGGCATCCCATTCGACGCGTTGCCGCCAATTGATGCCATTTTGTTAACCCATAGCCACTATGATCATCTGGATCTGAAAACGCTGCGCCGCCTGAAAGCAACGCATGATCCTGTGGTTTTGACCCCGCTGGGCAATGACACCATTTTGCGGGATGGGGGAACCGGGCTGCGCTGCCAGGTGGGTGATTGGGGTGAGCATGTGGACCTGGGGCCTCTGCGCATCCACTTCAAGCCCTGCCATCATTGGTCGGCACGCGGCCTGAATGACCGCTCCATGGCGCTTTGGGCGGCGTTTGTGATCGAAGGGCCGGCCGGCGTCGTGTATCACATCGGAGACACCGGGTATGATGACGGCCGCCCCTACCGCGCCATTGCAGCGGACCACGGGCCTCTTCGCGCCGCGATCCTGCCGATCGGCGCCTATGAACCCAGATGGTTCATGCGCGATCAGCACCAAAACCCACTTGAGGCCGTCATGGGTTTCAAAGAGTGCGGCGCCGCTTACGCGATTGGCCACCATTGGGGAACATTCCAGCTCACAGACGAGGCCCAAATGGCGCCAAGTCAGGCATTGTCCGAAGCACTGGCGATGCAAGACGTTGAACCTGACCGTTTTCGCGCCCTCATCCCCGGTGAAGCCTGGGACATCCCCGCCATCGCCCAGTAGTTGCAGGGCCGACCCGGGCTTTCGGCTTGCGTGAGGACATACTGGTTTCGACGGCGGGCCTAGGTATTACCCTATTTCGCGGCGCGGTGCCTGCGCACAGACTGGCGCAGGGCCAGAATGAGGGCCAGCGCGAGCGCGGCGAATTTGGTGATGGTAAACGTGCTGGCGCGCATCACATCATCCAACCGAAACCAATCTGGCCCGGCGATCAACAGCGCCCGAACCGACGCGTTTTCGCCCAAATCCAGCGCCACGTAGGACATCGCGGCCAAGACGCAGACCATGCCGAATGCGCCAGCGAACGGCCGCATCCACCACAGGAGCGTCATTCCCAGCAACACGGGAAACACCGTGTCCAGCCAAGCAATCGGCCCCATCGCCAACGCGAATCCCTCGGGTGTCAGCACGCGCAAATAGGCGCGCGCTTCGGGAAACGTATACCCCGTTATCCGCAGATCGAAAGGCAACTGGCCGTCTGCCATGGCTATCAAGCGCCCACCAAAATGGAACGCCAGCACGGCATAGACCGCCGCCGTAATCAGCGGCAGGCCCCAGTTGATCGCGCGGGTCATGCGCCGCCTGCGTTGTCACGCGTCAATTGCGCGCCCAGGCCAGTCATCAGCGGCTCAAAGATTGGGAACGACGTGGCGATCGGGCTGCCGTCATCGACCGTGATCGGTGCCTGCGACACCATCCCGAGGACAAGGAAAGACATTGCAATCCGGTGATCCAGGCGGCTTTGTGCCTCTGCGCCCCCCGGCACCATCTCCATCCCGTGAACGGTCAAACTGTCGTCCGTTTCTTCCACCTGCACGCCGCAAGCTTCCAAACCGCGGGCCATCGCATCAATCCGGTCGCTTTCCTTGACCCGCAATTCCTTCACGCCATGCATCACGGTCGTGCCTTTGCAGACCGCCGCGACCACCGACAAGATGGGAAACTCGTCGATCATCGATGCCGCGCGCTCGGGCGGTGTTTCGACGCCCGTCAGATTTGGCGAATACCGCACATGCAGGTCGGCGACGGGTTCGCCCCCCTCCTCGCGGACATTTTCAAACTGGATATCCGCGCCCATCTCCAGCAGCGTTGTATAAAGCCCGTCGCGGGTGGGGTTGCGGCTGACGCCCGGCACCGTGATGTCCGAGCCCGGCACAATCACCGCCGCGCAAACCGGGAAGGCCGCCGAGGACGGATCGCGCGGCACGGCGACGGTTTGCCCCGTCAGTTCTGGGCGGCCTGTCAAGGTGATCACACGACCGGTTTCTGTGTCTTCAACCCGGATTTGCGCGCCAAACCCCCGCAGCATGCGCTCTGTATGATCGCGCGTGGCTTCGGTTTCGATCACAACCGTTTCGCCCGGCGCGTTCAGACCAGCCAGCAGAACGGCGGATTTCACCTGTGCCGACGGGACCGGCAGCGTGTAGCGCACCGGCACCGGATCAGCGGCCCCAACGATGGTCATGGGCAACCGCCCCCCGTCGCGCCCCACGGCTTGCGCACCGAACAGCGCCAACGGGATGGTGACCCGGCCCATCGGACGTGAATTCAAGCTGGCGTCACCGGTAAAGGTGGCACAGATCGGCGTGGTCGCCATTGCGCCCATGATCAAGCGCACCCCGGTTCCGGAATTCCCGCAGTCGATCACCTGTTCGGGCTCTGCGAACCCGCCAACGCCGACCCCCTGCACCGACCATTCGCCCGCGCCGCGGCGGGTGACCGTCGCACCAAAGGCGCGCATGGCCGCGGCGGTGTCCAGGACATCCTGCCCTTCCAGCAACCCGGTGATCTGCGTTTCACCCACCGACAAAGCCCCAAGGATCAGGGCGCGGTGGCTGATGGATTTATCCCCCGGCACCTGCGCTACGCCCGACAAAGGGCCAGAGCGGCGCGCGGACATCGGGATTGGAGAGCCGTGAGCGGACATGGGGGAACCTCGTGAATGCGTCTTGTCGGCCTGATAGCGCAAGCGCCCGCAAGCGTCCATCCGTTCGCGCAGTTTCAGGCACGCTCATCCTTGGGCGACCCCATGACGACATACGACGTGATCGCATGAACCTGCGGCAACGTACCCAGGTTTTCCGTGTGAAAGTGCTTATAGGCGGCCAGATCCGCCACTTCGACCCGCAGCAGGTATTCGACGGTGCCGGTAATGTTGTGGCATTCACGGCATTGCGGCGCGGCGCGCATCGCGCGTTCGAACCCCTCTTGCGCAGCCTTGGTGTGCAGGTTCAGGCCGACCGTCACATAGGCAATGAAGCCGACCCCGGTTTGCACCGGATCGATCACCGCCCGGTAGCCGGTGATCACGCCGCGGCGCTCCATGTCTTGCACACGCCGCAAACAGGCCGAGGGCGACAGCCCCACCCGCTGCGCAAGGTCGAGGTTTGAAATTCGGCCTTCGCGCGCCAAGACACGCAATATTTTGTCGCCGATGCCGTCAATATCGCTCATGGATTGCAGAATTACATCAATTCTCGCAGCATTTGCAACCCAGATGGCCGCCGGGGACGCTATCGTACGACCACTTTACAAGCTTGGACCACCTCATGCCGCTTCCCTTCGATCTGCTACTTGCGCTGATGCTGTATGCCTTCGTGTCGTCGATCACGCCCGGGCCCAACAACCTGATGCTGCTGGCTTCGGGGGTGAACTTCGGGTTCCGCCGCACTATTCCGCATATGTTGGGGATCGGTGGCGGGTTCACGGTGATGACGGCGCTTGTCGGGTTGGGGCTTGCGGGTATGTTCACCGCATATCCGCCCGCGCGCAGCGTTCTGACAGTGCTGTCGGTCATGTATTTGCTGTGGTTGGCTTGGAAGATCGCCAGGGCTACGCCGCCGCAGCAATCAGACGGGGCTGAAACCGGGCGGCCGTTGAATTTTCTACAGGCAGCGGCGTTTCAATGGGTCAACCCAAAGGCTTGGAGCATGGCGTTGACCGCGAACACCCTGTATGCGCCCAATGCCGATTTCCCGTCAGTTTTGAGCGTCGCGTTGGCGTTCGGTGCTGTCAATTTGCCCTGTGTTTCGTGCTGGGCGGCCATGGGATCCTCAATGCGTGGGGTTTTGAGCGACCCGAAACGGTTGCAAATTTTCAACATCACCATGGCATTGCTGCTTGTGGCAACCTTGTGGCCAGTCGTGCGGGGCTAAGCCATGAGGGCGCAAACCAAGGGCGGGGAACGCCCCGCCCTGCCCCAAATTGGGGAACTTTTGGCAATCTTGCCGCCGACCGGCCGGGCAATTTACGCCGGAACCATCCCGTTTTCCTCTGCAAGTTCGCGCATGCGGGTCTGCAGCTTCTCAAATGCCCGAACTTCGATCTGGCGGATCCGTTCGCGGCTGACACCGTATTTCGTGGACAACTCTTCCAACGTCACCGGCGGCTCGGCCAGTTTGCGCTCTGTCAGGATATCGCGCTCCCGCTCGTTGAGCACATCCATGGCATCCATCAACATCGCCTGACGCGCTTCAAATTCATCGCGTTCGGCATAGTCGTTGGCCTGATCGGCGCTATCGTCCTGCAACCAGTCCTGCCAGCTTGAAGATCCGTCCTCGCCACCGACAGTGATATTCAAAGACGCGTCCGCCCCCGCCATACGGCGGTTCATATCGACCACCTCGTGCTCAGCCACGGACAGGTCTTGCGCCAGTTTCTTCACCGTGTCGGGGTGCAAATCCCCGTCCTCAAAGGCACCAATGCGGGCTTTGGCCTTGCGCAGGTTGAAGAACAGTTTCTTTTGCGCGCTGGTCGTCCCCAGCTTCACCATCGACCACGAACGCAACACATATTCCTGGATCGAGGCGCGGATCCACCACATGGCATAGGTGGCCAGACGAAACCCCCTTTCCGGATCGAACCGCTTGACGGCCTGCATCAGACCGACGTTGGCCTCTGAAATCACCTCGGCCTGGGGTAGGCCATAGCCGCGGTATCCCATGGCAATCTTGGCCGCCAACCGCAGATGCGATGTGACAAGCTGATGGGCTGCGCCGGTATCCTGATGATCCACCCACCGCTTGGCGAGCATGTATTCCTGCTCAGGCTCCAGCATCGGGAAACGCCGGATTTCCTGCAGATAACGGTTCATCCCCTGTTCAGGGCTGGGGGCCGGCAAGTTGGCGTAATTGGACATCGATCCTCCTCACAAACGGGCGAAACCTGCATGTAAGAACCCGAATGTGAACATTCAACACATCCGGTGTCTCACCTGCGCGTTACTAAATGTTTAACGGCTGACCGAGGTAATTCCGTCGAATTTGCGTTGAACTTTTACGGTCTGCGGGCAAGCCATTGGTTTCAAATCCGAAACAGCACACCTTCGCGCACCAGCCGGCGGGCCAAAACGGCCTGCCCCGGCCCATCCAGGTTGCCTTCAAGGGTGCCAACAACAAAGTCAGGCCGCCCCAGCGCGTCACGCAACGCAGTTTCAACATAGTCGGGAAAGGCAATTTCGTTCCCGTAGACCGACAGAACGATCTGATCTTCTCCTTGTTCATCGGTTCGGTTGAACACCCGGTAGATCAGATCGGCACGACGGGCCAATGACACGCCTTCGTCGACCAGATCAGCGGTGAGGTTTTGTACGAACTGACCGGGCACCACCGGCAAACGGCGGCGGCGGTATTCATGGGCATAGTCCTCCAGCGTGCCGGTCACATCCACCGTATCGGTCGCGCGCTGCAGCAAATCGCCAAACGTCTTCACCGCCGCCGTCGCGTCAAATCCGTCGTTGGCATAGCCCGGTGGCACGGAAGCCCGAAACGCGGGATCCTCTTGCGCCAGTTTCACCAGCCCTTCGATCAACAGATCTACCCAGCGGGGCGCCAGCATGCCAGTGGTGATGTGCAAAGACATCTCTTCGGTTGCAATGGCATCATGCACAACACCGCGCGGGACATAGCACATGTCCCCCGCATGCAGCGTGAATGTATCAATGATCTTGCCCGGCACAAACCCGTCAGGCTTGAATGCCTGCGAGCGCAGCGGAAGTTCCAACGGGCTTTCATAGATGTTCCAGGTCTTTGACCCATGTGCCTGCAACACCACAACATCATGCGAATCATAATGGGTCTTGAAGCCCTGCGCGTTGTCGGGCGTCAGGTAAATATTGGTCTGCAAATCGCAACTGAACACCGTCTCCATGGCGCGGCAATAGGCGGCAAGTATTGGCAGGCGGCGGTGCAGTTGAGGCAGGACGATGGTTCCGCCCTCGGAAAATTGCTGGGCCACCAGCACCGGATCCACATTGCCAGAGGGTTGCGAGATGTCTTCGGGTTTGATCGGCGTGCCCGTGTTGACCATGCTCATATCGTCAACCGAGATGATCGTTTGCGTCAGCACACGGTCAATATCCGCGACTTTGAGAAGATCACTGAAATACCCCGGGTCGTCATGCCGCACGACCAAATGTTTTTTCTCAAAATACTCGGCAAAGAAGGTATCAACCGAAACTGGCGCAATGGCATAGGCAAAATCGGCGACTTGCCGGGATTGATCAATGTCTTTCATATCAAACTCCCCTGAATATCGGGTCTAAAAACGGTCAGCACAGGTCGGCGCTCGGCCGCCCGGTCAGATGGGCTTCGTGCATTGGATAACACCTGATCCAGCGACGCAATGCCATAGGCGCATTTTCTCAGATCCCGCCGGGATGCCCCTGTCGGACGAAAATCCGTGGGACCCGCCAGCAGACCCCCACTGTGTCCCCGCGCACATATGATAAGACCGTGGTGCACCAAAGACTTGACCAAAAAGCCATCCGCCGTCACGATACCGTCCACATTGCGCAAAAACAGAGAATTACCATGACCGATGACATCAAGAAGAACCGCAAGTCGTTGACGGATGATGCGATCACAACGCGCCGTGGCGTCAGCCGTCGCGCGCTCCTGCTCGGCACCTTGGGGGCGGCGGGCGTGGCTGCAACCGCCGCTCAGGCCGCAACGGACGTTGACGGTGGCTCAAACGCCGACAGGGCTGGCCGTGGGTATACGGGTTACACGGACAATGACGACGGATCCTGGGAGGATGCGGGCGGGCACGGCCGTGGCACGTCGCGGCGCGGCAGCGGCGTCACGGATAATGACGACGGTAGCGTATATGATCAAAGCGGCAGCGGTCGCGGTGGCACCAACTGATCATCACCGACATTTGGACGTTCTTGCGCCCAAACCGACAGCCCGGTTCGATTTTGAACCGGGCTGTTTGCGTTTCGCAGACCTTCGCCCAATCGATTCTGCGCCGCTGTCCAGATTTCTTGACCAAAGTCAGGCCACCGGCATAAGCTGACGTATTGATTCATGAAATGCATAGGGGGTCACATGACCGACGACATAGGTAAAAAGAAGTCACTGACCGACACGGCCATCACATCGAAGCGGGGCCTCGGTCGGCGCGCCTTTATTCTGGGATCCTTCGGCGGCACCGCGGCGCTTGCTGGCTGCGTCACCACCGGCGTTACCGATGCGGATGCCGGCGCCTATGCCGATCCGGTCGGGGCCGGGCGCGGCGTCCGGCGCATCAGCGGGATCACCGATTCCGATATCGGCTACGGGTCCGATCCGGTGAACAACGGTCGCAGACGCAGCTGCACCGACGCGGATGTCGGCCCGGTTATCGTCGACGCCGTCGGCAGGGGACGTCGCTGTTAAGACCACCCCTTCGCGGCACGGCACTTAGCCCGTGCCGCGTAATCGGCCCAACAACGCCGCCATATCGGGTGGCAAATTCGCCTCAAACATCAGCTGCGCCCCGCTGACCGGATGCTCAAAGCCCAGCGACGCGGCATGCAGCGCCTGGCGGTCAAACGCCGCAACAGCCGCCGCAGCCCCTGTCGGCAATGCCGGTGCTGACAGCTTCCGACGCCCGCCATAAACCGGATCTCCCAGCAACCCATGCCCCGCATGGGCCATATGCACCCGGATCTGATGCGTGCGCCCGGTTTCCAGCCGACACTCCACCAGAGCCACCTGCGCCGGCGCTCCAAAGGCCTCCAACACCCGTGCCCGGGTGACCGCATGCCGCCCCCGATCAAAGAAAACGGCCTGCTTTTGACGGTCGTGGCGATGTCGCTCCAACCGGGTAGTCAGCTTCATCACCCCACCCGCCTCAAAGCTCACCCCGCGCACGCCGCGCAACCGTGGATCCCCGGCATCCGGCACGCCATGTACCAGGGCCAGGTATCGCCGCTCGGCGCTATGGCGCTCGAACTGAGCCGCCAATCCGTGATGCGCCGCGTCCGTCTTTGCAACCACCAACAGGCCAGAGGTCTCCTTGTCGATCCGGTGCACGATGCCGGGCCGCTTGGCCCCGCCAATCCCTGACAGACTGTCGCCGCAATGATGCAACAACGCGTTGACCAAGGTGCCGTCTGGCGTGCCGGGCGCGGGATGCACCACCATTCCGGCCGGCTTGTTGACAACAATCAACGCGGCATCCTCATACACCACATCCAGCGCAATTGCCTGAGCGCGCGCCTCCAATTCCTGTGGTCGGGGAACGCACACCCTGACAACATCCCCCTCGGCGACGCGTGCCTTTGGATCGGTCACCACCTGCCCGGCGCGTGACACCGCCCCTTCGGCAATCAGGCGCATCAAGCGCGACCGCGACAAGGCCGCCGCCTCTGGCACATCCCGCGCCAAGGCCTTATCAAGACGTACGGGCGGGTTCGCACCGATCAGCACGTCAATCGCAGTTATCAGGCCGTCGTCCATGTCCGATGAAGAAGACAAATTACCCCTCCCGCCCGATTTGCGGTTCTTGAAAATTCTGGTCGGCACCCTCGCCGGGGTGATGATCTTCGGGCTTCTAACGATCACCGGTCTGCTTGTCACGCGCTTGGGAACACCTACCCCGCTTCCCGCCCTGCCCGATACGATCACCCTACCCGACAATGCCCGCGCCGAAGCCATCACCTTCGCGCGCAATTGGCTGATCGTGATCACCGACCAGAACACCGCCCTGCTGTATGATCGCGCAACGCAGACCCTGTCCCACACTCTTACCCTGCCCTAAGCGAACCGCCTCTGCCCCATCTTTGTGCCGCAAATATCCTGGGGGTCGGGCCGCAGGCCCAAGGGGGCAACGCCCCCTGATACCGCCCGGCCCGCAAGGGGCCGGGCTTGTCGCGCGACCGGCAACGCCGGTCTCCGCTTCATTCGTCGGGGCGCGTGTCGCGGCGGCGGAAGGTCATGTAGCGTGGCGTGCGCCCCTCGCGCAGGGCCTTTTGTTCATAGCGCGTCGACACCCAATCCTCCCAGGCCTCGCCGCTGTCTGACACCAGCTCAAACCCGGCCACCGGGACTTCTTCCAGCGTCTGGCGGGCGTAATCGGAGATGTCTGTGGCCACGCGCAGTTCGGCGCCCGCGACCATAACCCGAAACAACGGATCCAGATGATCCGGCGTCACAAAGCGCCGGCGGTGGTGACGGGCCTTGGGCCAGGGATCGGGGTAGTTCAAGAACGCCTTGTGGATGCACGCGTCGGGCAGCACGTCGAACAGATCCCGCACATCCCCTGGGTGCACAACCGTGTTGGCCACCGGGTTCCGGCGCAGCAATCCCAAAAGCATGGCCACGCCGTTCACAAACGGCTCACAGCCGATAAACCGTGCCTGCGGGTTGCGCCCAGCCATTGCGGCCAGATGCTCGCCGCCGCCAAAGCCGATTTCCAGCCAGATTTCGCCGTCGCCGGGCAACTCCGACAGATCCAGCGTCCGCCGCTCCGGGTTCTCATCAAAACTCACCCCGCGCAGGCGCAGGTCGGCCAGATCGGACGACAGATATTCTTTCTGGCTGGGCCGCAGGGTCTTGCCATGCACACGGCCATAAAAATTGCGATGCGTGCGCAGGGCGGTCAACGCCGGATGGGGCGGCAGGTCGGGTTTGGGATCAGTGTCGCTCATGGCTCGCGGCCATAGCCGGGCGCGGGCGCTTGCGCAAGGGGCGCGCACTTTGACAGCACAGGGCGTAATCGGCACACTGGTCCCGGCGACAGGATGCGAGGAGGACCCATGGCAGGCAATGACGACAAGATCGAGGTCGAGAACATCAACACCCCAGGCCGCACAAACCGCGTGGATCGCGCGAAATACCAGGCCATGAAAACGGCGTTGCTGGATGTGTTGCCAAACGATCCGCCCGGCCTGACAGCGACCGAGGCCAAGGACGCATTGAAACCGCAACTGCCGCACGACCTGTTTCCGGGCGGCGCGACCTCAGGTTGGTGGATGAAGACGGTTCAGCTGGACCTGGAAGCCAAGGCGGCGATCCGACGGGCGGACACCAAGCCCTTGCGCTGGTGGGCCCTGGGGTGACCCCTCGCGCCGTGCAGGCGCCCCCCCAAAAAGCGTCGGGTGGGGACGTGCCCCACCCAGACGGGTCTCAAAGGCCCGCCTTCAGCACATCGCCAAGGTCGGTGCGTTCCCAACTGAACCCGCCGTCGGCCTCTGGCGCGCGGCCGAAATGGCCATAGGCCGCAGTGCGCGCAAAGATTGGCTTGTTCAGGCCCAGCGCCGTGCGGATGCCGCGCGGGGTCAAGTCCATCGCGCCGCTGACCGCCGCCTCAATCTGCTCATCGGGCACGATGCCCGTGCCGTGGGTGTCCACATAGATCGACAAGGGCCGCGCCACACCAATGGCGTAGGACAGTTGCAACGTGCAGCGCCGCGCCAAGCCAGCAGCGACCACATTCTTGGCCAGATAGCGCGCGGCATAGGCGGCTGAGCGGTCCACCTTGGTCGGATCCTTGCCCGAGAACGCGCCGCCGCCATGTGGCGCGGCACCGCCGTAGGTATCGACAATGATCTTGCGCCCGGTCAGGCCTGCGTCGCCATCGGGGCCGCCGATGACGAATTTACCGGTCGGGTTGACGTGCCAAGCTGTCTGATCGGTCATCCAGCCATCGGGCAGCACTTGCCGGATGTAGGGTTCGACCACGGCGCGCACATCGGCGGACTCCATGGTCTCGTCCAGGTGTTGGGTGCTCAGCACGATCGACGTGACCTCAACCGGCACGCCATCTGCATAGCGCACGGACAGCTGCGATTTCGCGTCCGGTCCCAGAACCGCCGCCTCGCCGGATTTGCGAACTTCCGCCAGGCGGCGCAGAATGGCATGGGCGTATTGGATCGGCGCGGGCATCAACGCTTCGGTTTCATCCGTGGCATAGCCAAACATGATCCCCTGATCGCCAGCGCCTTCGTCCTTGTTGTCGGCCGCATCGACGCCCTGCGCGATATGGGCGGATTGTTCGTGCAACAGATTGGTGATCTTCACCGTCTGCCAATGGAACTTGTCCTGCTCATATCCGATATCACGAATGCAATCGCGGGCGATCTGGTCGATCCGGCCCATGTATTCGGTCAATTTGTCCGGATCGGACAAACCAACTTCGCCGCCGATTACGACGCGGTTCGTGGTGGCAAAGGTTTCGGCAGCCACGCGCGCTTCGGGCTCTTCGGCCAGAAAGGCGTCCAGCACGGCATCCGAGATCCGGTCACAGACCTTGTCAGGATGTCCTTCGGAAACAGATTCCGAGGTGAAAATGTAATTCTGTCGGCTCATGGGGGGTGTGCTCCATTGGTGTTCACCGTCACGCCAGGAAGCCGTTGTGACAGCAGATGCTTGCCGCTATCGCGGTTGGACGCCTGCGTCAACGAATTTCCGCCGTTTCCAGCCCCGCCACAGCAGGAAAAGCACCACCAGCGACAGCGCCCCAAACCAGGGCGCATCGCCTGTGCGCGCGTAAAACGTGGCCGCCCGTGCCCCCGGGACGGGCGCATCCAGGGTGCCCATTTCCCCAAGCGGCAGGCTATGGGTGATCCGCCCACGCGCATCGATCACCGCCGAAACCCCGGTATTTGCAGCGCGAACCACCGGCAGGCCAAACTCAATCGCGCGCAACCGGGCTTGCGCCAGATGCTGATAGGGGCCGGTGCGGGTGCCGAACCAGGCGTCATTGGTGATTTGCAGAACATAGTCTGGGCGTGTGCCAGTGCGCAGATTGCGCGGGAAGACCACCTCATAGCAGATCAGCGGCAGCACGCGCCCTGCGTCGCCCAGGTCCAGGATCGCGGGCCCCGGCCCGGCGGTGTAACCCGTCAGCACCTGCGACGCCAAGCCGCCCCACGCTTCGGTCAATGTGCCCAGCACCGGGAAATATTCCCCAAACGGCACAAGATGGTGTTTGTCATACACCGCCAGTGGATCGCCGCCCGCGTCGATATAGGCCAAGGCATTGAAATACCGCCGCGCCCCGGATGGAGTCATTTCGCTGCGATCAAGCCCCAAAACAACCGGCACCCCGGCCGCCTGCCCGGCCATGACCAGCGCCTGCCCCGGATTTTCAAGCAAAACCGGCACGGCGGATTCGGGCCAGACAACCAGATCCAGCGGGCCATCCGACGGCGCGGCAGACAGATCCAGATGGCGCTGAAAGAACCCGGGGATCAGATCGCGTTGCCATTTCAAATGCTGCGGCACATTGGCTTGCACCAGCCGAATGCGGATGTCAGGTGATGCCGCGGGCGGCTGCAACAGCCGGGCCGTGCCAAACACCCATGTCACGGCCAAGACCATCAGCGCGGCCCCAAGCACCAACCCCGCCCGCACCCTGCGCGACTGCCGCCACCTGAGTGCAGCCGTCGCCATTGCGGCTGACACCCCCAGCGCCAACGCCGACAGCCCCAACGCGCCACCATACGCGGCCAGTTGATCCACCGGGGTGCCGATCCAGATGTGGCCGATCAATGCCCAGGGAAATCCGGTGAACAGCCCCCCGCGCAGGGCCTCGAACGCCAGAACGCCCAGCGCAATCGCCCACAGACGCCCCACCCGGCCACGCAATGCCGCGTGGCCCAAAAACCCGGGCACCGCCCAGAACAGGGCCAACCCGCCCGCCATGCCGGTCAGCGCAAACGGGGCCATCCAGCCGTGTGTGGCAATATCAACCAAAAAGGGCTCGACGATCCATGACAGCGCCAGCGCAAACTGCGCCGCCCCCACCAGCCAAGCGCGCCCAAACGCGGCCCGCGGCGTCGGTGCGGCGGCAATCATGGTCAACGCCACCGCCAGTGCTGGAAGGGTCAAGAACCACGCCCCCCAAGGGGCCTGCCCCAAGGCGATGGCCAACCCCAGCGCGATCAGCACCGCAGCACGGCGCAATCGCCCTGCCAAGGTGGCCGCGCCGGGGCCGGGCGCTTTAGCCGGCATCCTTGCCCGGCTCACTTCCACCGGCTGCCCGCAGCCGCAGCCGCTTCACGCGGCGCGGATCGGCTTCCAGCACCTCGATTTCATGCCCGGCTGGGTGGCTGATGACCTCACCGCGCGCGGGCACGCGGCCCAGTAGCAAAAAGACAAGCCCACCCAGGGTGTCCACCTCTTCTTCGTCGATGCCCTCGGTCAGATCAATGCCCAGATCCTCGCGCAGATCGTCCAGCGAGGCGCGCGCCTGCACCAGCCAGATCCCGGGGGCCTCGGCCGCCCATTGATGGGTGTCCTCGGTGTCATGTTCATCCTCGATCTGTCCGACGACCTGCTCAAGCAAATCCTCGATCGTCACGAGGCCGTCCACCCCGCCGTATTCGTCAATCACCAACGCCATATGCATGCGCTGCGCCTGCATCTTTTGCAGCAATACCACCAGCGGCATGGAGGGCGGCACGAACAGCAGCGGGCGCAGATTTTCGGACACCTTCAAGCCGCCCTTGCCTGGCTCAAATCCATTGCGCAGCACCAGATCCTTGAGCAGAATCAGCCCCATCGGCTTGTCCAGCGTCTCATTATAAACCGGCAAGCGCGAAAACCCGGATTCCCGGAATACGGTCATCAAGTCGGCGCTGCTGATGTCATGGGGGATCGCCACGATCTCGGCCTTGGGAATGGCGACATCCGCCACGCGCAATCGCCGCAAGTTGGCCAGACCGGGCAGCACCTGGTGCATCGACGCGTTCAATGCACTTTCGGCGGCATCTTCGGGTTCGGTCGGGGACAATGCATGAAACAATCGACCAAAAAGGCCGCGTTGCTGGCTACTGTCTCCGGAGCCGGGTTCGGCGTCGCCCTCGGATGAAAGGCTGACGGCGGGGCCGGATGGGGTATCGGTCATGGGTCCTTTCCAGGATGATGTCAGTCGAGCAGGGCCACGCCGATCGGCGCGTCCCCCGTTCCCATGGCATATGGGTCGGCAATACCCATCTGCGCAAGGATCAAAACTTCAGTTTTTTCCATTATCTCTGCATCTTCGTCAGTTTGATGGTCGTATCCCAGCAAATGCAGGACGGAATGAACCACCAGATGCGCCACATGGTCCGCCACAGGCTTGCCTTGCTCGGCGGCCTCTCGCTGGCAGGTTTGCAGCGCCAGGGCGATATCGCCCAGTTCCTCTGGCGCGTCGGGTGTGCCCGGTTCCGGCGGATCGGGCAGATCGCCCGGGGTCTGCGCGCTCAGATCCCAGGTTGGCCAGGACAACACGTTCGTGGCACTGTCCTTGCCCCGGAACTGGGCATTCAAGGCCCGGATGCGGGCATCGTCGCAGGCCAGAACACTGAGGTTGAAGCCAGACGGATCATGGCCCAGATACGTTAGCGTCGCCGCAGCTGCGGCGGGGATCAGCGTTTGCAGATCCAGCCCAATCCAACCCGGATCCGCGATGTCTGTTTCTACCAGCATCGAACACTTCCGGCGGCGCCAGGCATCCGATCAACCACGGTCGTTTTCGAAACTGTCATACGCCGCGACGATCTTGGCCACCAACGGATGGCGCACCACATCCGCTGCGGTGAAATAGCTGAAGCCAATGTCGGGAATATCCTTCAGGATCCGTTCCGCCGCCCACAATCCACTTGTGTGACCGCGCGGCAGATCCACCTGGGTGCGGTCGCCGGTGATCGCCATGCGAGCGCCCTCACCCAGACGGGTCAGGAACATCTTCATCTGCATTTCGGTCGCATTCTGGGCTTCATCCAGCACCACAAACGCATTCGACAACGTGCGCCCGCGCATGAACGCCAGCGGCGCAATCTCGATCCGGCGATCTTCCATCAGCTTGGGCAGCACCTTGGACGGAAAGAAGTCATTCAGCGCATCATAAAGCGGCTGCATGTAGGGATCGACCTTGTCCTTCATGTCGCCGGGCAAATAGCCCAGCTTCTCACCGGCTTCGACGGCGGGGCGTGACAGAATGATCTTGTCCACATGCCCTTCGATGAAGTGATGCACGGCGACGGCCACGGCGATGTAGGTCTTACCGGTTCCCGCCGGCCCGATGCCGAAGTTCAGCGCCTTGTCGAACAGCGACCGCGCATAATCCTGCTGCGCCTTTGTTCGCGGCGTGATGGATTTCTTGCGCGTGCGGATTTCGATCTGGCCGGTGCGGAACATTTCCAGCTGACGTTCTGACGCAGCGCCCCGACTGAGGTGAAGCGCGCCAGCCACGTCCCCGGTTTCAACCGCCTTGCCGTCCGCCAGTCGGTCATACAACGCGCGCAGCGTTTCGGCTGCCCGGCCCCGCATCGTCGGATCGCCCATAATGTGCAGCTGATTGCCCCGGCGCACAATCTGCACGTCCAGTTCCTGCTCCAGCTTCACAAGATTGCGGTCATATTCCCCGCACAATTCGGCCAGCAGCCGGTTGTCGGCAAATTCCATATCGGTTTGCAGCGAGGCATCGCTGGGTGTTGGCGGGGGCAACGTGCTGTAACCCAATAGGGACTCCTGATCCTTGGCGGCGCTTTGGCCGTTTCCTCATGCTGCCGCGCCATACCAAGGCTGGCAAGCAAAACAAGCGTGAATGCCACCCGCGACCGCGCGAGGCACCAATTCTAGGGGCGCTCCGATGCAGAAATGCGACATCTGCCCCCAAAATGCGCAAACGGCCCCGGAAGCCAGGGCCGCTTGCAGTCATCGTGGAATGAGCCGGATCAGGTGCCGCGGCGATAGCGCCCAACGGCCACGGTCGGCGGGGCGATGCCCGAACAGACCGGGTTGCCATATTGATCCAGACGCGCCGACATGAAGCCTTCAACGCCTTCGTCAATGATCCAGTGATCGCATCCATGCGGATCCACCCAGATCCCGGCATCACGCATGTTCGACAAATGGTTCTGGCGGCCCAGATGGCGGTCCGAGGTGTTGTCCTCGGCGTTCCATTCCACCCAGCCGTCACCACCGCCAGCATTGCTGTTGGGGCTTCCGCCGGTTGAGCTGACACAAGCTGAAAGCGACAGCGCGGCGGCTCCCAGCAGGGCAAGTTTCAAAGTCGTCATTGTTTCAATCCCCCCGGAAACTTACTGCACACACAGAACTTCGACACGACGGTTCCGGGCCATGCCCGCAGCCGTGTCATTCGAGGCAACCGGGTTCATCGGCCCAAAGCCGCGCACCGTTGCCACCCGCGCCCCAACGCCGATCGCCACATTGGCCACCATGCGGGCCCGGTTCTCGGACAAGTTCATGTTGTATTGGAACCCGCCGCGCGGATCGGTGTGGCCATAAACGACAAAGGCCGTCGATCCGTTTGAGCGGAAGAACTGCGCCAGCCGCCCTTCGGCCCCCGGACGCAACTGATGACTGCCCGTCGCAAACAGCGTGTCGGTGCTTTCGGTCAGGCAAATGTTTGTGCGGTGACAGACCGGGCGCCCGTCCGGCGTCCGATTCGGGGTCATATACCCTTCGATCCCGTTATCGATCACCCAATGCTCACACCCGTCAGGGTCGACCCAGATGGTTGGCACGTACCGCTCACCCACGATGGTGCGTTGACGTTGTGCCGCCGCGTCAGTGGCCGTCAGCCCAACCAAGATCAGCGCCATGGCAGCAGCGCCGGCGATCAGCCGGACGGCATTGGAAACAGACTTAACCACAGCCATCTTCCTTTTTATTGTTAACCCCCAAGGCCCTTCTCGGATCGGCCGGCACCACGATTGCCCGCGCGCGCCGCCCCCCAAACCGGGCCTACTATGACGGAAACATTAGCAAAGTTCGGCGCGTATGGAAGGGCGATTCCCGATATTGGGCGCTTTATCCTGCCCCGAGGGCGATTGCGTTGCCCAAAACCCCCAAAACCCTGTGCCGGAACGGGTCACAGCCCCCAGACCTAGACAACAATCCCGGCCAGAGAGTTGGTCGCGCTGGCGGTGATTCTGACCCGGCGCATCTGCCCAGGCGCCAAATCCGCGCCCGTCGCATGCACCGCGTGCAAATAGTCGGATTTGCCCACCATCTGCCCCGCCATGCGCCCGGGCTTTTCAAACAACACGTTGACCTCACGCCCAACCATCGCCTGTTGCGCTGCGTATTGCTGCTCGGTGATCAGCGCCTGCAAGGTCTGCAACCGCACATCCAGAACCGTATCAGGCAACACAGGCCGCTCCGCCGCCGGGGTGCCGGGACGGGCTGAGTACTTGAAACTGAACGCCGAATGATACCCGACGGCACGAACCAGGCTTAGCGTTTGCTCAAAATCCGCGTCGTCCTCGCCCGGGAACCCAACGATGAAATCGCCAGACACCGCCAGATCCGGGCGCACGCCGCGCAACCGGTCCAAAAGCGCCAGATACTGTGCGGCGGTGTGTTTGCGGTTCATCGCCTTCAAGATCTTGTCCGAGCCCGATTGAACCGGCAGATGCAAATAAGGCATCAGCTTGCCGATTTCTCCATGCGCCGCAATCAGATCGTCGCTCATGTCATTGGGGTGGCTGGTGGTGTAGCGGATGCGCCACAAGCCATCGATCTCAGCCAGTTCGCGCACCAACCGCGCCAGCGACCATGTGCGCCCATCCGGTCCTTCGCCATGATAGCCGTTGACGTTTTGCCCCAGCAACGTGATGTCCCGCACCCCGCGGGACACCAGATCCCGCGCTTCCAGCAACAGGCGGGCGGCGGGGCGACTGACCTCGGTGCCACGCGTGTAAGGCACCACGCAGAACGCGCAAAACTTGTCGCACCCTTCCTGCACCGTCAGAAACGCCGCCGCGCCTCGCCCGGCGCGTGGGCCCTTGGGCAGATGTTCGAATTTGTCCTCGGTCGGAAACTCGGTATCCACAGCGCGCCCCCCGGCGCGCACCGCAGCCTCCATCGCCGGCAGACGGTGATAGGTTTGCGGCCCGACCACCAGATCCACAACCGGCGCGCGCCGCATGATCTCTTCCCCCTCGGCCTGCGCCACACACCCCGCGACGCCGATCTTCAGATCCGGCCGCGCGGCCTTCAAGGGCTTCAGGCGCCCCAATTCGGAATACACCTTCTCGGCAGCTTTTTCGCGGATATGACAGGTGTTCAGCAAGATCATGTCCGCGTCCTCCGCGCGGTCCGTGCTCACATAGCCGGATGCCCCCAACGCCTCGGCCATGCGCTCACTGTCATAGACATTCATCTGGCAGCCATAGGTCTTGATGAAAAGCTTGCGCGGCTCGGTCATGGGGGTATCCTGTCTGGGCTCAGGCGGACATATGCCAAACCGCGCCGCGCATCAACGCACCCTGCCCCATCTTTGTGCATCAAATATCCTGAGGGTGAATGCGCCGGCCGGCCCCGCCGGTCGGCGCAGAGGGAGCAACGCTCCCTGCACCGCAGGCCCGCCATGGGCCTGCTCAAATGGCGTCACGCGACAGCGTGCCCGCGTGATTGCTTCGTTGTCGACAGGACGCTCCGAACTAACCAACAACGTTTACGCAAAATTATCGCAGACAAAGATAGAGCCTTTCAATTACATAAGTGTATTGACCTGTTGGCACGTTTCGGGTGCTCGCGAATTCTGAACGTCGATTCGGGCCTTGACGGCATATGGCTGCTGCTTGGTCATCGGCCGCTGCAATGGCTGCCGCTCTAACTTCGGGTGATGCCATTTCCAAGGCAAAACCCTGAAGTTGAATGCCAACGCTTGCCTCATTGAAAGAGCTGACAACTGGTGTTGGCTCGGGCACCATTCCCGAGCAGGAAAGCAGAAGTAAACTTACAGGTAGGGCGAATGCAGCATGTTTCATGTATTTTCTCCATTTTTTCGACATCAGGCACAATACTAACTACGCAACTCTAGATTGTTGACTCATTCTTTAGAAGTGTTGAGCCCCTGATATTCACAACCAAAAATATTTGAGTCTTTGCGTGCGGTTTTCTCAATTCGAACATATTGCAGAATTTGCACGTCGATATGGCCAAGTTTTTTACCGGTTTCCTGCGACGAAAGAAGGCTGCAATTACTGTTGGCAAAAAATCCGGCCCAGCCGCTTGGCTTCCTCGGCCAACCCCCAGGGCGGGTTGATCACAAACACCCCAGAGCCAACCATCCGGTGCCCATCTTGCGCGGGCGCAAACCGTACCTCGTGACGCAAGGCATCGGGATGTGCGTCCTGCAGCGCCGCCAGCATCGGCGCATGTCGCGCATCTGCCAGAACCGGATACCACAGCGCAATGATCCCGACATTCCATTTGCGCGCCATCAGTCCGATGAAGCGCGGCATATCGGTGTAATCAGAGGCAATCTCGAAACTGGGGTCGATCAGCATCATGCCCCGTCGTGGTGTCGGCGGCGTCATTTCATGCGCCTTGGCGAAGCCGTCCACCGCGTGCACACGCGCGGCAAAGGGCAGCATCGTCTCTCTCAGCGCGTCGACCTCACGTGGATGCAATTCGGCCAGATCGACGCTGTCGATGTCGCGCAACATCAACGCCGCAATCAAGGGCGAACCAGGGTAGGCCTGCGGTCCATGCGCCAACCGAACCCGGTTCAGCACAGCCAGAAAAGGATGATCCGGCGCGAACAGAGGTTCCAGCCGCGCAATCCCCTGTGCCGCTTCACCGGTCTTGCGGGCTTCGGGCGCGGACAAATCGTATAGCCCCCGCCCGGCGTGCGTTTCCAGATAGGTCAGCGGCTTGTCCTTGGCCGTCAGGTAGGACAGCATCCAGGCCAGCAGCGCGTGCTTGTGCACGTCGGCGGCATTGCCCGCATGATACAGGTGTTGATAGGACAACATGGAACGCGCGATCAGCTGGTGCGGCGCAGGCGGATGACGACATCCACGCGTGAAATCTCGCACCCCTCGGGCGCGTCGGGCAAGCGCAGGATATTCAACTGTTCTGCCGGCGCATCGCTCAACGTCAGGGTATCTTCCCAGAAGAAATGCGGATGATCATCGGTCCGGGTGTCGAAATAGCTACGCGTGGCGTCCACCGTAATTTCGGTCAACAGCCCAGCACCACAAAACGCCCGCAGAGTGTTGTAGACTGTCGCCAAGGACACTTTCTCTCCGCTCTCGCAGGTTGCGGCAAACAGGCTTTCCGCCGTGACATGCCGATCATGGCCATCGCCGATCAACAAGCAGGCCAGCGACAGACGTTGGCGGGTCGGACGCAGGCCCGCGGCGGTCAGCCAGTCGGCGGCCCGCGCTTGCGACGGTGGGTCTTGGGGGGCGAAATCGCGGATCATGCGTTCACTATAGGGCCGAAACACCTTGGGTTTCAATGGCCCGCCCGAAGAGGGCTTGCTGTGGCGCAAGATACTTACCGACATGCAACCCGATCCGGGCCCATCGCCTGCTTGTCAGCACGAAAGCTGCAGTGGTAGATGGGGCAACACACCAACGCCGCCGAAAGGGACCCGCCAATGACGCAATACCCGAGCTCATTCGACAAAGAGGCCTTGTTGGCCTGTGCGCGTGGCGACCTGTTCGGCCCCGGCAACGCGCAATTGCCTGCTCCGCCGATGTTGATGATGGATCGCATTACCGATGTGTCCGCCGACGGTGGGCTGCATGGCAAGGGCCATATCACCGCGGAATTCGATATCACACCGGATTTGTGGTTCTTTGACTGCCATTTCCCCGGCAACCCGATCATGCCCGGCTGTCTGGGCCTGGACGGCCTGTGGCAGTTGACTGGTTTCAACCTGGGCTGGCGCGGCTGGCTCGGGCGTGGCTACGCGTTGGGGGTCGGCGAGGTAAAGCTGACAGGTATGGTGCGTCCAGATCGCAAGATGCTGACCTATAAGGTCGATTTCACCAAGGCCGTGCAATCTCGGCGCCTGACGATGGGCGTGGCCGACGGCATCGTGGAGGCCGATGGCGAGGTGATTTATCAGGTGACCGGTATGAAGGTGGCCCTATCGGAAAGCTGAGCGGCACGCGAGGCAAGGTGCGTGCAAGCACGCACCCTACGTGAGGTTGACGGCGGCAGGTCGGCTAAATCAGGGGGCGCTGCCCCCGCCGCCTGCGGCGACTCCCCCGGGATATTTGCAGCACAAAGATGAAAGCGACGCGGAGCCAGAAACCCCACGCCGCCATCTTCGTGCACGGCCATCGGCGTCCCCGCCTGTTCCGTGACATCGTTATCGCGCGTTAAGGTTAACGCACTGTAAATTCCCCATCTTTGTGCCTCAAATATCCTCAGGGGGTGAGACCCGGAACGGGTCGAGGGGGCAGACTGCCCCCTATGTGTTTTCAGGCCGCGCTGCGGCTGGGTTACATCGCAGAATGCTCGGCAATGAGGGCGCGGGCGCGGTCGATCAGGGCTTGTCCATCGATGCCTTGCGCCTCCATTTCGGCCAGCCAGCGGCCGACAACGGGCTGCGCGGCCGCATGCCAGCGCGCAACTTCGGCTTCGTCCAGAACGGTGATGGTGTTTCCGGCGGCTTGCGCAATCGCCCGGCCAGGCGCATCGGCAGCCAGCATCTCGGTTGCCGCCAGGCGGCTGAGTGCCGCGCCGCTGGCGTCATCCAAAGCCGCACGCAGATCATCCGGGAGCGCCTCATACGCTTCGCGGTTCATCACCGTGATGATGGCCGCAGTATACAACGATTCGTCGCCTGAGAATTCGGTATGATGCGTGACCAGTTCGGACAGCCGGATCGCGGGTGTCACCTCCCATGGGATCACCGTGCCGTCAATGACCCCGCGCGTCAGCGCCTCGGGGATCGCGGGCAGCGGCATGCCCACCGGTTCGGCGCCCAATTCGCCGAGCATGTCGATGATGATGCGCGTGGGACCACGCAGTTTCAAGCCTTCCATATCCTCGAGACGGGTGACGCCGTTGCGCGAATGGATCACGCCCGGGCCATGCACCCAGGCGCCCAGCACAACAACATCGCCGTATTCGCTGGCCTGAAAATCTTCTTCAACCATTTGCTGCAGTGCCAGCGAGGTCGCCACCGGATCGGTCATCATGAAGGGCAGTTCGAACACCTCGCTACGCGGGAAGCGCCCGGGCGTATAGCCCACCACGGTCATGACGATATCCGCAATGCCATCAATCGCCTGGTCCATCAGTTCTGGCGGGCGTCCGCCCAGCGCCATGGCGTCGAAGTGTTCGATCACCAGCCGGCCATCGGTTGCCTCGGCGATGGAGTCTGCCCAGGGTCTGAGGATACGCGCCGGGACCGTGGCCTGTGGCGGCAAGAACTGATGTAGCCGCAATGTCACCTCTTGTGCACTGGCAGATACGGCCAGAACGCCCGTCGCAACCAGAGCTGCGCAGCCCAGCGCCAGACCTTTCAAAGTTGCTCGTGTCATGAATTCCCTCCCGGTTTTCGATTATTGGAACTTGATAGGACAACCTTTTTGAATTTGTTGCAACGGGTCTGACGCCTGTAGTCGCTCACGGCCTGCGCGGCCGTGGACAAGAAACCAGTAGCCTTTTGGCCACGGCCTTAGTAAATACCGCACGCCAGCTTTACAGGGAGCCGCCATGCGCCGCGTCGTCATCACCGGGATCGGGATTGTCTCGCCCATCGGCAACAATGTCACCGAAGTCGAAGCCAGCCTGCGGGCCGGAAAATCGGGGATCGTCTTCTCGCCCGAATACGCCGAACACGGCTTTCGCAGCCAGGTCCACGGGATGCCGCAGATTGATCTGAAAGAGCATATCGACAAGCGCGATCTGCGGTTCATGGGGCCGGGTGCGGCCTATAACTTCCTGTCCATGCAACAGGCGATTGCCGACAGCGGGCTGGAAGACAGTGATGTGTCGAACCCGCGCAGCGGGCTGATCATGGGCTCAGGCGGCCCCAGCACGTCAAACTTTTTCCAGGCACATCAGATCGTTATCGAAAAGGGTGCGCCCAAGCGTATGGGCCCCTTCATGGTCACGCGCTGCATGTCCTCGACCAACTCTGCCTGCCTGGCGACGCCGTTCAAGATCAAGGGCGTCAACTATTCGATCACCTCGGCCTGCTCGACCAGCGCGCATTGCATCGGCAACGGGACCGAGCTGATCCAGATGGGCAAACAGGACATTGTCTTTGCTGGTGGCGGAGAGGAACTGGACTGGACCCTGTCCTGCCTGTTCGACGCCATGGGTGCGATGTCGTCGAAATATAACGACACGCCCGAGACCGCCAGCCGCACCTTTGACGCGACGCGCGACGGGTTTGTGATCGCAGGCGGCGGCGGTGTGGTTGTGTTGGAGGAGCTGGAGCACGCCAAGGCGCGCGGGGCAAAAATCTATGCCGAAGTCACCGGCTACGGCGCGACATCGGATGGCCATGACATGGTTGCCCCGTCTGGCGAGGGCGGTGAACGTTCCATGCGGCTGGCGATGGACACGTTGCCCGAAGGCCGCAAAGTCACATATATCAACGCCCACGGCACCTCGACGCCCGCCGGCGACGTGACCGAGGTGGAGGCCATCCGCCGTGTCTTTGGCGCCGGGAACACGCCGCCGATTGCATCAACAAAGTCGATGACCGGGCATTCGCTGGGTGCGACCGGCGCGCATGAGGCGATCTATTCGCTGCTGATGATGCAGGGCAATTTCATCGCCCCGTCGATCAACGTGACCCAGTTGGATCCGGCCATCAAACCCGAGGAAATCTGCACCGAACTGCGTGAGAACGTGGATCATGACAGCGTCCTGTCCAACAGCTTTGGCTTTGGCGGCACCAATGCCACGCTGCTGATGTCGAAATACCACGGATAAGTGCCTTCAATCATTCTGACCCGCGCAAATGCCAGCGCGGGTCATGCACGTTCCCGCCGCCGTCTGCGTTGGGCTGCGGGTGCACTGTTGGCCACGGGACAGCTTGGTCGGCCTGGCCCGTCCCGGCAGGACGCGCGGTTCCGGCCCTTTCAATCGCTTCTGATCGTGTGCCCCGCTTCTCCAAACCTTGACCACTTGCGCCCAAACGGCCTAAGCCTTCTGGAAACGAAGGAGTGCGACAATGGCCAATCTGATGACGGGAAAACGCGGGCTGGTGATGGGCGTCGCCAATGAACGCTCCATCGCTTGGGGCATCGCCAAGGCTTTGGCCGGTGAAGGGGCCGAGCTGGCATTTTCCTATCAAGGGGACGCATTCGGCAAACGGGTGGAGCCCTTGGCCGCATCCGTAGGGTCAGACTTCATGGTTGATGTCGATGTAACCTCGGACGACAGCCTTGATGCCGCTTTTGCCGCGCTCAAGGACCGTTGGGGCAGCATCGACTTTCTGGTGCACGCCATCGCCTTTTCCGACAAGTCCGAACTGACCGGCCGGTTCTCTAACACCAGCCGCGCCAACTTCAAGAATTCGCTGGATATTTCCTGCTATTCCTTCATCGACGTCTCACGCCGCGCGGCGCAGATCATGCCCAATGGCGGATCCCTGATCACGCTGACCTACGGCGGCTCCAACCGCGTGACACCGTTCTACAATGTAATGGGTGTCGCCAAAGCCGCGCTAGAGGCCTCAGTACGTTACATGGCCAACGACCTGGGGCCGCAGGCAATCCGCGTCAATGCGATCTCTCCGGGGCCGATGAAAACCCTTGCGGGCGCGGCGATCGGCGGCGCGCGAAAAACCTACCGCCATACCGAAGCCAACGCGCCGCTGGGCCACAATGCGACGTTGGAATCCGTGGGCGGCGCGGCTGTATTCCTGGCGTCCGACTACGGCGCGTGCACGACCGGCGATATTCTCATGGTCGACAGCGGGTATCACGTGCTGGGCATGCCGCAGCCCGACAATATCTAACCACAGATGGGCGACGTATCCCCTGCGCCAATCTTGTGGAGCTTTCGCCGCTGCCCCTATGCCATGCGGGCGCGGCTGGCGATCCGGGCGGCCGGCATCCGGGTCGAACTGCGCGAAATCCTGCTGCGCGATAAACCGGACGCGTTTGTGGAAACCTCGCCATCTGCCACGGTGCCCGCGTTGCGCCTGCCAGACCGCGTGATTGATGAAAGCCTGGACATCATGGTCTGGGCGCTGAACCAAAATGACCCCGCAGGGCTTTTGGACATGCACGACAGCGGCTGGGATGTGATTGCAGCCAACGACGGCCCCTTCAAGGCCGCGCTCGACCACACCAAATACGCCAGCCGCCACCCACACCTTGATCCCCTGGCCGAGCGGGCCATAGCCGCCCGTCATCTGATGGCGCTCAATGACCGGCTGACCCAAAACGCCGCCCTGCTGGGCACCCGCCCAACGCTGGCCGACCTCGCCGTTTTACCCTTCGTGCGCCAATTCGCGCTGATCGACCGCACCTGGTTTGATGCCCAGCCTTGGCCGGCGCTGATCCAATGGCTGGATGCTTTTCTGGCCGGCGACGCCTTCGCCGCGATCATGGCCAAGCATCCGCCCTGGGCGCCCACGGACCCGCCGCTGTGGTTTGTCCCCCCGACCTGCGACATCCCGGCCCCTTGAGCACTGCGCGCCAGTGTTTAGAATGATTCCAAACAACTGACAGGTTCCCCATGTTGCCAGGTTCCGGCGCACGCCGCCGCTTCAAAGACCTTTCCGAACAGGAAATCCTCGCGCTTGCCATCTCCTCCGAGGAAGACGATGCGCGTATCTACCGGGGCTATGCCGAACGCCTGCGCGCCGATTATCCGGACAGCGCCGCGCTGTTTGACGGCATGGCCGCCGAAGAAGACACCCACCGCGAGCGCCTGATCGACCGCCATATGCGGCGGTTTGGGGATTACATCCCCCTGATCCGCCGCGAACATGTCGCTGGCTATTACGCACGCCGTCCGGTCTGGCTGACCGAAGGCATGACGCTGGACCAAATGCGTGGCGAGGCCGAGGCCATGGAGCGTCAGGCGCAAAGCTTCTACGAGGCCGCTGCGCAACGCACAACAGATGCCGAAACACGCAAACTTCTGGGTGATCTGGCCGCCGCCGAAGCGGGGCATGTCCATACCGCCAACCGATTGGAAGGCACCCATCTAACCGACGACGCGCGCAGCGCCGAAGATGCCACCGCCCAGCGCCAATTCCTGCTGACCTGGGTGCAGCCGGGGCTGGCCGGGTTGATGGACGGCTCGGTGTCGACCTTGGCACCGATCTTCGCCACCGCTTTTGCCACGCAAAACACGCATACCACCTTGCTCGTGGGTCTCGCCGCTTCAGTCGGTGCCGGGATCTCTATGGGCTTCACCGAGGCCGCTTCGGACGACGGGCAATTGTCGGGTCGGGGATCACCCGTGAAACGCGGCATCGCGGCGGGGGTCATGACCACGTTGGGCGGACTTGGTCACGCCCTGCCCTATGTCATCTCGGACTTCTGGACCGCCACGGTCATCGCCATGATTGTCGTTTTCATCGAACTTTGGGCAATCGCCTGGATCCAGAACAAATACATGGAAACCCCGTTTCTGCGGGCCGCCTTTCAGGTGGTTCTGGGCGGCGCGCTGGTGTTTGCCGCGGGTGCCTTGATTGGTGGAGGCTGAAGGGGCGTTGCCCCTCTCCGCCCCCGGCTGCGCCGGCGGCGCATTCACCCCAGGATATTTTTTGCACAAAGATGAAAATTTGATTCAAATTGTGCTGCTATCTTTGTGCGTCAAATATCCCGGGGGTGAAGGCCGCAAGGCCGAGGGGGCAGCGCCCCCTGCGCAAGTCATCGCTTAAGTCCGCCCGGACAGGGCGGGCTTTCCGGTTGGCAGGTCACCGTGTCGGGCGGGTTTGACGGCGCAGAAGGATCCAGGCGACCACGACCGCAAGGGCCACGATCCCGATCATGATGCTGGCCAGCGCGTTCACATCCGGGCTGACGCCCAGCCGCACCTTGGAAAAGATCACCATCGGCAGGGTCGAGGCCCCGGGCCCTGACACGAAACTGGCGATCACCAGATCATCGAGCGACAGGGTAAACGCCAACAGCCAGCCTGAAATCAACGCCGGGGCGATGACCGGCAGCGTGATGTCAAAGAACACCCGCACCGGGCCTGCGCCCAAGTCGCGCGCGGCCTCTTCCAGGCTGACATCCATGTCGCGCAACCGGGATTGGGCGATCACCGTCACATAGGCCGCGCAGAAGGTTGCGTGGGCAATGATCACCGTGGTCAGGCCCCGGCCAGCGGGCCAGCCCAGCGATGTTTCCATCGCCACGAACAGCAACAGCAGGGACAGGCCAGTGATCACTTCGGGCATGACCAACGGCGCGGTGACCATGCCGGTCAGCACCATCTTGCCGCGAAACCGTGCAAACCGGGTCAGCACAAAGGCCGCCAGCGTACCGATTACCGTGGCAATCGTGGCGCTGATCGCCCCCACTTTCAGGCTGATCCAGGCCGCGCCCAGCATCTGCCCGTCTTGCAGCAACTCGCCATACCAGCGCGTCGAAAACCCACCCCAAACGGTCACCAGCCGGCTTTCGTTGAACGAAAACACCACCAACGACAGGATCGGCGCGTAGAGGAACACGAATCCAAGCGCCGCCAGCACCGGCAGAAACCATCCACGCCGGGTCATTGCGACGCCTCGCGGTTTTGGACGGATTGCAGCCACATGATCGGCAGGACCACCAGCACCAACATGACGATCGCCACCGCCGACGCCACCGGCCAGTCGCGCGACGAGAAGAACTCATCCCACAGGACGCGGCCGATCATCAGTGTATCCGGCCCGCCCAGCAGCGCCGGGATTACGTATTCGCCGATCGCCGGGATAAACACCAACATCGACCCGGCGATGATGCCGGGCATCGACAGCGGCAGCGTGACGGTCAGGAAGGTCACGGTGGGGGAGGCCCCAAGATCACCTGCGGCTTCCAGCAAAGCGTCGTCCAATTTCACGAGATTGGCGTAAAGCGGCAGGATCATGAACGGCAGATACGTGTAGACGATGCCGATGTAGACCGCGAAATCGGTCTGCATCATCACCAGCGGCTCATCGATCACGCCAGCCCATGTCAGCACGTTGTTGATCACCCCGTCGCGGCGCAGGAACCCGATCCAAGCGTATACCCGCAGCAAGAACGAGGTCCAGAATGGCAAGATCACCAGCAGCAACAGGACAGAGCGACGAGGTTCCGGCGAGCGCGCGATGTAATAGGCAATGGGATAGCCCGCAAGAAGCGCAAATACCGTGGAGATACCCGCTACTTTGATCGACGAAAGGTAGGCGTTGCGATAGAGGGCATCCGACAGAAGGAAGCGGAAGTTATCAAGGCTGGCGATAATTTGCAGCGCGCCATCGCGGCCCCAGTCCCAGAGCGGGCTATAGGGGGGGCGGGCAATCATCGGTTCGGCCAGCGATATCCGGCCCAGCACGATGAACGGCACTAGAAAGAACACCAAAAGCCACAGCATCGGCACGGCGATAACCAGCCAGCGGCGTGACCAGCCCAGCCGGTCGGTGACCTCGTTCACAAGCAGTATCAAAAGGACACTGGCCGACAGCAGTTTCAGCGTTCCGGCGACCTGCGCCGAGACGTCGATCACCAGAAACCCGGTGGCTGCGAACACCCAGAGCAGGCCGAAGGTCAGCAGCGCCAGACGCCGGATCGGGACCCATGGATCTGCCGTGACCTGCGCCGTCATTGGGTCAGCACCCGCAAAGACGCCGGTGTCCAACTGATGAACACCTCTTCGTCCCAGGTGATCGGGTCTTCATCCCGCAAGCGGTTTGATTGCGTCACGCTGATCACCCGCCCGCCCGGCAGCCGCACGCGGTAGCTGGACAAATGCCCGACATAGCCGACGTCTTCGACCATACCCATCACGCCGTCGCGGGCGTTGGCTGGGCGTTCACGGGTCAAGGTTATGCGCTCTGGGCGTAGCGCCAGCCAGACCTGTTGGCCCTGCGTCAGCCCGCGGACCGGCGGCACTGATACCGGGCCCAGATCATCGGTATCCACCCGCATGAAATCGGCGGCAGCCGGGCCGACGCGCCCGTCAAACAAATTCACAGACCCGATAAAATCGGCCACGAACCGTGATTTCGGCGTTTCGTAGATTTCGCGTGGTTCACCGACCTGTTGGATGACCCCGTCGCTCATGACCCCGATGCGGGTGGCCAGGGTCATGGCTTCGTCCTGATCATGGGTCACAACGATGAATGTCACGCCCAGAGATTCCTGAATGCGGATCAATTCGAACTGGGTTTCTTCACGCAGCTTTTTGTCCAGCGCGCCCAAGGGTTCGTCCAACAGCAACAACTTGGGTTGCTTGATCAGCGCGCGTGCCAGTGCAACGCGTTGGCGCTGGCCGCCAGACAACTGATGCGGCTTACGTTTGGCAAAGGACTCCAGTTTGACCATCCGCAGCATTTCAGCGGCGCGCTGCATGGCTTCGGCTTTGGACTTGCCTTCGCGCAGCAAGCCGTAAGCCACGTTCTTTTCCACGCTCATATGCGGGAACAGCGCATAGGACTGAAACATCATGTTGGTCGGGCGTTTGTCGGCTGGGACGCGCGCCATGTCCTGCCCGTCAATCAAAATCTGCCCTTCGGTTGGGGTCTCAAAACCGGCAAGCATGCGCAGCAACGTGGACTTTCCGCAGCCAGAGCCGCCCAGAAGGCAGAACAACTCGCCCTGAAAAATATCCAGCGAAACATCATCGACTGCGGCCACATCGCCAAACCGCTTGGTGATCCCGCGGATCGAAATGAAGGGTTGCGCGTCCGGATCAAGCCAGGGCCGCGTATTGGCAGCGATTTCCGTCAAACTCATGTGGTCCCCCAGCCATCAAGGCACCCCCGCCCCCGGAAGGGGACAGGGGTTTGGGTGGCTATGCCTTATTGACCCGTGCGGATCCGGGTCCAGGCGCGGGTCAGCGCACGGTCTTCGCGCGACGTATAGGTGACGCCGGTGAACAGACGGGCCAAAACCTCTTCGGGCGGGAAGATCGCCGGATCCGAGGTGATTGCCTCATCCACCATCGGCCACGACGCGCGGTTTGCGTTGGCATACCAGACGTAGTTTGTGACCTCTGCGATCACGTCCGGCTCCATCAGGTAGTTGATGAACCGATGCG
>Ga0316204_10003668_pt1 | contig 29910 bp, 26 predicted proteins | sample 6monrhotite_MG_2_FD_205661 | JGI IMG/M metagenome (GOLD analysis project Ga0316204, IMG submission 205661) | Microbial mat bacterial communities from mineral coupon in-situ incubated in ocean water Damariscotta River, Maine, United States -... | ecosystem: Environmental > Aquatic > Marine >...
TGGGAAATTCGAGCCGGTGCCGTGGTCATTACGACGGGGACATTTCTACGCGGTGTCATTCATCTGGGTACCAAGCAGACCCCTGCCGGGCGCGTCGGCGAGGCCCCCGCCATTGCATTGGCCAAGACCATTGAACGGCTGGCCTTTCGTATGGGCCGTCTTAAAACCGGGACGCCGCCCCGCATCGATGGGCGCACCATTGCTTATTCCGGCCTGGACGCGCAACCCGGCGACACGCCGCCGACACCGTTTTCGTTTCTGAATAACGCCATTACGACGCCGCAAGTTGAGTGCCACATCACCGGCACCACGGCCCAAACACACGCCCTGATCAGTGCCAACCTGGACCGGGCGCCGCTTTATTCCGGGCAAATCGACGGCATTGGCCCGCGCTACTGCCCGTCTATCGAAGACAAAGTGGTGCGTTTCGCCGACCGTAACCGCCATCAGATCTTTCTGGAACCCGAAGGCCTGGATGACCCGACGGTGTATCCCAACGGAATTTCCACATCCCTGCCCGAAGATATTCAGCGCGCGCTGCTAAAAACCATTCCGGGGCTTGAAAACGCGATCATGATGCAGCCGGGGTATGCCATTGAATATGATTTCGTCGATCCCCGCGAGCTGCGCCCGTCCCTCGAAGCCCGCCGGTTACCGGGCCTGTATCTGGCCGGGCAAATCAACGGTACCACCGGTTATGAAGAAGCCGGCGCCCAAGGCCTTATGGCGGGGGTTAATGCGGCACTGACGGCGGGCGGTATATCGGCAGGCGATGCCTTCGTGCTGGACCGTGCCGAAGGGTATATGGGCGTGATGATTGACGACCTGGTGACGCTGGGCACGGAAGAGCCCTATCGCATGTTTACGTCGCGGGCCGAATACCGGCTGGCGTTGCGGGCCGATAATGCCGATCAACGCCTGACCGAAAAAGGTCGCGACGTTGGCGTCGTCGGCAGCCATCGGGCGCAGGCTTTTGGCGAAAAGAAAGCGGCGCTGGCCCATGTACGCGACGTCCTTGATGGGCTTTCGGCGACCCCTAACAAGCTGGCCCAGTTCGGCATTGCGATCAATCAGGACGGCCAACACCGCACCGGGCGTGAATTGTTGGCCTACCAGGACGTCACCATCGACCTTTTATCGGGATTGTGGCCCGCCCTGAAGGGAACGGACCCGCTGATTGCCGAGCAAATAAAGATCGATGCCCACTACAGCGCCTATCTGGACCGGCAGCAATCGGACGTTCAGGCCTTCCGCCGGGACGAGGGTCTTGAAATACCAGATGACCTTGATTTCGCCGCCATCCCGGGGCTGTCCACTGAAGTACGCACCAAGCTGGAGGCCGCCCGCCCCGCCACACTGGGCGCAGCGGCGCGAATTTCCGGCGTCACCCCGGCGGCCCTGACGGCGCTGTTGACCCATGTGCGCCGCCGGGTGCGCCCCGACAAGCTGTCGGCCTGAACCATGAAATGTTTCACGTGAAACAATCTGACGCGCCCCCGCCCCCTTTAAGCCCTCAGGCCTTTGCCGCGGCGACCAACGCCGCGCCGGACACCCTGGCGCGCCTCGAGATCTATGTGGACCTGCTGCACAAATGGCAGAAACGCATTAATCTTGTGGGTCGGGGCACATTGGACGATGTGTGGCGTCGTCACATGCTGGATTCGGCGCAATTGCTGCCCCTGCTGCCGTCGCCTGCGACGGATGGTCCGCCGGTTATTGTCGATATGGGCTGTGGTGCCGGGTTTCCGGGGCTGGTGTTGGCGATCATGGCGGAGTGCACGGTGCACCTGGTGGAAAGCGATAGCCGTAAATGCGCGTTCCTGTTCGAGGTCATGGCCCGGACCGGGATCAAAAATGCTCACACGCACAATGTGCGCATGGAAAGCCTGGCCCCGTTCCCGGTGGATGTGGTGACCTCGCGGGCCTTGGCCAGCCTGGACAAATTACTGGATATGGCCGGGCCATTTCTGACTGCTCGGACCCAATGCCTGTTTCTTAAGGGGCAAAAGGCGCAAGAGGAATTGACGGAAACCTTAAAAACCCGGACAATGGACACGGTAATGATCCAGAGCCAGACGGACCCGTCCGGAACGATCCTGAAATTATCGAACATTCAACACACACCCTGATATCGGGACCTAACGACCTTGTCTGAACCAATCACCGCTAACGCCGCCCCCGACTCGCTTGCCGAGCCCCTCGCCTGGCAGGGCCAAGGCACGCGTATTATCGCCGTTGCCAACCAGAAAGGCGGCGTCGGCAAGACTACGACGGCGATCAATCTGGCGACAGCGCTGGCCGCCATCAAGAAAAAGGTCCTGATCATCGACCTGGATCCCCAAGGCAACGCCAGCACCGGCCTGGGTGTGGAGCGTCACGAGCGTCGGCAGAATGTTTACCACGTGGTGATGGGCCTGACCCCGTTATCAGACGTTATTCGCAAGACCGGAATTGCCGGGCTGGACATCGCCCCTTCCGGCATGGACCTGACCGGGGCCGAGCTGGAACTGATTGATGTCGACGAGCGGGAATATAGCCTGCGCCGGGCGCTGTTGGCCGCGGACGGCAAAGGCGCGCAAGGCTACGACTATGTGCTGATCGACAGTCCCCCCGCTTTGGGGCTGCTGACCATTAACGCCCTGGTTGCCGCCCAGGCGGTGCTGGTGCCGTTGCAGTGCGAATTTTTTGCCCTTGAAGGCGTCAGTCATATGATCAAGACCATCGAGCGTATCCGTCAGGCCTTTAATCCGGAACTGGTGTTGCAGGGCATTGTGCTGACCATGTTCGACCGCCGCAACAACCTGTCCGACCAGGTGGCCAGCGATGTCAGGGAATATTTCGGCGATAAGGTATACCAGACGGTTATCCCCCGAAACGTCCGGGTTTCCGAGGCACCGTCCTACGGCACCCCGGTGCTGGTCTATGATTTGGCCTGTGCCGGCAGCCAGGCTTACTTGCATCTGGCCGGAGAAGTGATCCGGCGCGAAAAAGAGGTATCGATGTAATGGCAACAGGCGACATTAAAAAACGCAAACTAGGGCGGGGCCTGTCGGCACTGCTGGGTAATGATGCCGGCGGCGACTATGCCGAACTGGACAAGGAGCGCGGCGCGAAAACGGTGCCGGTGGAATTCCTGCAGCCCGGCCGGTATCAGCCGCGCCAGCACATGGACGAGCAGCAAATCGCAGAACTTGCGGCCTCTATCACCGAAATGGGTATTATTCAGCCCTTGTTGGTGCGTCGCCTGGACGACCACCCCAATGCCCCGAATGCCTATGAAATTGTCGCCGGTGAACGGCGCTGGCGGGCCGCCCAGCGCGCCAGGCTGCATGAAGTGCCGGTTATTATTCGTGACATGAATGATATGCAGGCGCTGGAAATTGGCCTGGTGGAAAACCTGCAACGTCAGGACCTGTCCCCTTTGGAAGAGGCCGAAGGCTATCAACGCCTGATGAACGAGTTTTCCCACAACCAGGAAGCCCTGGCGAAGGTCATCGGCAAGAGCCGCAGTCACGTGGCAAACACGGTCAGATTGTTGGGTTTGTCAGATAGACTCAAAAGTTTGATCGATGACGGGTCTTTGAGCGCCGGTCACGGACGGACCCTGCTGAGTGCCAAGAACCCGGAAGATCTTGCAAAAAAGATTATAAAACAAGGGCTTAACGTGCGCCAGACGGAAAAATTGGTGCAGCAGGAAGGTAAAGCGCCAAAATCGCCCGCGACGCACCGTTCGAAGGATTCCGATACCCTGGCGTTGGAACGGGATGTTTCGGAACTGCTGGGACTGAAGGTGGATATCACTTTCAAGGACGGACACGGCGCGCTGACCATTCATTATAAGGACCTGGGACAGTTGGATGATGTGTTGGCAAGGTTGAGCCATAAAACACGGTCTGACATGATGGACGACGAACCGGATGATATTGGCCTGATCCGCGACGCCGACGCCACTTACGACTGAGCCGTTTTAAGGGTCGTTTCCAGAGCGAATCGAATAGGTGCTAAGCGGTGTTTTCTGTACACCCTTCATGCACAAACGTGCATTCGGACTGTTCGGGCGTTTGTTTGGCGGGATCGATGGACAGATTCCGGATCACCATGTCAAAGGCGACACCGCCGGTAATTCTGACAATGGTTTTTTCAGATTCCCGGCAAATCGGAATTCTGCCTTCTTCGCAAAACAGGATGAACGCCGCAATAATCTGATCGGCGGCAATGTGGTCGGTGTATTGCTTGCCGTTGGCGAACTGACCGCTAACCTTAAGCTTTACAGGGGATTCCGAAGCGTAGTTCATGTCAAATATTGTAAACTTCGATGCCTCATCGCCCAGACCGCCAAAGCCCGACGACATCAGTCGCCCGACAAGGCCTTGTAATTCTTCATCCGTGGCGCGCATTCTGCGAACTTCAAACATGTGACTTCCTTGGGGGTTAGATTTCCGGTTAGGGTGCGGTACCGGGTGTCCTGCCGGTTAAAGGGCCCTATTTAAGGTGCAAACCCATCATTGTTTGCGTATCGGTATGCCCTGCCGGAAGGAAAGCATACCGTATGTGATGTGCCGATGCGGTTTCGCTGATGGCCAGGTTTCGCACGACCATATCAAACGCAACACCGTCGCGGACCTTGGCGACGGTCTTGACGGATTGGCGACTGATGGGAATTCCCTGGCCCGTACAGAAGATGACAAAGGCGGCGATCAGCAAATCCGGGGTGACGGTCAGCGAGATCGGACGATCATCGCCGTGCTGGCCGGTAACGTGTAGTTTGACGGGCTTGGTCGAGACGTAGTTCATGTCAGTAATTTTAAACGCCTGCCCCGCTGATCCATGACTGTTTTCCTCAGATGCCATTAGATTGCAGATAAGGCTTTTAAGTTCTGTGTCTGTGGCGCGCATGCGTCGAACTTCAATCACGTGGGATGCCTCCGATAAAGGTCGCTGGTTTCGGTGCCCGAATTTCGGGTAATACAGCATTCTTTATAGACACCGGGTATTGCTGGAATTTGAACCAAATGTGAATGGCGTGTTGCTAGCGGCGTTCTTTTCCTACCGCTTGCGGGCGGCCTGGGCGATGCGCATCAGGGTACGCCCGCAAATTGCAGTCGCGGGCATGCCTGTTGTTTTACAATCCATTTCCGCCTGACACAGCATATCAAGTGCGCCTGACAGGCGTTCGGATTGCCACTTTGCCAGATGATTGCGAAACGGGTCTTCGTGCTTGAAAATGACCGGTGGGCGCAGGGATTTCAGCGCCTGGCCCGCATTTTTGCCGCCCTGCATCAAGCCGACAGCCTGATGCAGGCGCAGGAAGTGGCGGTTGACGGCCCGTAAAATGCCCACAGCATGCAAGCCTTCATTGAAGGCCCGAACCAACGCCCGGTCCAAAACGGCTTGATCGCCAGATGCAGCGGCAAAACTGACATCATCCAGGGTTGCCGCGGCACTGTCGCCAACACAGGCCATGGCATCCTCCAGGCTAACCTCGCCAGGTTTTCCCATATACAGCGCCAGTTTTTCGATCTCGCCGCGGGTGACACTGCGATCCGACCCCAGGCTTTCCATCAAATAGCTGAGCGCATCGGGCGAGGCCTTGAGTTCGTATTTTGATAGCGTCTCGCTGATGATGCGCCGCAGTCCAGCACCTTCGTCGCCGTAACAGGCAAGGGCAGCCGCGTTTTTTCTTTTTTCAAACAGGGCGCGCAGGGTAGAACGGGCCCCCAGTTCACCGGCTTCAACGACGACCAGGGCGGTAGATGAAAAATCGACACCGTCCAGCAGGTTGGCGAAGGCTTTGTTCAAGCCGTCCGTTGCCTCGCGAACCCGCACAAACCGACGACCGCCCCCCAAAGACAAAGACAAGGCTTCATCGGACAGACGTGCGGGATCGTTTTTCAGGTCGGCGGGCGTAAGTTCGATGACGCGAAACGGGTCGTCGATGTGTTCAACCACGCCCTTGCCCAATCGTCGCGCCCGTTCCCGTACCAGCCCCCGGTCGGGTCCATATAACAAGACACAGGCAATACCGGCGTCCGGACTGGCAATGAAACTTTCCTGACGGGCACCGGTGATTTTCAAGGAGCTTACTTTTGGCGTTGGGCGAAATAGACGGCAAACCGGGTTCGCAGGTCGTCGGCAATTTCTCGCACGGCGCGTGTGCGGGCGTCTTTGCGGGCCGTCAGGGTGGTGAATTCGAAGGTTGAAATATCATAACTGCTGATTGCAAGGACCTGGCCGGAAGGTAACTTGTTTGCTTTATCGGGTTTTTCACCAGAGCTGAAGGAAAGCGTATAATTTGCCGCGATGCGCAGGTTGGCGCGGGTCGCAAGGGATGTTTTTTGAATCCCCAGTTCCTGTACGGCTTCCGTCAAGGTTACTTGCAACTCATAGACGGGATCGGCAGGGCGGCCCTTGGGGTTGAACCGGGTCAGCAGGTGGTTATGCAATTGTTGTCCGATGCGATCCCGAATGGGCAGGATGGCAATGGTCGCCAAATCGCGTTGGACATTATAATTTTGCGTTTCACCGGACGCAGCGGGCTGGTTGTACAAGGGCCGGAACCCGCAGCCAGACAGGGCTAATGCCCCTGTAATAACAGCAAGATAACGAAGATATTTAATGTCAGACCACAACATTGACGATCCTGTCCGGGATGACGATGACCTTGCGGGCCGCTTTACCGCCCATGGCATCCTGAACCCGGGGCAGCGCCAGGGCCATTTGTTCCACGTCCGGTCCTTTGGCGCCGATGGCCAGGTCCAGCGTTCCGCGCACCTTGCCGTTAACCTGTACGGCGACGGTCACGGTGTCGTCGACCAGCATGGCCTCATCGACGACGGGCCAGGGCGTTTCGGCCAATAGCGTGGTATGGCCCAGTTCGCGCCACATTTCTTCTCCAATGTGGGGCATCATGGGCCCAATCAGCCCGATGGCGGCTTCGAACCCGTGCCGCAGCAGCCAGGAAGCGCCCTGTTCATCGCCGCCGATGGTTTCCAGTCCGTTGGTCAGTTCGCGGATGCGGGCGACGGCCTTGTTGAAATGAAAGCGATCCAGATCACCCGACACGTCGTGAATGGTTTTGTGAACGGAACGATAGGCCTCCTGGCAGGCTTCTGATAGGGTGTCGGGTCGTCTTTCGCCAATGGCGGCGAGTGGACATTTGGGTTCGGTGACCATGCGCCAAAGTCGGTTAAGGTAACGCCAGGCCCCGTCGATGCCTGAATCGGTCCAGTCCAGGTCCCGGTCGGGCGGGCTGTCCGACAGCATGAACAGGCGCGCGGTATCGGCCCCGTAGGCATCAATAATGGCTTCCGGGTCGACGACGTTTTTCTTGGACTTGCTCATTTTTTCAGAGCGCCCGGTGGTCACCGGTGCATCAGATTGTTCCGCCTGTTCGGGTGTCAGCCAGGCCCCTTTTGCGTCCTGATAAGTTTCGTGGCAAATCATGCCCTGGGTCATCAGGCCTTCGAACGGCTCCTTGATATCAAGATATCCACAGTCTTTCAGGGCGCGGGTGAAAAAGCGGGAATACAACAGGTGCAGCACTGCGTGTTCGATGCCGCCAATGTACTGATCGACGGGCAGCCAATAGTCGGCGGCTTCCTTGGAAAAGGCGCCGTCCCCTTTGGGATCGGTGAAGCGGGCAAAATACCAGCTGGATTCAAAAAATGTGTCGAAGGTATCGGTTTCGCGCACCGCCGCCTTGCCGCAGGACGGGCAGGCGGTGTGTTTCCAGGTCGGGTGATGTTCCAGCGGGTTGCCGGGTTTATCGAAACTGACGTCTTCGGGCAGCGCCACGGGCAGGTCTTCGGGCTTGACCGGTACAATGCCGCAGTCGTCGCAATGAACAATCGGTATGGGACAGCCCCAATAGCGTTGCCGCGATACACCCCAGTCGCGCAGGCGGTAGTTGACCGTTGCCTGACCTTCGCCTGACTGATCCAGTCGACGGGCGATTTCTTTTTTGCCCTCGGCGATGCTCATACCGTCAAGGAAGTCTGAATTGATCAGCAGGCCGTCGTCGGTAAAGGCTTCATTGCCGACGGTGAATTCCTGTGCATCGACGCCTTTGGGGGCAACGACGGGGGTGACTTCCAGATCGTACTTGCGGGCGAAATCTAGGTCGCGCTGGTCGTGGGCGGGGCAGCCGAATACCGCCCCGGTGCCGTAATCCATAAGCACGAAGTTCGCTGCATAAACGGGCATTTCCTTGCCGTCGATAAACGGATGACGCACCCGAAGGCCGGTATCGAAGCCCATTTTTTCGGCCTTTTCGATGGCCGCCTCGCTGGTGCCCAGGCGATTGCATTCCGCGATGAAGCTTTCCAGGCCCGGGTTGTTTTTTGCGGCTTCCAGCGACAGCGGGTGATTGGCCGCAAGGGCCATGAATGAAGCCCCGAAGATGGTATCATGGCGGGTGGTGAAGACTTCGACATGGCCGTTTTCCAGGGCGGCATCGCGGCCCGATATGGCAAAACGGATATGCGCGCCTTCGGACCGGCCGATCCAGTTTTCCTGCATCAGGCGGACCCGGTCGGGCCAGCGATCCAGGGATTTCAGGGTATCGAGCAGGTCATCGGCATAGGCGGTGATTTTCAGGAACCACTGGTCAAGGCGGCGTTTTTCCACATCCGCGCCCGATCGCCAGCCTTTGCCGTCGATGACCTGTTCATTGGCCAGAACGGTGTTTTCCACGGGATCCCAGTTGACCCAGGATTCCTTGCGGTAAACCAGTCCGGCCTCAAGAAAATCGAGGAACATTTTTTGTTCGTGTTTGTAATAGTCGGGTTCGCACGTGGCGATTTCCCGGCTCCAGTCGTAGGACAAGCCCATGGTGCGCAGTTGCTGTTGCATGGTGGCGACGTTTTCGCGGGTCCACTGGGCCGGCGGCACGTTGTTGGCGATGGCGGCGTTTTCTGCCGGCAGGCCAAAGGCGTCCCACCCCATGGGGTGCAGCACGTTAAAGCCCCGGGCCCGCTTATACCGCGCGACCAGGTCGCCAAGCGTGTAATTGCGAACATGGCCCATGTGAATGCGGCCCGACGGATAGGGAAACATTTCGAGAACGTAATATTTGGGCAGCGAGAGGTCTTCGTGGGCGGTAAATGTGCCCCGGGCGTCCCATTCGGCCTGCCAATGAGCTTCGGCTTCCTTGAAGTTATAGCGGGACATGGCGTTATTGTGTCCGCAACAATTCGTTTCGAAGCTGCCGAGCCCGGGTCAGGATGGCGTCTTCGATTTTGGTTGCCGTGGAATCTGAAAGCATACTGTCCTGCCAGTTACCGGGGGATGTTTGAATTTGCCGGAAAACGGCAACCCGGACACCATCGGCACGCAGGGACCGGCCCAGGATATAGACATTCATCTTGAAGCGTTCGTTAACGGCATCGCCGGGCGAATACCAGTCGGTGATAATGACACCACCGAACGGATCGGCGGAATTGACCGGCATGAAGGAAATGGTATCCAGCGATGCCCGCCACAAAAAGCTGTTGACGCCAATGGCCCGGCCGTCGGAATAGGGATCGTCCCCAAACAGGCCGCCATCGCCAAACAGGCCACCGTCGCTTTGGGCCTGGGCTGTGGTCGGCGCAACCGGGTCCCCTTCGGTGCAGGCACCCAGCGTCAGCAGGGCGGCGACAAGAAGGGCTAAAATGGGGGTTTTTGATGCTGTAAAATGATAACCCCGAGGATTGAATAATCTGTTCTTCACGTTCATGCCGTGGCTGGCTCCGTCAGTGCTGATGCGTGGCGCCCGGTGTTGGTATGTCGGGGGCGCGAATTCCGTGTTTCTTAATATACGAAAGCATCGTCCCAGACTATACCCTGTTGTTGAAGAATTATTCGGGCGACTTTCGCCCCGCCGGTGCATCTGTTAGGTTTTCCGGGTTTGGCGATGAAGGACATTTTACCATGGCGACAGATATAGCGGCCAACCTGGCCCAAATTAAAGCGGATATCAGGCAAACCGCCAAAGAAAGCGGCCGGGACCCTGCCGGTATTTCGCTGGTTGCCGTCTCCAAAACCCATCCCGTGCCCGCTATCGAGCAGGCCCTGGTCGCCGGACAGCGGGTGTTTGGTGAAAACCGGGTTCAGGAGGCCGAACAGAAATGGCCGGACCTGAAGCGAACGTATGAAGACATTCGCCTGCATCTGATTGGCCCACTGCAAAGCAACAAGGTACGCCCCGCCGTCGCCTTGTTTGATGTTATTGAAACCATCGACCGGGAAAAGCTGGCCCGTGCCGTGGCCCGCGAGATGGCCCAAAGTGGCCGCCGTCCCGAATGCCTGATTCAGGTCAATACCGGGGAGGAAGAACAAAAAGCCGGTGTGTTGCCGGCTGACGCCGATGCCTTCATAACCCTGTGCCGGGACGATATCGGGTTGCCGGTGACGGGTTTGATGTGCATTCCGCCGGTTGATGAAGACCCGGCGCTGCATTTCGCCCTGTTGCGCGACATGGCGCGACGCAACAACCTGCCGCACGTCAGCATGGGCATGAGCGCCGACTACCCCGTCGCCGTGCGCTTCGGGGCGACCCTGGTACGGGTCGGGACGGCTATTTTCGGGGCGCGGGAATAGGGTCTTTAGAAGTCAGGTTGTAAGGCCTGACAGGAACTCGGTTTGGATGGGGCGGTCTGGTTGCTTTTCATTTAAGGTATGTGTCCCTGCGGGCGCGCTCTTCGCGCTTGCTGGTTCTCTGGAAGTCAGGTCGTAAGGCCAGACAGGAGTCCGGTTTGGCAAGGTTCGGTCTTGTTGCGCCTTAAGGCCAGACTTCCAGAGACCCAGCCAAGGACCCCGGAGGGGGCCGCCCGGCGTTTGAGGGGCAGGACCCTTAATGAGCGCTGATAACCAGAAAATCCTTACCGTCACACCCCCCCAGCAGGCCCAACAGATCGGCTTTCTTCAGCGCCACGCAGCCTTCTGTCGGGGCGTAATCCGGTTTGGCGATGTGCATGAAGATGGCGCTGCCCTTGCCGGCGATGACGGGTTGGTCGTTGTAGCCAAGTTCGACGATGACATCGTATAGGGCATCATCGCGCCACAGGGTTTCGTGGCGGGCGGCAAAGGGGCGCGAAACCAGGGTGTTGTAGGCGGCGTCTAGCGGGTCATCGCACCAGCCATGATGTTCTTCAAGGGCCACCACGTTCAGGCCCGTTGCGGGTTTTTCAAGGCGGTCGGGCCGGTAAAAAACCCGCCGCAGGGGAAATCGGCCAAGCGGTGTAATGCCATCGCCTTCGCCCGATTTTTTGGCGACACCGCCCCGGCCCAGGGCGCAGGGGGCGTCAACGTGGTGTCCGTCTGGGTCGATCCATGAAACCGTGGCGCGGGCGGTGACGAAGATGTCCATGGCAGATGTTTATTCGCCCATATTCTGGTCGGCGGCGGCGACCCCGGCGGGTGCGCGAACCGTCTTGCCCAGCCCGGCGCTGTCCTGGTAGCTGGTCAGGGCCAGCAACATGGTTTCGGAAAACCAGCCGCCCGAAGGGGCCGCGGCCCCCATCAACTGTTCGTGGGTCATGCCCGAGGCGACGGTCTTTTGCTGGGCAGCGTCCTGGGCCGTCACCCTTTTTTGATCGCGGTTTATGTCTTGATCCTTGCGCTCGTGCAGCATCCCCGGGGAACGGGCGACCTGCACTTCGCCCTGGGCCCAGGCCAGAACGTCGGCATTGGTGGTGATGTCGTGGGGATCTCCACGGTCGGATGCAAGGCTGGAAGGTTTCCTGGTTTCCGCCACGTGCGGGCGAACCGGTTCAATCGATTGGGCCTGGGAAACCTGCGCCAGGGCGGGTGTTTGTGTCGCGGCACTAAAGGCGGCCTCGCGCCGTGCCCATTCCAGGACTTCCAGATTACCGGCAATGGGGGATGATGGCTGTTCACCGCCATCGCTTGTCTGGGCCGCGATAACCGTGTCGGTAGAAACAGGCTCATCGCCGCTTAGGAAGGCCAGGACATGGTCGCCCATATCCTTACCCGTGGACTGGTCCAGGGCGACATTTGCCAGGGCGGCTGCAGTTCCGATGGGGCCGCCAAACAAGGTGCCGCCGGCGATCCGGGATCCGGGATCGATGTCATCACCGCTAAGCTGACGATACAGGGAGGAAACGATGGGGATGTGTTGCAGCGGATTGACGATATCGAGGAAATCCGAAAAAGTGAAACCGTCTGCCCCGAACGCCTGGAACCCGGTTCCCTCGGTTTTTTCGTCCTCTTTTTTATCGCCCATGTTCTGCAAGGATTGGCGCGGTTTCAACAGCGCCAGTTCGTTTGATGCAGCTTCGGTTGTTACGCCCATTGTCGGTCGTCCCTGGTTATCTGTTTTGCTTTAAAGATAACGCAAGGGGCGTGCCAAACTAAAAACGTGTAAATTCAAAGGGTTATCGATGTGTAGGAGCGTCAGCCCGGCGTCAAATGCCCGCCCATGGGCAACAATTGCCGGACAGAATCGTTTAAGGGGCGGGCCGATTTACGTGCTTATACGGAATCCTGATGTGCTTTTGTACACGTGTGACCGGCTCTATATATCTTTTGAAAAAGATACGGCGACCTGGTCAAGGATCAGGGATGTGTTGGCCCCGTAGCGATAATCCAGCAGGTCGTTGCCGCCCATGGATTTTCCCAACAGGAAAACATCGGATAACAAGGCGCCGATGATGGCCCTGAAATTTTCATGGGTCAGGGGGTCGGCTGTGTTGGGCATGGCCATGTTAAGGTCGCTGATGAACATGTCGCGGGCGTTGGTGTATTTGATGAAGGACACGGCGATCCGCACCAGGGCATTTTCAAGAAAAGCCTTGTGGTCGGGGTTATCCTGGATGGCATTGAGTATTTTGGTGTCTCCGGTGCCACACATGTTGAGGATTTCGCCGGCGCGCGAATTGACCTGTTCGTAAACGGCCAGGGAAAAAAGCCTTCGAATGTAGGTATCGATGCCATGGGAACAAGCTCGGCTCAGGGGTGCGGGGTTGTTGTGTGTATCAAACAGGTGGGACATTTTGCAAGACAGCATGCGCAACAGAAAATACTTGCGGTGATCCTTCTGACCGGTTTGTGGCGTCGCGGTCATGGGGGATGGGTCGGAAGTTGCCACCTGTTCTGGCGTGCCCGCCAGGCATTCAAGGCAAATATCGCTCAGGCGCTGGCGTGCACTGCTTAAGGCGTGTTCGGCCGTCGTTTCGTCTATTCGATGTCCGTGGGTAACGGTCAGGGTGAATAAATCGCCGACGATATTCCTGATCCGTGCGGGGCAATCAGGTTCCGTCTGGTCTATCGAGGGGGGCACCTGCGAGTCGGGCATGGGTGTTCTCTGACGGGGCTTAAAAAAGGAAATGTTCGTGATACTGTAGAAAAACAGGGAAATTAACCACCATAGATTGGCCGCAGGGGTGAAATTTTGCGATATAGACCTTTTTGATGATACCAACAGCGACTATAAACAGCGGGTCGATTGTTTGGTGTTTTTGCAAGGTGCGACCAAAACAAAAGCCAAAAGAGGGACCCTTTGAAAATAATTCCTGTCATATTATCGGGTGGTTCGGGGTCGCGGTTGTGGCCGCTGTCCCGTCGCTTGCGACCCAAACAGTTCTTGTCACTGTATTCAAAAAATAGCTTGTTTCGCGATACCCTGGACCGTGTCACGGGGAATACGTTTGCCCCCCCGCTGGCCATATGCAATGACGATCACCGTTTCCTGGTCGCTGAAATTTTCCGTGAGGCGGGCTGTGAGGGTGGCGATATTATCCTGGAGCCGGTGGCCCGCAATACGGCGCCGGCGATTGCCGCGGCAGCCCTTTGCAGCGCACAAAGTGATCCCGACACGTTAATGCTGGTGCTGCCGTCTGACCATGTCATTACCGATGAAAAAGGTTTTCACGATGCGGTTGACGTTGCCGCCCAGGCGGCCCGGGCGGGCGCCCTGGTGACGTTCGGCATGGCCCCGGACAAGCCTGAAACCGGATACGGATATATTCGCCGGGGCGCGCCCGTCGAGGGCGTGGACGGTGCCTATGGAGTCGATCGTTTCGTCGAAAAGCCCGATGCGGCGACGGCGGAAGGCTATCTTCAATCGGGCGATTACCTGTGGAATAGCGGCATGTTTCTGTTTCGCGCAGGCACCTTGATTGACGAAATGCAGGCCCATTGCCCGGACGTGCTCGTCGCGTGCCGCGATGCTGTCGCCAAGGGCCAGCGTGACCTGACCTTCCTGCGCCTGGACGAAGGGGCCTTCGCGGCCGCCACAGGTATTTCCATGGATCACGCGGTGATGGAAAAAACCGACCGCGCCGTGGTCGTTCCGGCGTCATTTGGCTGGAGCGACATCGGTGCCTGGTCAGCCCTTTGGGACATATCGGATACCGACGCCCACAATAATGTTGTGCTGGGCGATGCCATCACCGAAGACGTGTCGGGGTGTTATATTCGCAGTGAAAAACCGCTGATCGCGGCGATCGGGGTATCGGACCTGATTATCGTTGCCACGGACGATACGGTGCTGATTGCACCCAAGGAGCGCGCTCAGGAGGTCAAGACCATTGTCGATCGCCTGTCCGCTGATGGCCGCCACGAACACGAAAGTCATTCCCGGGTGTTTCGTCCCTGGGGTCATTATCAGAACCTGGAAGAAGGCCCCGGATTCCTGGTCAAGCGGATCATGGTCAAGCCGGGCGAAAAGCTTAGCCTGCAATACCACCATCACCGGGCGGAACACTGGATCGTGGTTTCGGGAACGGCGACGGTGACCAATGGCGAAGAGGTCCTGACCTTAAGTGAAAACCAGTCGACCTATATTCCACTGGGTGCCCGGCACCGTCTGGAAAACCGGGGCGAGGAACCGCTTCACCTGGTAGAAGTGCAGTCGGGCGATCACATCAGCGAAGAAGACATCGTTCGTCTTGAAGATACCTATGGCCGCAGCGGTTGAGGGGCCTTTAGAAATACGCCTGCCATGAGCAGAAGAACCGACAGGAAACAAGCCATGTCCGGACCCGATATCGACCCCGTCACCGAACAAGAACGCCTAAGCTGGCCCGATGAAGCCATCGTGCCTCTGGAAAAACCGTTCGTCGATGATCGCGGCGCCATTCAGCCCCTGGTCGACAGGATGATGCGGTCGGCGGTGTTGATCGAAAGCAAGAAAGGCGCCTTGCGGGCCAATCATTATCACAAGACCGACTGGCACTATTGTTATGTCATGTCGGGCTGCATCGACTATTACCACCGCCCGACGGGCAGTGAAGAGGCACCTGAAATGTTAAAGGTTCTGGCGGGCCAGATGGTGTTCACGCCGCCGATGATCGACCACGGCATGAAGTTTCCCGAAGATACCGTTTTTTTGACCCTGTCGCGCAATCCGCGCGACCAGGCGACCTACGAGGCCGATGTGGTGCGGGTTGATATGCTGGATGATGCGGGTACCATTTCCTGGCGACCGGAAGATGATGGCTGATTGATGAGCCCTGACTTTTATCATCGCACCACCTGTCGTTTGTGCGGCGGCGTGTCGTTGACCAAAGTGCTGGCGTTGAAGGCGACGCCACCCGCCAACGCGTTTGTGGGCAAGGAACAGCTTGATACGCCGCAACAGACTTTTCCGCTGGATGTGTTTTTCTGTGAAGACTGTCACCACGTGCAACTGCTTGACGTGGTCGACCCGCGCATCCTGTTTGAAAACTATGTTTACGTATCGGGCACTTCGCCGGTGTTTGTTAAGCACTTTGAAGACTACGCGGCTTTTGTCGTCAAGCGGTTTACCCCAAAGCCGGGGTCGCTGGTTTTTGATATTGGTTCCAACGACGGCACCTTGTTAAGGGCGTTCAAGAACGCGGGCTATTCGGTTCTGGGCGTTGACCCGGCAAAGGACATTGCCGCCAAGGCCAGCGCCGAAGGCATCGAAACCATCACCGGCTTTTTTTCCCCGGCCATGGCACAAGAAATCAGAACCGACCGGGGCCCGGCGTCTGTGATTACCGCCAACAACGTATTCGCCCATATCGATGATCTGGCGGGCGTGTTGAAGGGGGTGCGGGCGTTGTTGGACGACGAGGGCGTTTTCGTTTTCGAAGTTTCCTATCTGGTCGATGTTTTTGAACACACCCTGTTTGATACCATCTATCACGAACACCTGGCCTACCATTCGGTCGGACCGCTGGTGGCGTTCATGCAGGCCCACGACATGGAACTGATTGATGCTGTTCGGGTGCCTTCCCACGGCGGCTCGTTACGGGCCGTGGCCAAACGTAAAGCGGGCCACCGCCCCATTGAAAAATCGGTCGCCGAGCTGGTCGCACTGGAAAAGGCCATGGGCCTGGACAAGGCGGAAACCTTTGTGGATTTCGGCATACGTATCGATGTTCTGGGGGCCGAGCTTTCTTCGCTGTTGCGTGACCTTAAAGCCCAGGGCCGCACCATCGCCGCTTTTGGCGCGCCTGCAAAGGCGACGACATTGATGTATCATTTTGATATCGGACCCGACCTGATCGATTTTATTGTAGACGACAGCCCCTTGAAACAAGGTCTCTACTGTCCGGGCATGCACATTGCCGTCCTGCCTTCTTCGGCCCTATACGATAACAGGCCAGATGATATCGTGATCCTGGCCTGGAATTTTGCCCAGCCGATCATGGAAAGGCACAAACAGTTTACAGCAGCCGGTGGACGCTTCATCGTCCCCTTGCCGCATCTTCAAGTTCATTAACGGAGAAAACCCGACGTGGCCGAATTTCTGCTTAAATCCGATATTGATGAAATCACCCAACGTCTGGCCATTCCGGCCCAAGCCTTCGCCGGTAAAACCGTGCTGCTGACCGGTGGCCGCGGTTTTCTCGGGCGTTATTTCATGGAAGTTTTCGCCCACCTAAATGAAACCGTGCTGGATGAACCGGTCAAGCTGGTGGCGCTGGATAACCTGATCACGGCGGGTAAGGAAGGCGCTGAAATCCCGGTTATTGAAAACGTTACTTTCGTCAACCACGACGTCACCCAGCCCTTTGAATGGGAAGGCCCGCTGGATTATGTGATCCACGCCGCGGGCATTGCTTCGCCTTATTATTACCGGGCCTTTCCCCTGGAAACCCTGGAAGTGGCGATCACCGGCACCCGGCACATGCTGGACCTTGCCGAAGCCCATAACGCCCGCTTCACTTTTTTCTCGTCCAGCGAAATTTATGGCGACCCCGATCCAAAACACGTGCCCATGGCGGAAAGTTACCGGGGGAACGTGTCGTGCCAGGGCCCGCGTGCCTGTTACGACGAAAGCAAGCGGACGGGTGAAACGCTTTGTTATATCTATCACACTACCAACGGCACCAGGACCAACACCATCCGGCCCTTCAACGTGTTCGGCCCCGGCATGCAGGAAGCCGATTACCGGGTGTTGCCCAATTTTGCCAGTCGCATCAAGGCGGGTCTTCCCTTGCATGTTTACGGTAGCGGCGATCAAACCCGCACGTTCTGTTACATCACCGATGCCATGGTTGGTTTCCTGTTGGTGATCTTGCGGGGTGTGCCGGGCGAAGCCTATAACATCGGCAACCCCAAGCCTGAAATTTCCATGGTCGATCTGGTCAAGACGATCAGCCGGGTTTCATCGAAAGACGTCAAATACGATATCGTCGAATATCCCGACAGCTATCCCGCCGACGAGCCCAACCGCCGGGCACCCGACATTCGCAAGGCGCGATTGCAGCTGAAATTCGAACCAACGGTTGGCCTTGATGAAGGCCTTACGCGATTCCTGGATTGGGCCGACCGGCTTTACACCGGCGAGCCGTAATCCATGACCGGCGGCCTGAAACTTGGGTTGATCGGTGCCGGGCGCTGGGGTCGTGCTTATATAAAGACCATTGAAAACCTGGATGGCGTGCAGGTGCACCGGCTGGCCAGCCGTAACCCGCAAAGCCGCGCGCTTGTGGGTAATGCGTGCCGCATCGACCCGGACTGGCGTGCCCTGATTGCGGCAGGCGATCTTGATGGTTTGATCATCGCCAGCCCCCCGGCCCACCACGTAGAAATGGCAACCGCATCGATTGCCGCAGGGATTCCGGTGCTGATCGAAAAACCCCTGAGCCTTGATTTGGCCGAAGCGCAAAACCTGCTGGCCCTGGCGCGAAGCCAAGAGGCGGCCATCGCGCTGGTCGACCACATTCATTTGTATCATCCGGCCTATGTGGAATTGAAACGCCAGGGCCTGGGCATGGGCACCCTTCATGGCCTGCGCAGTGCCGGTGGGAACTGGGGGCCCTTTCGTCGCGACGCGTCGGTTTTGTGGGACTGGGCCAGTCACGATATCGCCATGTGTCTTGATCTTGTGGGGGATGACTCGATTGGCGTGTCGGCGCGACTGAAAGAACGCCGCAAGACGCCCGAAGGTTGGGGCGAGACCATCGCCATCAGGCTTGATTTCGCCGAAGGCGTCGTTGCCGACATCGACGTTGGCAACTTGATGGATCGTAAAAAACGGTTCCTGGCCGCTCATTATGATCGCGAAACCCTGGTTTATGACGATGAAAGCGAGACGCCACTGGTGCGCGAGCCCCGTCCAACCGGGGCTTGTGACCCGGCCCAGGTTACCGTCATCGACGTTCCTTCCCGCCTTCCGCTGGCCTGCGCCGTGGACGCCTTCGCCCGGGCCATCCGCCGTGGTGAACAGGACCTGGCCGGGCTTGAACTGGGGGTTCGGGTGGTCGAAACCCTGACTGCGTGCGAGTCCGCATTAATCGTGAAGGGATGAAACCCCGCGGCACCCGTTATTTTTTTGGGCGGGATCAAAACTTTACGTTAAACTCCGGCCCATGACACTTATCCCCGCCGCATTCATTTTGATCCTGACAACACTCTTCGCGTATATGGGCACCCGGGCCTTGCTTCCGGTGCTGACGGCAAGGGCTATTCTGGATCACCCCAATGAACGATCCAGCCATCACACACCGACCCCCCGAGGGGGGGGCATCGCGGTGGTTGCCGTGTTGATCGCGGCTTGGATTGGTATCGGGTTTTACATGCAAGATGGCCCGGTCGTGGTTTGGGCAGTTCCGGCGGCGGCGTTGGTGCTGGCGGCGGTGTCGCTGGTCGATGATCTTAGAACCCTGGGGCCGTTGGTGCGCCTGGTCATCCAAGGACTGGCGGCTGGCGTTATCTTATATGTCATGCCGGGCGATGCCCTGTATTTTCAAGGCTTGCTACCCGCCACCGTCGATACGATTGTCGCCGGGGTGGTGTGGGTCTGGTTTATCAACCTGTTTAATTTCATGGATGGTATCGACGGTATCACAGGTGTCGAAACGCTTGGCATCGGGGCGGGCCTGGCGATTATTGTGTTCATGATTGGGACGACGGATACTCAGTCGTTGGGCCTGTACGGCCTGGCGGCGGCAGGGGTGGCTTTGGGGTTTTTGAAAATGAACTGGCACCCTGCGAAAATTTTCATGGGCGATGTGGGCAGCGTGCCACTGGGTTTTTTGCTGGGCTGGCTTTTGCTGTCGCTGGCGGCATCGGGTGCCTGGGCGGCGGCGCTGATCCTGCCGTCTTATTATTTATGCGATGCCACGGTGACGCTGGTGCGCCGGGCGGCGCGGGGTGAAAAAATATGGCGGCCGCATCGGCTGCATTTTTACCAGGCGGCGGTGCAGCGGGGCATGGATCACGGGGCGGTTTCCATGCAGGTGTTATCGGTCAACGGGGCGCTGATCATTCTGGCCGCCGTTGCCGTGTCGGGTCAGGTGACGACGGCGCTGGTCATTGCCACCGTCGTCAACATCGCCTTCCTGTTTCGACTGGCGCGGGGAAGCGGCGCGTGAAGATCCTGTTTTTAAGCGAAAACTTTCCCCCTGAAAGCAATGCCGCGGCGACGCGGGTGTATGAACGCGCGATCTATTGGGCGCAGTGGGGGCACCAGGTCACGGTGATCACATCGCAGCCGAATTTTCCCGAAGGTAAATTGTTTGCGGGCTATCGCAACAGGCGGCAGGACGAAACCATGGACGGCATTCGCGTCGTCCGGGTCAAAACCTATATCGCCGCCAACAAGGGTGTGGCGCACCGCACGCTGGATTTTTTAAGCTTCATGGTAACGGGGTTTTTGGCGGGCCTGCGCGAACCTCGCCCCGACGTGGTGGTGGCGACGTCGCCGCAGTTTTTTGCCGCCGTCGCGGGCTGGGCCATCGGCGCGGTACGGCGTATCCCGTTCGTATTTGAACTGGGCGATTTATGGCCGGCTTCGATCACCGCCGTTGGCGCCATGAAAAAAAGTTTTGCTTTATCGCTGGTCGAAAAGTTCGAGCTGTTCTTGTATCGCAGGTCCGCCGCCGTTGCCGCCCTGACACGATCTTTCAAGGATGATCTGATGTCGCGCGGCATTCCGGGCGGCAAGATCGCCGTGGTCATCAATGGCGTCGACCTGTCCCGTTATGCGCCCCGTGATCGGGATGCAAAGCTTGCCAAACAGTATGACCTTACCGGAAAGTTCGTGGTCGGTTATGTGGGAACGCACGGCATGGCGCACGCCCTGGGCAATGTGCTGGACACCGCAGGGCTTTTGAAAAAATCAGGCAACGAAAAGGCCCTGAAAGACATTCGTTTCTTGCTTGCCGGGGCCGGTGCCGAACGCGAGATGCTGATGGCCGACGCCGCAGCGCGCGGCCTGGACAACGTCATTTTCATGGAACGCCAGGGCAAGGACATGATGCCCCGGGTGTGGAGCCTGTGCAACGTGGCGCTGGTTCATTTGAAAAACTCGCCGGTGTTTGCCGGGGTTATCCCGTCCAAAATATTCGAAGCCCAGGCCATGGGTCTGCCGATCCTGTTGGCGGCTCCTGAAGGCGAGGCCAGCGAAATCGTCGTGGCCGACAAAGCGGGGCTGCACGTGGGCGCAGAAGATCCGCAGGCATTGCTGGAAGGTGTCCTTGATCTTTATGGTGACGGCGCAAAACGCGCGACCTTTGCAGCCAGCAGCATCGCCGCCGCGCCGGGACACAGCCGGGAAACCCAGGGCCGGGACATGCTGGAAGTCCTTAAGCTGGCAGCAGCGGGTGCCGGTCATACCGCCGAAAGTATCAACGACGAAAAGCCCCCCGCGCATCAGGAAGGTTCATCATGAAGGTGCTGGTCAGCGGCGCTTCGGGGTTTGTGGGCCAGGCGCTAACACCGGCGTTGATCGCAGCCGGTCACACGGTGATTGCAACATCGCGGCATTCCGGTGCCGGGTCGCCGGGGGTGACGGTGAAAACGGTCGCGGGCCTTGGTCCCGATACGGACTGGCGCGCCGCCCTTGCGGGCGTCGAAGGGGTGGTTCATCTGGCCGCCCGTGTCCACATCATGAACGACACCGCAGCCGACCCGCTGGTTGAAAACCGTCGCATCAATACGCAAGGTACGATCAAACTGGCCGAAGATGCCGCCGCCGCCGGGGTCAGGCGGTTTGTTTTTCTAAGCACCGTCAAGGTCATGGGCGAGGCGACCACGGGTGCGCCCTTTTGCGAGCGCGACACGCCGTCCCCGCAAGATGCCTATGCTATCGCCAAGTTCGAGGCCGAACAGGCCCTTGCTGATATTTCTGCCAGGACCGGCATGCAGGTTGTGATTATCCGCCCGCCGCTGGTTTACGGGCCGGGTGTGGGCGGAAATTTTCAGACGTTGATAAAAATATGTGCCCGGGGCTGGCCCTTGCCGCTGGGTGCCGTGAAAAACCGCCGCAGTCTTATTTATGTGGGAAACCTGGCCCATGCCATTGGTGTGTGCCTGGAAACCCCCGCCGCCGCCGGGAAAACCTACCTGGTGCGGGATGGCGAAGACCTGTCGACGGCGGACTTGATTGGCAGGATTTCGGCGGCCCTTGACCGGGCCGGACTGCCGGGGCGTCGGCCGGTTCTGGTGCCGATACCGCCGACATTGTTGCGGTTTGTGGCCACATTGCTTGGCAAGTCTGGTGCCGCGTCGCGCCTGTTGGGCGATCTTTGCGTCGATGATGGCGCGATCCGCAAAGATCTCGGCTGGACGCCACCGTTCAGCATGGTACAAGGTTTAAACGAGACGGCGAACACCTTCGTTGCCGCAAAAATGGATCGACCCGAATAAGACGATGGCGATGAAACTCCCACGGCGCGGCTATTACGTATTTGCCCATGACATCTTCATGGCGACGGCGTCGTTTTATGTGTCGCTGTACCTGCGGCTGGGTGAAAACCTTGCAAACTATTTCGCAGGAAACACCTTTATTATTGCGGGTGCCCTGTTTGGCGCTATCGCCGCCGCCGTCTTTCATTACCGGGGCCTGTATCGCGGGGTTTGGCGATACGCGTCGACCAATGATTTGATCGCCATCACCCGCGCCGTGACGATGGTTATCCTGTTGTTTTTGGCGGTCATGTTCCTGTGGTCCAGGCTGGATAACCTGCCCCGGTCGCTGGTCGTGATCAACTGGTTCGTGCTGATGGCCATGCTGGGCGGCCCGCGTTTTTTGTATCGCCTGTTCAAGGACCGCCGTTTCGAATTTGCCGTCGATGATGAAAACCATCGCCGCATTCCGGTGTTGCTGGCCGGTGCCGGTGATGCGGCGGAAGAATTCATTCGATCCATGAACCGGGCATCCAACGCCAGCTATCGGGTGGTTGGTATTCTGTCAGAATCGGCGGGCCGGGTCGGACGTAATATTCATGGCGTTTCGGTGCTGGGCACGACCGCCCAACTGGACGACGTCGTCAAACAACTGGCCCTTGATGGCGAACCGCCGCAACGCCTGATCCTGACCAAGGAAAACCTGGATGGTGGCTTGATCCGCACCCTGTTGGAAGATGCCGGCAAGGCGGGCCTTACCTTGGCCAGGCTGCCCAGCCTGACGGAATTCAAAAGTGGCGAGACCGACACGATCGATGTGCGTCCCGTCGATATTGAAGACCTGCTGGGACGGCCGCAAAAACCGCTCGACCGCGACGCCATGCGCCACATGATCGAAGGCAAGCGGGTGCTGATTACCGGTGCCGGTGGTTCCATCGGCTCGGAACTGGTGCGTCAGGTGTCCGATTTCGGTCCGGCATCCCTGACCCTGCTCGACAGTTCCGAATTCGCGCTTTACAGCATCGACATGGAAACGGCTGTTCGCCATCCGGGCCTGGTCCGGCAGGCGTTGATCGCCGATGTGCGGGACCGGGATGTTATCAAACGCATTATCACGGACCTTGGACCGCAACTGGTTTTTCATGCGGCGGCCTTGAAACATGTGCCGCTGGTCGAAGCCAACCCCTTTGAAGGCGTGCTGACCAATGTTATGGGTACGCTTAATGTGGCGGATGCCTGTGTCGGTTCCGGGGTTGAAACCATGGTGATGATTTCGACGGACAAGGCGGTCAACCCGACCAACATCATGGGCGCAACCAAACGTATTGCCGAAGGGTATTGTCAGGCATTGGACCTGAAACGCGGACCGGCGGAGGGCACCCGCTTCGTCACGGTCCGGTTCGGGAATGTTCTGGGTTCGACCGGTTCGGTGGTGCCGCTGTTTCAGAAGCAGCTGTCGACCGGCGGGCCGCTGACCGTTACCGACCCGGAAATGAAGCGTTACTTCATGACCGTCGGCGAGGCCGTCGAGCTGGTTTTGCAGGCAGCCACACTTGATGGCGGTTCACAACACCGCAGCGGCAAGATTTTTGTCCTTGATATGGGCGAACCGGTCAAGATCATCGACCTGGCCGAACAGATGATCCGCTTGGCCGGGCTGGTTCCCGGTAAGGACATCAAGATCGACATTACCGGCCTGCGTCCCGGTGAAAAGCTGTTCGAGGAAATGTTCCACGGCAGCGAGGCGCTGGTAGAAACTGAAAGTGCCGGAATTTTCCTGGCAGCCCCCCGCGCCGCCGAAGCCGAGGCCCTGACCCGGTCAATTCTTGAGCTGGCAAAAGCCGCCACCGATGCCGACCGGGACCGGCTTGTAAAAATCATCGGCGAGCTGGTTCCCGAGTACCTGCCGAAGGCCTGAGGCCGCCAAGAACGGTGGTCAATCTCGGTAACATTGCAGCAATGTCGTAGTCATACGTCAGCAACACCCGTCTGTCATGAATATGACCTTCGGCGCCGCACATGGCGCGGGGCTTCGTGGCGGGGCCTGCAATTGGCAAGAGAATGAACACATGAACATGACATATTCAAACAGGGCTTCTGGACTTGGTCGCCTTCTGCTTGTGCTGATACTGGTTGTGATGTCGTTGGGCGCCTGTTCCGAAGAACCCCAGGCCCCTTTGCGGGTTGGCACCAATACATGGCCCGGATATGAGCCGGCGTATTTGGCGCGCGAAAAGGGTTATTTCGGGGAAGCAGATGTCCTCCTGAGCGAATTCGGGTCGGCGACCCAGACTCTTCGCGCTTTCCGCAATGGTACAATCGAGGTTGCCGCGCTGACCCTGGATGAAGTGATGCCCCTGATCCAGGACGGCATCGATCTTAAAATATTTCTTGTCGCGGACATTTCAAATGGCGGTGACGTTATTTTGGCACGGCCTGACATTGAAAGTGTCGCGGACCTGAAGGGCCACAAGATCGGCGTTGAAAGCGGCGCCCTTGGCGCATACGTGCTGGCGCGGGCTTTGGAAGTTCATGGCATACCGGTCGATCAGGTCGAACCGGTTTACATGCTGATCAATGAATCCGAACAGGCTTTCAGTGCCGGTACCGTAGACGCGCTGGTCACGTTCGAGCCCTATCGTTCCCGTTTATTGCGTACGGGCGCTTTGGAAATTTTTTCCAGCCGCGAAATACCCAATGAAATCGTCGACGTTCTGGTTGTGCGCACGGAATATGCCGTCGCCAACCCCGAAAAGCTGATTGCATTTTCCCAAGCCTGGCTGAAGGCCGCCACGTTTATCGTTGAACAGCCGCAACAGGCGGCCACAATAATTGGCAAACGGCACGGCCTAAGCCGGGAAGAAACGTTGAAATCCATGGAGGGGCTCACGTTCCCCGATGCACGGATAAATGCCCAGATGTTGGCAAAGGGGGCGGACAATAGCCTTGCCGTTGCGGCCCGCAAGCTCATTTCCGTAATGTTTGAACACAACCTTTTGATGGGTCGTGTGACCGTGGATGATGCCCTTACCGATGCCTACATTCGTTAATGACCAGCAGGAGAACCTTATGCGAAAAACGTTCTTTACTATCATCGCCGCCCTGACCGTATGGGCGGGTTTATCCATAAGTGCCGCCCATGCACAAAAGCAGTTTATTGTCGGTTTCGCCCAGGATGATATGTCTAACGACTGGCGGGCGGCCCAGGTTCAGGCGGCTAAAAAAGCGTTTGCGAAATACGATGCGGTTAAATTTATCTATACCGACGCCCAGGGTGATGTGGCCCGAAATATCAGCGATATCGAGGATCTGGCAGATCAAGGCATCGATCTTCTGATTATAAGCCCCAGAAGCCCACAGGCCATGACGCCGGTGATTTCGAACCTGTACGATAGTGGTATTCCGGTCGTGCTGTTGACCCGTTCCGTAACCAATGAAAAATTCACTACCTTTATTTCACCCGACGATGCGGTGATCGCGGCCCAGGCTGCGGACCAGGTGGCCGCTGCGACGGGCGGCAAAGCCAGGGTCCTTGTTCTTCAGGGCGTACCAACGGCGACAACGGCAATCAAGCGCACGACAGGTTTTGTTGACCGCATCAAGGCCCATCCGGGCCTGGAAATCGTCGATATTATCCCGGCCAACTATAAACGCCCGGCGGCGATCAAGGTTGTCCAGGAAGCCCTTGAAAAAGGATTGAAGTTTGACGCCATTTACGCACAGAGTGACAGCATGGCGTCTGGCGCGCGTCTCGCGTTGAAACAGGCGGGCATATCGCCCAAGTCGGTGCCGATTATTGGCATTGATTACATCCCCGAAGCCCGCGCGGCAATCCGGGCGGGCGAACAGTTTGCCAGCTTCACTTACCCAACCTGTGGCGATGAGGCGGCAGACGTTGCCATGCAGATTTTGTCAGGCAACATCGTGCCCAGGAAGATCGAAGTCAAAAGCCAAATGGTGACTCGTGAAAACGTCGACCGCATTGACACCATCTTCTAGAGTCGATTGAGTAGAGTGATGGTAGCCAGGTTTTCACTATCGAGAAAAATTCTCCTGTTCTGGGGTGTCTCCATTTTTATGGTGATCGCCCTGGTCGGGGGTATTTTCCTGTTTTCCCTGAATGCCTATCATGCCAATGTTGCCGCCCAAAAACTGATCCACGCGCACCGTGCGACGGTCGAGTTCTTTCGCCAGCGTGAAGAACACCTTCAACAAATCGCCAAGAACTTTGCCAATCGAAGCGCCGTTGTGTCGACGATGAACCTGCTGACCAAATACCAGGACCCGGTGAATTATTTGCCCCAGGTATATGATGCCGAGAAGAAAAAACTGGGCAAGATCTTTGAAAGACTGACGGGAATTTCAGATCACTATTATGTGGCGGCGACCGATGGCAAAGACAGGCTGTCGGCCTTTCATGTTCTTAGAACGACCGCCGAAAGCACCACCAGGACGACCGGGTATCTCGCATACGAAAAAGGCCAGCCCCACCTGAAGGTCAAAAGAGATCACGAAACCATCTTTGACCCAATTGACAAGCTTCCACCGGAAATCGGCTCTGATGTTTTTTCTATTCAAAGGGCCCGCTTTAAATATCTCACAGACCTGGGCCCGGCGGTTGCGGTGCGGGTTCCGGTTATACGCATTCGTGGCAGCAGAAAGAAAGAGTTGGCGGGCAATGTCATCATCGTCGACATTCTGAACGATTCGGTTTTCAGGAGCCTGTCTCATCAGGTTGGCATGGAAATTCGCCCGGTAAATCAAAACGGCGGGAACTGGGGAAAGGTGGACCCGGCAATCGATTTCATACCACAACCAGAAGACATCCCCCAGTTGTTCGGGGGTGCCGACAGGCACGTTACAATCCATGGCGAAGAAATGATCTTCGGCTTTAGCAAGTTTTCTGTCGGCAACGGCGACCCTGTGATTCTGATGCTGTCCATGCCCAACACAGACCTTGTTACGGGCATTTCGGCTTTCAGGGATTCCGCCGTCTGGGGAACGCTGATCTTTCTGCTGGTCATGACCCCCATCGGCTTGGTCTTTTTCCACCGCACCATCAGCAAGCCGCTGAATTTGCTGATGGACGGCGTGCAGACAATTTCAAAAGGCCGTTATGGCAAGGCCATTGACCTTGACAGTAATGACGAACTGGGCGTTCTGGCCCGGGCGTTCGGCAACATGTCCGGTATTATCAAAGAGCGTGAAGATGGCCTTGAGGAAACGGTTCGCGAGCGTACGGCAGAACTGGAACAGGAAATCGCAGAGCGTAAGGTCATGCAGGAACAGTTGATTCAATCCTCGAAGATGGCGACCCTGGGCGAAATGGCGACGGGGGTTGCTCACGAATTGAACCAACCCCTTCACATCATTCGCATGGCGGCCGAAAATATTGTGCGCAAGGTCAAAAAGGGCCTTGCCGATGAAGAATACCTGGTCGCCAAGCTGGCCCGGATCACCAAACAAACGGAACGGGCGGCGGCGATCATCGATCACATGCGCATTTTTGGTCGCAAACCAGGCAACATACAGGAAAAGGTCGATCCGGTGGCGGTGGTGCGGGCCGTGGTCAGCATGATGGGCCAACAGTTGCAGATGGCGGGAATAGAAGTCACGACCCGCTCGCCTGAAACCTGCCGTTCGGTCATGGGGCATCAGGTGCAAGTGGAACAGGTGTTGCTCAACTTGTTGAGTAACGCCCGTGATGCCATCAACGGGAATGCCGAATTGACGCGAAAGACGATCGATATTTGTATCGCCGACGGCCCCGACACCAAGACCATTGAAATAAGCGTGACGGATAGTGGCGGCGGCATTGAAGCGCAAACACTGGAACGGATATTCGAGCCCTTCTATACCACCAAGGGGGTGGGCGAGGGTACCGGACTGGGCCTGTCTATCAGCTATGGCATCATCACCGAAATGGGCGGCACCATAAGTGCCCGCAATGTGGAGGACGGTTGCCGGTTCACGATTTGCCTGCCGGTTGATAGCGACGAGGTCGCGCCGGCCCAGGCAACCGCATAAAATAACCGACCCCCGATATACGACCCACTCAGGCACGCAAACCTGATATGTTCAGGACTGCCCGAAGGAGTGTGGATTTCCCCCTGTGTTTTCTGCTATATCCCGCACCATCAAATGGACCAACGCCTGACAGCAGGAGCACCCCCGCGCCATGACGACCGCCACACCTTCCCCCATTCGCCGCGCCCTGATTTCCGTTTCCGATAAAACCGGCCTTGTCGAGCTGGGTAAATTCCTTGCCGCCCAGGGAGTGGAAATCCTTTCGACGGGCGGTTCTGCCAAGGCACTTGGCGATGCCGGGGTGCCGGTGGTCGAGGTTTCAAGCCATACAGGATTTCCCGAAATCATGGACGGCCGGGTCAAGACCCTGCAGCCGACCATTCATGGGGGCCTGCTTGCCGTGCGCGGTAACGCCGAACATGAAGCGGCCATGACAGAACACAACATTGCCCCCATCGATTTGTTGTGCGTCAATTTGTACCCCTTTGAAGCGACCGTCGCCAAAGGGGCGGCGTTTGATGACTGCATCGAAAATATTGATATTGGTGGCCCGGCGTTGATCCGTGCAGCGGCCAAGAACCATGCGTTTGTCACCGTCGTTGTTGACCCCGGTGACTATCCCCGCCTGATGCAGGAAATGGGCGATAACGATGGCGCCACGACAGACGATTTCCGGCGCAGCCTGGCCGCCGCCGCCTACGCCCGTACAGGATCTTACGACGCCGCCATCAGCGGTTGGTTCGCGGGGCAACTGGGCGATACCCTGCCTGCCCGCATCACCTTTGGCGGCGTGCGCAAGCAAACCATGCGGTACGGCGAAAACCCGCATCAGGAAGCGGCGTTTTACAGCAATGGCGATAACCGCCCGGGTGTTGCCACGGCGACCCAGATTCAGGGCAAGGAGCTTAGCTTCAATAATCTAAACGATACCGACGCAGCCTTTGAACTGGTCGCCGAATTTGAAGACACCGCCTGCGCCATCATCAAACACGCCAACCCGTGCGGCGTCGCCACCGGCGGCACGATGAAGGAAGCCTACCTGCGCGCCCTGGCGTGCGATACGGAAAGCGCCTTTGGCGGCATCATTGCATTGAACCGCGCGCTGGACGGGGAAACGGCGCAGGAAATACAGTCGCTGTTCGCCGAAGTCATCATCGCCCCCGCCATTGACGATGACGCCCTGGCGATCCTGGGTGCCAAGAAAAACCTGCGGGTGCTGGCCACCGGCGGCATGCCCGATGTGGCGGCGACGGGTATGACGGTGCGCTCGCTTTCCGGCGGCTATTTGCTGCAAGGACGGGATAACCGCCTGTTTGAAGAATTGAAAGTGGTCAGTAAACGCCAGCCGACGGATGCCGAACTGGCTGACCTTGAATTTGCTTACACGGTTGCCAAGCACGTTAAATCCAACGCCATTATATACGTCAAGAACGGTGCCACCGTGGGGGTCGGCGCGGGACAGATGAGCCGCGTAAATTCTTCCCGCATCGCCGCCTGGAAAGCCGCCGATGCGGCGAAGGTTGCGGGCGACAGCGAAAGCTGGGCCATCGGTTCGGTGGTCGCGTCCGACGCGTTCTTCCCCTTCGCCGATGGCCTGCTCGCCGCTGCCGAGGCCGGTGCCACGGCGGTGATCCAACCCGGCGGTTCCATGCGCGATGATGAAGTGATCGCGGCGGCCGATGAAGCGGGCCTTGCCATGGTCTTCACCGGCATGCGCCATTTCAGGCATTAAGGGTACCGTCTCTCGTATAGGGTTCTGCCCCTTATTTAAGGTATGTGCCCCTTAATAGCACCCCTCTCAGGCTACGTTGCTGCTTGTCGCGATAACGACGGACCCGT